>Ga0181463_1000440_pt1 | contig 11672 bp, 8 predicted proteins | sample InSIn1gowninarea_FD_119071 | JGI IMG/M metagenome (GOLD analysis project Ga0181463, IMG submission 119071) | Clean room microbial communities from NASA Spacecraft Assembly Facility at Jet Propulsion Laboratory, Pasadena, California, USA -... ... | reverse complement strand
TATGTGACATGTTTTTAATGTTATGAAAACTAGCTTTCTTTTTTCATATTGGATGGATTTGATGTTGCAGAACTGATTCCTAGGCCTCACTTGATCACTAAAGTGTTCCCAAATTTGGAATGAGTGCGTCCTAAACCCCATACCATATATCCTTGAAGGTCAGGTTGAATCTCTGGCATAGAAAGAGAAAATAAAAAAGAATCTTTATTGATGAACAAAATCGTTGCAAATCTCAATAATTATATATAGATACATGTGCCAATTTTTGTTTCAGATGTTGTCTCGATTATTTAATTATAGAGAAGTCAATCGGCACCAGCAAGATCCTTTAGTTCTTTAAAATAAACCTTTAAACGACCAAGAAGCTGCAAAAGTACTTAAAATCTTAGAGCTTTAAGCTTAAATCTATGTGTTGACTCAAAACCTAAGGACTTGTAAAGATGTAAAAAAGGGATAATTGCATGAGACCATATGTGTAAATTTAACCATGGACAATTTTTTGTTGACGAGTGCGGTGTGATGATTTGATTTCATGACTTTGATCCTGCAGATAGCATCCACGGAGAGTGGAGTAATTATAAAGAAGGGAAGTCAGTCGGCCCCGGAAGGGTCCTTTCTTTCCTTTGATTTCATGACTTTGATCCTGCATATAGCCGGAAAGGTCCCTCCAGGCTTGCAACTACATTCGCCGCGCCGAGATACACACAAGTGTGGCTCACAGTACTAGCAGGCAAAATCCGCCCAACACGTGCCAAATATGTAGCAAGTTCGAAACTAGAAATTGTACGCAGGAGATAAGTCTCCGGTCCAAACCGAGCAGACTTGACCATGCTTATTCTGGTACGATGTTGAGCAATAGGTTGGAGATTTCCAGGCCGGGTTCATGAGGGTCTTGCGGTATTTTATGAATTTATTAATGAGAATCGCCAGCAAGAAGACTGTGCGATCGAAATCAAGGGTTCGAAGCCAGACGATGGCAAGGGTTCGAAGCGCAGGGCCGCTGGGAGATGGAGAGAAAAGCAGCGATTGTTGAGTGCGCCTATCTGTGCTAAAGATCGTCACAGTAAAGTCCGCACGGCGAAGGGACTTCGTGACCGAACAGTTAGGCTGTCTGATCCTACAGCAATTCAATTATATATTGACCTACAACAAGAGAGACTATGCGTCGAGCAATCCAGTCTTCGCGTGAATTACGATGGCCATTATATGCAACGCGTGATTGATTATTCCGATTATCTCCGGCGAGATAAGACGCGTACACAAGAAGGATAAATAGCATATCCGACATAGATAAGGCGCGTTTCAGGTGGATAATTCGCATATCGGGCATAACTAACCCAAATTGCCCAGAAATTACTAGCGTATCGGGCAAAGATGGCTCAGATAGCCACAAATACCTGTCGGAAATAGCTCGCGTTAGGCGAAGTTCGCGTATCCGCGGGAACATTTGGCATATCTGACACCATATCTTGCAAATAAATGGCATATCGCTACCGCATTGATAGGGAATAACTTACGTATCACTACCGCGTTGATATTGAATAACTGATCTGTGAATACCTCGTTGATTCTGAATAATGCACGTACCGATACCCAAGAACGAATATGCATATGACGTAACAAACCCTATACCAAACATTCATACCTGAAACCATATATGGATACCGAGCAGATATTGGCGACGGTAACGCATTACTGAAACGCACAAAAGGAGGATTAAGTTCGTGACTATTACCCAATCACAGCACGCTGAAAATTTTCGCAGAACCCAAATTGGAGTGGTTGTCGATATCTACCTCCATTTTCTTGATGTTTATTAATACAAATTTGCCTGACAGAAAACGGGCGAGCGAGTCATAACGTCCGTATCTCAGCGGAATTGCCATGTGATGAATGGATGGATGAGTCCTGTGTTTATTCCGGTAGAAAAGTGACTTAGGCGTTAGGGTCAGACCTTCATCACTCAATTGAAGCACTTGAATTACCAATGACAATAAACAGGAAAACTTCAAGTAAAGAGTCTAGAGATGTAGTAAACAAATTACCAAATTACCTGTATAGAGGAAGTACCGCTGATTTCTCAAGAGCGTCTCCAAAAAATTTTGGAAGCAGGCTCTTCAATTTTTTCAGTTAATAAAAAAAAAGAGTTGGAAATAGACTCTTCATTTTTTTTTTCACTCGTAGCAAACAACAGCTTGTGTCACGGTTTATTTGATCATGTATTACAATCCCCTTATTGCAAAACAAAATCCCCAGTTGGTAGATTTTTGAAATTGAATAAACCCTATTTTGAAATACACACGCTGCTAATATAATCAATAGTAATAAATTATATCATTTTGGTCTTAATAGAACAATGGGATTTTTCTAAATTATTACTTCATATAAAACATTGACTTTAGTTTTGAAAATGAATCTGAAAGGACCACCACCTACGTGATATTATCAAAACCTTTTATCTACCATCGTTAAGTTGTCTATACCGCACCCAATGGTACTAGAAACTCTTGTGTTCCTCCTATATACTTACTTTTCATAAGGAAATAAACACCCGTGGTTAGTTGTCATCCCCTAATCTTATTATTTTGAAATACTATAATTATGGGAACTTAGAAGAATGGAAAAAACTATTTTCTATTGTGAGGGTAAATGGTGTTTGTATAGAAAAAATAACTGACATAAATTATGTAAAGTAAGAAAACTATTTTGAGATAAAATATTTAATTTAAACATAAATAAATGAACCAAAAAAAATATTCAGATATAAAATATTTAATTTAAACATAAATAATCCAGGATATATAGTTTTATGACATTTCAAGTTGTATGAGTATTGGACTTTGCACTATTTTTAATAACACTTATAATTTTCTAAAAATATTTATATTTTTTTAATACAAGGTAGTGTAAGACCATTAAATTTTTTTGGATAGCACAATTTTTTTTGTTTCTCTTCTTAAATGTATTTATTCTTTTAAATGTGATACAATATTTGTTAACTTCTTTGGAACAAGGTCATACTTAGAGAAGTTTCCAAATCAAGTGGAGCTCCACAAACCTGAACATTGCTCATCTCTCCAGAAATTGGGAAAGACAAGCAATGAACTCCAACATTGTACATGACTTTAAATAAATAATAAAATTGTTGGAACCTACTTTCTACCATTTTTAATGTGAATTTTAAGTAAATTTATGAGGATTTTATTATGAATTTTATGTAGGTTTATGAGGATTAGTGGATGGAAATTTCGAAGTTGTGTAGACATATTACTAGTGCTTTACAAAAATCCAAAAGTTTTGGGAACAATTTCTGCAAACTACTCTTAGTATTATTCCAAAGCCTACCTGTCTCTCAATTTTTCAATTGAACACGGGTGTGTATAGAATATATTTCCTAAAAGTGCTAGAAAATCACCCTAAAGGTACTGAAAATCTCTGTAAAAGTGTCGAAAAATAAAACAACGATCACCTGCAACTCCACTTTCAATTCATCTACATATCAAAATGTCAAATCATCCTTCTGTTGCTTCTTAGCTCCAAAGAATCCAACTACTAGTGAAGGGTACGTATTCGTTCTAATTGCCTCAGTCTATTCTTTCCCCTCAAGAAAATGAATTACCTCATTCTTTCGTTGACCAAACTTGGAGACTGGATGCATTCGTTGATCAAACTTGGAGACTGGATGCAACATGTATTAAGGCTCAAACATTAGAGGTGGGCAAGGAAGACCCAAAGCACTGACGGTAGTGAGAACTTGCTCAGATGGACAAACAACCTTCTCATTGAACTTACGGGGAAGCGTGGGCCTTATGCCACCCCTCACCAGCATGAAGGCCACTTGTTTGCTTGCCATTTTTTATTTTATATAATTTTTATCATATGTAGAGTTAGGTTATTTATTTATTTTATTTATAATAATGCCAGAAATAGTTTTTTTCTTTGTAGATTTGTAATTTCTTTTAATCTATTTAAAAATTTCTTGTATATAGAATTAGGGTATATTTTTATTTAAATAATTATAATGTTGTATAAAATGTATTAAATAATGTCATATGTGTTTTCATATATCTAATAATGTTAAAATTAGGAATTTTTTCTTTTATATTTGAAATGTTTTTTAATTTGTTTAAATAGTTCTTGTATATAGGATTATATTATTTTTTATTTTTTATTTCAATTGTTTTTTTTGTGATATATAGATAGAAAAGAAGGGGATTAATTAACTAATTATTCAAATCAACTCATAAGAGTTAAGACTAATGTTGACGAGCTAAGTTTAGGGTTTATACGTCTTACAACTGTGAAACATTTTCATATTTTCCACATCCAACTCCAATATTTTTTGATGACTTCATTTGCTTGATTTTGACCAACCTATGGCCACCTCATTTGGGGAAGGGGGTGTGGCCCCCTCCTACCACAGTGTAGTCTCTAGAGATGCTAGGGTTAATAATTTAGAGATGTTAATTCTAGGAAGAAGGTGGGAGTAGTAGAACCTCATCAATCCCCCCACCGGGAAGTTCATCACAAGGAGGTCGAAAATGTGCCACAATCTTGGGCTCCCAATGGCAAAATAATAGATCAAGCCACTATGTTCCAAAAGTCCTTCAAATCCCGATATACTAGTTCATGTAAGATAAAATTGTGGAGCACATATAATCCATGCAAAACCACATTTTAATATGAACATTTATTGGTTCTTAGCCACCAAAAAAACATCTCGTAACATGGATCGAGGCTAAATGGAAGCCAAAAGTGCATATTAATTTGCAGATTGGAGCCACAGGTTTTTATTATGAATATCTTCATGAATTTAGAGGATTGTTCAAGGATATTTGATAATTTCCCTTACTTTCTTAAAAGTTCTTGCCTCTTGATGCCTTGTTTCAATTGAGATAAAGAAAAGATTTTAGCTTCTCCTATATGGGAAATATTAGATGCTATATCAATTAAATATTGGAAAGAAGGTATCTTGGTGGGCATTGGAAATACCATTGGAAACTATGTAAAATCCATAGAAATAAACAAATGCAAGAGATGCATTGTCTATGCTCTAATATGCATGTACATGAATGTCTCGAAGCCACTATTGGAATCCATAGGTATCTTCCCTCATGATGAGGATATCACACAACCCATTCATTATGAGCATATCATGTTTTTTTGTAGAAGGTTCCATTAATATGGCTACCTATAGAGGGAATTCCCTCTCACCAATTCCCCGAAGCCAAAGAAGATAGTCATAAGCACTAATAAAAAAGGTTTTAATAATCGCCAGGAAGGAGGACACCCCATAGGTTCTAAAAACCTAGCGCCAAGGGGCCCCTTCAGTCAAAAAATAAATTTGAAGCCCTAGTAGAGCAATAAATTAATTAATCAAATCAATTAATACTTGTCAAGACTAATACACTCGAGTTTTCATGAAATAGTAACTTTGATGAGCTAAGTTTAAGGTTTATATGCATTACAACCATGAAACCTTTTCATATTTTCCATAACTGAATCTAATATGTTTTCATGAAATAGTAACTTTGATGAGCTAGTGTTAGGGTTTACATGCATTACTGGAACCTTTGCATATTCTCCATAATCGACTCTAATATTTCTCTAGGACTTCATTTTTAGATTGTTTCTCATCAACTTATGGTCTCCTCGACCACTGCAGTCATAGGCTCCCCTCTTACCACAATGTAGTGTGAGGAGATGTTAAGTTTAGGAAGAAGGTGGTAGCAACAACACCTCATCGTTCATTCCCCCCATGGAAATTCATCGCAAGGAGGTCGAAAAGATGCCCCAATTGTGAGTTCTACATGAAAGTACAAAAAATCAAGCATTTGTGTTATAAAAGTCATTCAAAACCCTAGATCTGAGGTCATGTCAAATAAAATCTTGGAGCACTTACAATTCATGCAAGGCCAGGCTTTAATATGAAAATTTATTGATTCTTGGCTAGCAAAACGAGATATGGAAGCATGGATCAAGGATAAATGGGAGCTAAAAGTGCAGGTTGATTTACATATTAGAGTCAAAGGTTTTCTTATGATGACCTTTACTAATTTAGTGTGTTATCGCCACAAAATTGATCATCGAGCCTAATTTACTAGATGGATTGAAGTACACCATGTAGAACCAATTTTACCATGGTAAAATGTCTTTCACTGTGAGAAACTACTTAATAAACCACCTTTGTGAAGTAATTTATAATTAAACTCATTAAGAATAATTAAATAAATCACAATTTATTTAATTTTCTTGTAGGAATAATTAATTAAACCATTGTTCAATTAGTATTCATTGTCATATTTCACCGAGTTATGAAAAATCAATAGATAAATTGTTAATTATCTTATTTTTCTCTAGGAATAATTAATTAATCACTAATTAATTATTATTCCTTGTCAAATTTTACTAAATCCCTTAGGAAAAATTAAATAAACCATTATTAGTTTATTATTCCTTAATCAATTTCTTTGATGATAAATAAATAATTTATTTATCTATTATTTGTAAATAAAAGTTTAAATACCTTTCCCTCGTAACCAAATATAATAAATTATTCCAAGTGGTTATTCCACGAATGAGGTTAATAGTATTTTATTATTGTTCATTATTTGATGATAACTCAATACTTTTTTATAAATAGAAGGGTTTTCCATTCACTATTCACTTTTTATCATTTTGATTGCTGCATTCACTGTTGTAACTCTAAATATTTTCATTGTCCACCATCACTTTTCTTCCATTTGAGTTCCCATTGAGCTCAAACATTTCATTTGCTAGGTTTACACATTATACAGGAGAGAGACTCTATCAAAAGTTGAAGATGTTTGAGGATAACCAAGAACCCATCCCATAGAGGGAGACTTGTAACATTTATTTGTTCCCTTCACGGTAGTTATAATAAAATCTATTCTTTGTATATTTAGTTTATATTGGATGATTGGTGTTATTACTATTTATTTTTGTTGTTTAACTATGATTGTGGCATAGAACATGACTTGGGCACATTTTGCTTCTATTAGTTGCTGCAGATCTATAATGTTTAGTAGCCATTTATATTTTTGAGACTATTTTTCATATAGAGTCTTAACTGGGTTCTTTTCGTACATCTTTCAGAACAAAACGCTATAATAAAATTGCCGACTCCACTGATTTTATACTTCAAATCCAGAAACCTAGATGACCTTCAGTTTTCAGCTTAGGGTTTTTTCTTTTCTCAATCTCTTAATGTTGTTGTCTAGCTTTTTAACCCTAGATCTATTAAATTTTTGACTTCTGCAAGTTTTCTAGTCTTTTCTACAGGTCACAAGAACCAACCGCGATAGAGACGACAACTTTTTCTAAGATTTGGAAACTGAGAATGAAGGAGCATAAATCACATTTTCCATCCCAAAAAGTATGATCTGGAGTCAAGATGGCACCTTGTAGCCCAAAAAGTGTGATCCCAGCTAAAAACACGTCAGCACTTGCAATTTTAGGGTTTCCATGTTTTTATCAGATCTGTTTCCAGGTTTTTCCGAGAGCTATCTAACAGTTTGTTTGACCTCAGTCTCATCCCTCTTACATCTTGATCTACTCTTATTTACTTGTTGAAGTGGAACTTAGCCTTCTAGGGCTTCTAGTACACTTCCAACTTTATAGAAGGAGTTTAGCTAAGTGAGTAGTCTACGTTTTTGCAACACTTTCAGCCATGTTTTCCATATGTGTGCCTTTTTTCTTTAGATTTATAAAGATAGGTTGTTACCATCCATGGTTTCATATTAAAACTTATTTGGTCATTAGCCTTAGGGTCTCATCGGTTACCCTAATTTTTTCACCCATCTCCCTATCTTTTTGCAATGATCTTCCTCTTTGTTTTTTTGTTGTTGTTGCACCACTTTCTAGTAGCCTAGTGTCATTTGATCCCAGTCATACTAATAATTAGATATCTTGACCTTTTTTGTGTGTTTTCCATCGATTTAGCAACCAACTAGCATAGTGTTTTCATATGCAGTTTTGGGTGGCATTTAGTTAATTGTTTTGTTGTTCATTTTGTGTTGTTAATTTCAGTTTATTTTTACCAAGTTTTTTTCACTTTTACAAACACGATCTGGGCTCAGTCAATTAATACACTCAAACACATAAGAACACCTTAAGCGAAGGGTGCCTAGTCTACACTGTCAAACCAAGACTTAACATACTAAATTTATCCCCCCTCATCGAGACAAAGGAATATTTATGATCTCCCTTCACCATTTCCATGTCACGTGTGTTGTTCCACCATTTCACCACTAAAGCATTTTTCATATAGTCTATTAGGCCTTCACCAATTGTTTTCACTTGGGCATATTACCCGCCCCCTGTCGGGTTCAAGTTCATAGCCCTCTGAGTCCCCATACTGACTCTTCTCCTGGCTCATCTGATTCCTAGTCTAATTCCAAGCCTCCTTCATGACATATCATCACCATGTCTAGACCCACAGCTAGTGTAGGAACCCAACTAGGTGTTGACTGCAGTTCTATCTAGGTAGTCACATAAAGAAGAATAGTCTTAGGAACCGTCTCAGCAGCCCCCATGCTCCCTTTTATGGTTGGGCTAAGTCTACTAGATTTTATCCAGCTGATAAATGAACCAATACATCATGATGTAGGTTGGCCTGCTATGTCGACTAATCTTCCCTCTCACATCCAAAATTTTGAGGGTAGTGCTTGAGAGGATCCTACCAACCATGTCCACTCCTTCCACATGTGGTGCTCGTACAACTCCATTGCCCAAGACTCCATTCACCTTTGTCTCTTCCAACACATGCTCACTAGAGACACTACAAAATGTTATGTAGACTAGCCCATCGTATCTCATTAAATTTTCACAACGCTTGCTAAATCATTCCTTTCATATTTCCAGTTAATTCTCCACTACAACACTGGTATGGAGCTATTGACCTAATTCCGCCAGTCCTCCGCCACTTGCCTTCTTGACCATGTTCAAGCGTGTCATAGAAGGAGGAGCACATGTTGTGCCCCACCCTTTGAAGATAGTGTCTATCTAGATTGGTTTCTTAGGAGCCTTTTAACACCCATTAGAAAAGATGTTGTGTCCCATTTTCCTAAAACTGAGGAAGAAGCTCTCCAAACACTCCAAGATATGACCTGATTTATGCATAATCCGGTTATGTCTATACCATCATTCCAGACCTCCCTCATCTTGAAAGTGCCAATGAACCGGGGGCATCTCATGCCACCGATGGTATTGTTCAAACCCTTTCACACCCTTCGCCATATACTTGGAAAAGTTATTTATATTTTCACGGGGGACACTAGTTCCTCCAACACTTATGCCCTTCATACTAGCAATGTGTTTTTAGGGAACTAGCTTGCCTACCAAACCATTCCTCCTCATTATGCACAGCTGAGCTCTACATCCCCTTAAGCATTAACATCGCAGCCTCTCTCAGGGCCAAGTGTTTGTGCAGTAGAGTGCTACCAATCCCAAAAATTCTAAGGAAAAGAATAATTGGAAAGGTAACAAGGGTAACTAGGGTAATCAAGGTAATCACCCTAGTGAACTGTAGGGGAACAAGCCTAACACCAACAATGAGCAACAAGGTAGCCAACCCAAGAAAAACAAGAGTATTCATACAAAAAAGCCTTATGCATGTTATACACATGAGTGTCCTCTCTTACCCTAGATGTGCCAAATGTGCAAATATCAAGAAGATTCTAGAGTTCAACAATTGCCTTAGAATCCTATCGCATCGCAGTAGGAAATTCTTACAAATCCTTTCCCTCAGTAAGGATTTTTTGTTGCTCAACCTTAGCTAGGTCAGGCAACCCATCCCCCCAACCTTCTAGTCATGGTGACTATGAGATCCTTATGATGAATTTTTATGAGGTTAATCCCTCCAATATCAACATGCAAACTCAATCGCGTCAACATGACAAGCCATCAACTTTGTCCGCCACTAAGTCCAAAACCAAAGCATCTACTGAGCCACTTATGGCACCAAATGGTCTATTACAGATCGCTTAACCTAAAGTTGAGGCCATTCCTGACATCCCAAAGGGACCATTATGCAGTAACACAGCTTCTAACTGAGATGCCCATACAAACAGTATAGTAGATGACTCGGTAGAATCACCTACTACCATGTCAACATTGGAAGTACTCTAGTCATGCCCATCTCAAAAGAAATATCTACTAACTAATTTGGGTGAATTAGATACTTCTAACAATCATTTGATTTTCTTCCCAGATGATACATCAGAACATCCCCCATTTCCTTCATCCATTTCTTTTCAGATACCAGTCTGAGACCATAATGCCATCATCTCTTGATGTATTATTGATGAAGGTGCATCCACCTATGTAATGTTAGCTGTCATTTGGAGAAAACTTAAGTCACCTAAGTTGTCTCCCTCCACCATCACTTTGTGTGTTTAGGATGGCCACTCCTCCCAACCTCTCAGCATGTACCACAATTATCCAGTGACCCTTGCGAGTAAGATTGTTCATGTCAACATTAAGGTTATCAATGCCCCTTTATATTACAATATTCTCTTAGGTCATAATTACACATACGCCATGTCAGTTGTCACATCTACTATTTTCCACAAGATGTGCTTCCCCCATGAAGGGAATATCATTACCATCGATCAGTTGACTTACTACAAGCCAACTTTCGTGACCTCCCCTGAGTCCATTATCTTATCAATGTCAAATAACCAGTCGTCAACTCCTCTCACCAATGTTTCACCCGGAGTCTACAAAGATTCCTCATTGTTGGGTGCTTTCCCTAGTCCTCCCCCTCTCATATCAAAGCCTAACTCTTTGGGTGTTTTCATGTTACAAGCATCACAAGCTTCTCTCAAGCAGTTTGGTACATCCAATCAACAACCAGCTTCTCAACACCCTATTGTTCCCATCCAAGCTAAGCCCTCTGGATCCACCCCCCAAAGACATCCTCCATTTTTGGAACCTCTCCTATGTTTCCACCAGGAATTGTTCCTCCAGGCCTCAACTGTCCAAGAGCTATTCCGCTAGGACATTACCCTGCAAGCCAGATACCTTCCTTATTTCCCCCTCCGGGAGTATTTTATATCTATGCCATGGCTTCACTACCCCTCCCTAACATGACTTTTGGGATCCTAGTATGTTACATCAGTTCACCTGTAAGAATTCTTCCTAGTCAGCTAAGACCTTATCATGCTTTGACCCGAGTTCAATCTGTCCCAAGAACCCCTATCACTACTTTAGCTCCATGAAAACCTCAACAGGAAATCACTCCTATTATGAAAGCATCTGGATATGGGAGCAAATATAAGAGGAAAGAACCTAAGGATAAGGCTCCCTAAGCTCCTCCAGAAACTAATGACCCAAAGTTGTTACCTCTGTGTGCTTTGTTTAAAGTTGTTAGGCACACCACCAATAATTGTCCTGAGCTTCCTCATCTCAAACCTTTGGTTCATGAAACGTTCCTTGAGTCAAATATCCTTGGAGTGCATGTTAACTTACTAGGACAACCCAAGAAACTCATAACATTATGCACAAATCACCCTTCTTCTTTTTGCAATCATCATGGTCATTATTCCCATTGTTTCCCTCATCTTGATGAATTTCATGATTGTCTTGAAGCACTTCGCAAATATGAGGTCACTCATAGTGGAACACCTACTCCACTATTCATGGATTTTGGT
>Ga0181463_1000304_pt1 | contig 11679 bp, 5 predicted proteins | sample InSIn1gowninarea_FD_119071 | JGI IMG/M metagenome (GOLD analysis project Ga0181463, IMG submission 119071) | Clean room microbial communities from NASA Spacecraft Assembly Facility at Jet Propulsion Laboratory, Pasadena, California, USA -... ... | reverse complement strand
TATATATATTTAATTTTGAGATATATGAATTTTTAAATACATTTAAAAAAATACTATTAAAAAGAGGGGATAAATAATTAATAATTTTTTTTTATTTAAGGTTATTAAGTTTTAGTAACATTTTAATTGGTGATCAAAGTGATGTCAAAGCCTGCATACAAAGTATTGAATAATTTTATTAGCCTTTATCAAGGTGAATTCTAGCAATTGATTTGTATGTTGACCACTATTAGTTTAGCATTGACCAATGCAACTTATAATGTTAAAAAAATATTTGATTGCACCATAATATGAAAGTCTTATTGCAATGTTTGCACAATATAATGCCATGTGGATGATTGCCTCACATATTTTATAACATAATTTAGGGATATGGTTGCCGTATTCATGCATTATTTTTAGATATTCGTGTAGTGCTCACTAGGAAAATGAATCTTATATTCTTGCCTTGGCAAGAGCTAATAAATTTAGATGTGAATTGGATACATTAATTGCTTGCTTGGACACAAGGGCTTCGATAGTTTTAGTGGGTAGTAACTACTAGCAAGCCTAGACATTTACAATTCTACTCCTACATTTATGTGTTGATGAAAACGTAAATAATGGTGGGAAGTAACTCCTAGTATGTATATTTATTTACCCTATTCCTATATTTGTTATGTAAAAAATTGCTTAAATTATAGTTGTATGTACTATGTTACTTACATAAGTATGTACTATTCCAAGGATTTTATTTTTGGATGGTTTTCAAATAAACTTAAGAATAAAAAATCATATACAAATATCCCAAAATCATTTATGAATATTGTAAGTGTATCCATAACTTCCAACTATATCCATAAATTATGGCATAATATATGTGAGATAATTGTTACATAACATTACAGTGTGCAACATTCCAACCTAATTTAAGAAGTTTTTAGATAAAAGATGGTTAGGAATAAGATGCAAATACATATGGATACCATAAGACGTGAGAGTAAAAGTGTAAATGTGAAGCATTATTAGTAGTTACTATACACCAAAATAAGTGCCAAAACAAATCTATAGCATTCAATTTGCATATCAATCACTAATAATCATTGACTTATTAATTTATCTTTAACCAATCTATATTTTTTTTCCAGAATTATAATCTCTAAATTGAATGACAAAGACTAATGTTTCATACAAAACATGTTATATAAGTGTGCTTCAATTAAATTCTATACATACATATAAATATAAATATCATTTATATGAATAACTTGAAAAATCCAAAAAGAATCACAATTCTGGAGATGAAAAATTCTTGAGTTTGCCATAATCGGAGGAAGAGACCGAACAATCACATTAATAGAATTAAAAACACGTGGAAGTGATGCCCTGAATTCAGCAGGTAGATTTGGCAAGAAAAATGCCAACCTGCAGATTAAAATGGAGACATGGTTTTCAGATGTTGCCCATCGTTAATGTGAACAAGGAGCCACTGTTGTGGCGGTAGTCCCTGCCGGGGTCTACAGGGAATTGCAACACTTGGAAGAGTTGGCCTGGCGGAAGGTCAAGGAATAAATGGACTGAACCACAAATAAACATTATGTTCAGTCTTAAAACCAATATCCTTGTCGGGGTCTGCAGGGAATTGCAAAACATGGAAAAGTTGGCCTGGCAGAAATTGTCCCAAGTCTAGAGAGGATGGGATGTTCAATCTTAAAACCAATAATTTATATAAATCGATCTTTAAACCTTAAAACCAGTAATTCATATAAGTCGCTCAAGGCAGGCAGGTCAGTGGATGCAAATATTACATGCTGCATTTGGATCCATCTGTCCAGGTATGACAAGAAAGATTATGAACTTAACAGAAATGCACAAAATCATTTAGGAACAGGGTTTCAAGATACAAAGTGATCGAATTCAGCCTTTCAATAATGCTCAACCACAAATAAACATTCTGTTCAATCTTTACAGAAAAATTGATTGCCTAGACTGGAAAATATCTTAAAATCTTAAAATCAATACCAGTAATTCATATAAGTCACTCAAGGCAGGCAAGTACTCTCAGCCATAAATCATTTGACAGTGGATGCAAATATTACATAGTAACAAAATAGCTATGGGGCCAGTTTCTTGACTGGACTATGTCAGAAGCACTTCTTGCTGCATCAGTTGCATCAGCAACAGCAATTCCTATGTGCTTTCTAGCCTGCAATCGTTTAACAATCTCGTACTTATGCTCTGCAATGATTAGTCAAAATCAGGAGGGATATGGAATCAAACACTAATTAAAGATATACATAATCAAGAAGAAGAACTTACTGGGAAGGTTCAGGTCACGGATAAAGCAAAAGAAGCCATATTATTAACCTGATATGCAACTGCAAGAGAGCGAAGTCCTCGTTCAGCAAACTTGTCAATAACTGTATGAACTCACCGTTCAATTTCTGGCTTATTATGTGCGAGGTTAAGAATCTAGCAAAAAGTATTTGGTCATTTCAGTTTTAATAGAATGTGTACAAATGAGTTTTGAAGTAGTTTCTAAACAATAGAGCCCATTACCAAGCCTAATGAAGAAGGTCAAACATGCAAAGAACAATACCTGTTGTGGAGCACCTTTACTAACTCGATACATTTTCGCTTCATTGTCAATATAAGTGAGAGTTGTCCTCTTGTCAATTGGACTAAAAGGAAGAAAATGGACCTCTTGAATGCCTGCCCACGGCTTTTACATCCATGGATATTAAAACCCACAACAAAAGATACAAATCAGTCAAATAAGCATAGGTCTGCGTATCAACTAAAATTTAATATCATGACATAAAAGAAATACTTGCCTGCTTAGTATCTGCGAGCATCCCAACAATTGCCGCATCAATGGCATCTTGATTCTCTGTTCTGGATGCTCTTGCAGCCATCAAGACAACAACATCCTTGTCATATCCTTTCGTGAAAACCTATTCATGACAACAATTAGTAATTGATGCTTGTTTGAAGGAAACTAATAGTACTAGATCATCTAATATTACCACGGACCCTAGCTAGCCAATTTGGTAGAACTGCAGTATCACCAAAAATTATGTATTTATGAAATAAGAGAAAGGACAAAAAAAGAATCAGAAGTCCATAATAAATACCAACCTTTTGGAAGTGGCCAACTTGGTTTGTGCTGTCCACAATATGTGCTTCTTTACCAAAAAAGGTATGGACCCCAGTAGCAATGAAAACACATTCAAGTTCACCCTGTTTGCAAGTAGAGCCAGAATAAACCCCATCGCCAGGACCCTTTGTTACTGGTAATGACTCACCAATGAGGGCAGACTGCACACATTCAAAAATATTGTCATAAAACGTGGCTCAGGAAAAGTACCAAAACAGTCGAAGTTAATCCCAGAAACCATATAAAAGCACACAGAAAATTCCAGCACTTGTAATGAGAAATAAGAAGTAAAGAAAAGGATTGGATTACCGCAAGAATAGTATCTCCAAGTTTGATGCTGATTTTGTTAGCAGGAACAAGCACTGCTGCATCTTCTTCATTCCATTGTCCATCTCTGAGAACCTGTTAAGTTCAAAGTCTTAAGTCTTAAGAGGATTCTGAACATCCAATTGCATGCTTCGGTGCAAAACCAAGGATAAAAAACTGAAAATATCGGGACTGCCACTCATACAAAAGATAGTGAACAGACCTTGCTCTTTGGAGCCAGCTGAGTCATCAGTGCCACAGTAGCATTGCCAGCATTGTTTTCTTCTATGAAACTTATGGTAGAGTTTATAACAATCAATGTTAGAATAACAACAAAATCTTGCCAGTCAGGAGGTTTTCCCTGCAAAGATACAATTTACATGATTAAAGTCTTAACTAAATAGAGCGGACAGGGTATGCCCTGACTGATACTAGCTACAAGAGAGAAATATTGTGACATGGTAGAATAAGAAGCCATCTTCTTTTCCGATAATATGCACAGGAACTATAAGGATGAAGTAATAGTGTGAACTACTAAATGTACAATAGAGGGGAACGATATGCAATGGGAGAGACCAAAAGCGACACTACTATTTACTATCAAATGAACACAGGAAACACAAAGTTAGCAACAGTAGTAGCAAATATTATTAATGATGAAAAAATAGAACATATAAAAGTAACAACATGATATTTGTGGTGTAAATAGCCAAGAGTTTTCAAAAACAGAGAAAATATGGCATTAGCAGTATATCAACAGTTGTTTTACCAACGAGAAAGACAAATCACTAGTAATGACTGAGACTACAAAGAGACGAAGAACCCAAGATAGAAAAATGATGAGTGTAGCGACTGTGCTGACAAAATATATAGAACTAATTACATGATATTAGCAATGAAGCTTGATAGCTGTTTTATTATAGAATCAACAAGGGGAATTAGAAGTGTATGTTGCAGTATAAGCCCGACCAAGCTAAGAAAACATATTTATTTTAAAGAACGATATAAGCCATGGAAATTACATTGTACCTGTTCATATCTCTAACCATGAAAGAAATCGCTTCACAGTAGAAGCAAAGAATTTGTTTTACTCTGCATACCTCAAGGCTCAAATAGTCTTAGAAATTCAATTCCCCGTAGATCTCAAATCCTAGCTCAACTCCGGAACTGAGCTCAAAATTAGAAATATGTCAAATCTACCCTTACCTTTTTCTCTTTGAGCTTGTTGTATCCGAATATAGTGAGCCTGTCCTACGCAGCTTGGCTGCTCAAACCCTCCCTGTTGCATCTTAGATTCTCAAAAACCTTCTCGATGGGAATATTTTCCTGCATTAACAAACCTCACAAAATCAATCTCAAAGCTCTACAGAAACACTTGGTAAAAGACTCAAAAGGCATTCAAGTCTTCCTTACCAAATCCACAGCTTCTTTGTTAATGGCTTCCAAAGTTGCAGCCTTGTCACCCATTTCCGCAAATTGGGTTTATTCACCGCCCCGATGATCACAAGATACACACATGCAATCCAGCAATCAATGCATCACCGAGCTCTATTTGCTTCAATATGCCAATCACCAAACACTTGAGCTGAGGAGATTCGAACTGGGGACGTGAAAAACAACGTTGGGCTTAAAGAAAACCAGTAGAAAGATGAGATTTTAGTTGACAGAAAGAAAGAATGTGAGATGTGGAATCCGATATATAATATAGGATGAGTTTCCAGGTGTCCAAAATTCACTGTTATTTCTTATATTCTCACTCACCCTTTTCACCGTGGCCTCGCTACAAACCTGGGCATTACGTGACCAAAATATATCTGTTCATATACATGAAGTATGCTAAGTCTGCTTGCTTGGCCTATCCAGCAAAGAAATCTGGAGTGACAACAACAGCCAAGATTGGTAACCACGGAAGGTAGGTGCAAAATGAAGATTGCTCTTTTTCCACCCTACCTTACCAAACACCAACCTCCTTTTGTCGTTAAGGAACGTGCTATTCCTGCAGCAAACATATGCATCCATCTGTCCAGGTATTACAAGAACAATTATGAACTTAAAGAAGCTTTATTTGAATGAAGATGCTAAACAGAAATGCACAAAATCAATAATGCTCAACTACAAATAAAAATTATGTTCAATCTTGACTGAAAAATTAATTGCTTAGACTGAAAAATATCTTTAAATCTTAAAACCAATAATTCATATAAATCAATCTTTAAACCTTAAAACTAGTAATTCATATAAGTCACTTAAGGCAGGAAGGTACTCTCAGCCGTAAATCATTTCACAGTGGATGCAAATATTACATAGTAACAAAATATCTATGGGGCCAGTTTCTTGACTGGCCTACATGTTGCAGAGCAGTGACCATTTGCATCCATCTATCTTATGCTGTCTAGGATGATAAAGAAGACAAGAGCCGTTGGAAGCTGATATTCCGAGTTATATTCAGTGGCTTAGTTTGCTCTTTCACTGGGGGCTTTCTCAAAACCTATAAATTTGACAAAATGCACTTTATAATATAATTCAAATAAGAGACTTTGGATGGCATATTGAACTTTTGAAATAGGAATTCAGTCATTCAAAACTATCATCAGCATGATACTTACAAGTAGTAAAGTTGAACTCTGAACTATGTGTTCAACATTCAGGGCATATTTCCAAATTATTGTCCAGAAATAACTTACTGTCAACAATAATATTTATCAGGAGTCAGTTTCTTATTGGTGCTAGTAGTAATGAAAAGCATAATTAAACCAGTAATTTCATTTAAATACAAAACTGATAGCGCATAGTATAATTGTTCACTGGGTTATAAAACCCCTTTTTTCAAACTGTGTCCAACCTATCTAACTGACATAGCTAAAGTAGGAAGATATAAGTTGAAGAAGAAAAGGTTCCTCTGGCATATTTCCCAAGAAGTGAAGTGGTTCCGGTTGATATCAAAAACCTGATCACAGATGCTGTACAATAGTTGCTATTAGTGAGCATATTAAGAGATCATATGCTTTCTGACATTAAACAGAAGAAGAAAGCTTCAACCTGTCTTCGTCGAAGAAACTTGGTACATTCTCTGAAAGATCTTATTGCCTGCATGGTGCATAATATGTATTAGCTATGCCTCAGCAACAACTTAGAAAATGAAACTGCGACATAAATTCTCGACAGAAATATTAATATTGCCACGATTGTAGAATGCTATAGATACTTGGATTGGGCTCAAAATCAGAATAGAGACAAGCCATAAAATAATGCAGAAATAGGTCTGATATTCAGAAGTTTGACAATGTGTCCTCAAAAATGTGACTTGTTATAGATTGCCGTAGATTCCTATGCTCCTGGTTGGAGATGTTATTGTTAGTGGCTATTTCTTGGTTTCTTTTTTCTTTGTGCTTCTAATTTTAGGATGTCCATAATCAGAAGAGTCATCATAAGAAGTGCTAAGAGAAAAAATGCTTCCAGTTGAGTAAGTTGGTTGATGCTAATGGATTCCATGTTATGTGAAGCAGAGAGATGTATGTCAATATGTAGGTGGAGAAGGAAGTTATGTTTTGTAGGCGAGAAATTAGACATTGCTTTTGCCAATTTATAAAAGAGTTCAACGTGTTTGCAAGCTGGTTTTAAATGTGAATGGAACTGGGTTTTTGGGAATATTTTACTGTAGGCAAGAGGTAATCATTTGAAAATATTGAAAGACAGTGGGTAATGGATGTTTTTATAGGCTTCTTCATCCTCATGGAACGAGTGTTTTTGGAACCTATGCGCTAAAAGAGATGCAACCGAGAAGTCGTGTAGAACCAAATAGGGAAATGCGTGCAAGATTGCAAGACTTGAATGCGGGATAAATTTCTGACAAGTGCAGTAATAAATACATATACGGACTGATTTGAAATGGAGCTGAAATACTTCAAGATCAGATGGGAGAGGATATAATCCAATATGAAAAGCATTTATTGCAACAAACCGGTGTTAAAATGTTTTAAATGCTTATTACCTAACATTGTTGTGGTATTTTTGTGTCTAGTCTTTTCAATCTTGATTTCTGTTATGGCATTCAACTCATAAATACATATATTGTCCGATTTGAAGTGGAACTGAAATAGTTCACCTAGAGTTGTTATGGCATGAAACTTATAAATACATATACTGTCTGATTTGAAATGGAATTAAAATAGTTCACCTAGCGCTGTCAAATCAACAGTGATGTGCGGAATTTGATATGCAATTGGTGCAGTTAAGTGAGTACTGCACTATAAGCGTAGGGTCGCTTATTGAAAAGAAGTGGTCACCATTTTTGGAAATCATGCACGAAAGGATATAGCGCCGATTTTTTGAAAATTGAAACTTGTACTATTCGTTTCTGAGAGGGCGAACATTAAGGTATGGTTACGAATTTGCTGACCATGGTGACGCAGCGTAGGTGCACTTGAGAAATGCACCAATAAGTGATAAGATGACTTAAGAGCATTTAACAAGAAACTGGGGCATAAACCACCACAATATAGTGAGGGTTAGGAGATAATTAGTCGGTGCTAGGTTTGAAATAAAATTAATTTACATCAGGATATGCCAAGCAACAGTTAGATATCACCCAATTGATGAAAAAATGAGTTACCTTTTGATGCACAGGAATGACATCTGATAATTGATTGTTTAAACCAAGAGCAAGAGATATTCTTGAGTTACCATTTGAGAATATGTTGAAATAAGGACAACCTTGCTGATGTCCACAGATACCAGATCTAATTTATGATAAAAAAATTGGTGCAATTAAGTGAGTACTGCAATATAAGCGTAGGGTTGCTTATTGAAAAGAAGTGATCACCATTTTTGGAGATCATACACGAAAGGATATAGCACCCATTTTTTGAAAATTGAAAATTGTACTATTCGTTTCTAAGAGGGCGAACATTAAGGTATGGTTACAAATTTGCTGGCCATGGTGACGGAGCATAGGCACACTCGAGAAATGCACCAATAAGTGATAAGATGCCTTAAGAGCATTGAACAAGAAGTTGGGGCATAAACCACCACAATATAGTGAGGGTTAGGAGCTAATTAGTCGGTGCTAGGTTTGAAATAAAGTTAATTTACATCAGGATATGCCAAGCAACAGTTAGATATCACCCAATTGATGAAAAAACGAGTTACCTTTTGATGCACAGGAATGACATCTAATAATTGATTGTTTAAACCAAGAGCAAGAGATATTCTTGAGTTACCATTTGAGAATATGTTGAAATAAGGACAACCTTGCTGATGTCCACAGATAATAGATCTAATTTATGATAAAAATATGCAGAAAGTGCAGGTTTGGAGAAAGAAAAGCAACTGACCTCTGATGAAGACCCATTCTGTTTCGTTAAACTGAACCGAATAACAAAGTCGTTGCAAATTCAATGTGTGATTCGTTACAAAACTTTCAGTTCGAAGTAAAACATGTATTTCAAGATTGTTAAAATATTTTAAATGGTTATTACCTCATGTTGCTCTGCCTCATACCCATTGCAAGAGACATATGTCTGAATAACATCTATTACCCCATCGTTAGACCTGGCAATAAGATTGGATCACATCTGTTTAATAACATGCAAAAAATTAAGCAAATTGTACAGTTAACAATAAACAGAAACATAAGTAAAATAAAATAATACCAAATGCAATACAAACCTCTGCAATGCCTCGAGGGAAATGTACGGAGTTGTCTGTTGATTAGCGAATCTCTCTCATTATTGCTAGTTATCAGTAGATTTTGTATAGCAGTATGCCATAATTCCATCTTCAAACAACATAAATTCATTTTAAAGTCCATATAGTTTGGTGCTATTTATAAAGTTTATCTGGTATGGTAACATATTGCTTCTAAGTAGTTTGCAGTACTTAATTTAATAGAGGAAAGTGCCATCGTACAACAAATTAAATAAATTATTAATAATTAATAGATCTATACAGGGAAAATAAATTATTAATACTTAATAGATCTATCCTAGGTATGGATTATTTAGGTTTAGCTATTAAAACAGATATTAAGCTATTAATACTTTGATATATTTAGCTACTAAATCAGCTATTGATACTTGGGACATCTATGCATTTCGATTTTGTAGTGAGATGAACGTACCATTACAACTGTTCACCAGGGTTCCAATTGCCTATAATCTAACCCAACATGTATAGCAGAGTAGCAAAGACAGAGGAGGCTAGGTTGAAAGTGCTAAATAGTTTGGTGGAATTCGGTAGTTAAGCCCACGGAAGTTCATTTTTGCAATGTAGCATTTCAGTGTATGTATCTGAAACTAGGGAAATTGGGAAAAAAAACAAATAAGAGATACCACCTCCAGAACTTCATAGCTTTCAGGCATAACATAGGAAGAAACAGAAATGAGTAACCGATTCAATATACAATTTGTCATTTAACTTCACTAGATAATAAGCACCATCTTTAATCAATCTATGGAACCTTTGGTGTTCGCATTCAGCAGCCGTAGATACAAAATTATTGCTCATCTGAGGTTGCATTTGTTGTATTCAATGATATAATTTAAACCAAACATGGTACTTTTTAAGATGGAGCAAAAATATAAATACAAAAGGCGGGAAGAGAATGTCTGATTGTCAAGCATCAACATATGCCTTAACATCTTTTGTCTCAAATATGTCCTCTCTTCAATTCACAATGTTATCATTTTATTATAACTAACTATTTGTTATACAGATTACAAAATCCAGGAACATGGCAGCCTTCACATACACATCAAATGCAAAAGTGATATGAATATGTTTCTTCATATTATGGTCTTACTGTAATAGAACTATTTAACTTGCACTTTCCACTCATTTACGAAGAAAATGTACTTTCAATATTTTAAATTCCATTGCTACTTCAAACCAAGAAGAGAAGATTTTAAATTTCTGTTGTTGCTTCAATTTTTAGTAATAATGAGCTTGTTGTAAGCCATCTTGTTTTGTTAGTTTTTGTTTCTTTGGTAATGTAGGTAACGGTTCAGGAAAGAAGGCTGGAAAGTCTTTATGCATATGTGTTTGTACTGTTTCTGTTTCTGTCCTATATTTCAAATGGAAGGCATCCTACAACATGGTTGAAGCTTCACAATCAGACATTCTCTTGCCGCCTTTTGTATTTATATTTTTGCTCCATCTTAAAAAGTACTGTGTTTGGTTTAAATTATATCGTTGAATACAGCAAATGCAAATTTGTTAGTTTTTGTTTCTTGGGTAATGTAGGTAACGGTTCAGGAAAGAAGGCTGGAAAGTCTTTATGCATGTGTGTTTATACTATTTCTGTTTTTGTCATGTATTTCAAATGGAAGGCTTTTTCTTTCTTTGCTCCATGTCACCTTACATCCATCTTTGCCACCCACCTCCTTGGGTTGAATACTAGATACCGGAACTAAAACCAATCCAATCCCCCACCCACAAAAAAACATAGTGATGATTTCAGGTCAGCTTATATTAAAATTACAAACGACTGGTTGTCTTTATTTTAAAATTAGGAATTTCTATTTTTACCATACCGCTAATAAAAATTATCATTCGAAGATGAGCATAGAAAAATGGTTTTTTAATTTTCATCGTAGAAAAACCTTAAATAAGAATTAAGAAGATAGACGTAGCAGCTAGTCTGATGGGTGTGACAAGATGACCACTCCCAACCATAAACAAAAACAAAAGAGTGAACTGAAGTTGGTATTTCATCTCGCAAACTGTAAATCCCATATCTTCAGTTTGATATAGTTAGATAGTCTTCTTCAGAAACAATACACGGTTACTACATATAGTTAGGTACTCTCGTTCAAAAGCAATACGCAGTTACTAAATATTGCAGGTGAAGCGAACAACACATCCTATAAACAGATATCAAATTAGACCATGGTAGCTCTCTTAGATAGATATCAAATTAGATCATTGTACTCGTATTAATAAGAGTTCAATATATTTTCAAATATGAGTCAGTATGAGGGGTAGAGTATGGTATATTTTAGTAGATTTAATAAAATGGTTGGGGAGACATGGACTTTTTATCTCACAAACAACATAATTTCATATTTTAGTAGATTTAATAAAATAGTTGGGGAGAGGTGGACTTTTTATCTTACATACAACATAATTTTATAAACTAATTTGATGGGTGGCTTGTGATCTTAAAATTGGAGGAGGAGGAGATCATTGTAACTGTATATGTGAATATATGTATGGAAGTTGGTTGAAGCTTGACAATCAGA
>Ga0181463_1000439_pt1 | contig 11683 bp, 7 predicted proteins | sample InSIn1gowninarea_FD_119071 | JGI IMG/M metagenome (GOLD analysis project Ga0181463, IMG submission 119071) | Clean room microbial communities from NASA Spacecraft Assembly Facility at Jet Propulsion Laboratory, Pasadena, California, USA -... ... | reverse complement strand
GTTACAGATTGGATTGCACTTTCTTTGAATGTGTGTGTTCAACATTTGATTGAGTGATCAAGGATTGCAGAAGCGATGATTATGGATGAGAGTGGCTTTGTAAGGGTTGCAAGAGTGTTGTTTATGGATGAGAGTGGTTGTCTAAGGGTTGCAGGAGTGTTGTTTATGGATGAGAGTGGTTGTCTAAGGGTTGCAGGAGTGTTGTTTATGGATGAGAGTGGTTGTCTAAGGGTTGCAGGAGTGTTGTTTATGGATGAGAGTGGTTGTGTAACAGAGTGATTTATTCTGTGACTATGTGACTCTTTTATGATTATGTTGAAGAGTGTAACAACTTAAATATTTGTTCAGAGTGAATTCTGCAATAATATTGGTTTGGTATTCATTACTCTAGTTATCATTTCCCTTGCATAGACTTTGAGTGATAGCCTTTGAAGTTAAGCCTAATCGAATTGATAATTAATGTGAGAGTGGATTTGCTACTCTAATTTAAAGGAACAATTGTTTTAGCCGCTAGTTAGTGTGAAAGTTATTTAATTCTTATTACAATTTGATGGTGTGTTCATTTCATTTGAATATGTGTTTCAACATTTGTTGAGAGAATGGTTTCTAGGAGTGCTCTTCTTTTATGAATAAGAGTGACAACGTGGTTTTATTCTGCATTGTACGTTTATTTCTTAAGAGTGTGAACAAGGTTTGGGAGTGTAACTTCTAGAGTTGTGAGCTATTGAGAGTGTGATTACAACAATCGAGTTTGACATTCATTAGCACTAGTTATCATTTTCCCTTGCATATATTTTGTGTAATAGCCTTGCAATAACAAAACTTACCTGAATTGACAATTAATGTGAAGTGTTGGAATTGTCGCTATGAATTAAAAGGATATTTTTTTAACCCAACAACAAGCTCAAGCAAAACCTATAGACAATTTTGACATAATGCAAGTTGAAACAAATCTTAGAATGTTGTATGGAATTTGAAGCATAAATATTTAAGGGTCAAAGTAAACATATAATAATTAGAAAGTGTGTAAAAATGTTAAATAAACAATCTACAATTTGAATCAATCATATTTGGCAATAAATGAAGCCTTGACTTGCATTTTAGTGAAGACAAGCAATTTTGGGCTACTTCACAAAAATGCACACCTAACCTTCATTACAAGGCCAAATTGAATGATAAATATTGGGGCATATTTTTTTACTCATAATTAACAATAATTTTGCACAAAGAAATTTATGGTGTGTAAGAATATGCCATAATGGATCGATTTCATGGGTTAAAGTGAAGGTTTGTGCGCCTTAAATAAATGCACAATGAGACCTATACTTGATTGGTTGTGCGATAATGATCATTCCAACCTAAATATAAAACCCTTTTATTCAACATATCATAGTTGTTTTCATAAAGGAAATGTTATACATTGAAATCCAAGTCTGTCGGAATAACAATTGATCATATCTGCCAATGATCACAGTCAGAACAAATATGCACTCCCATGCCCAACCAATTACACTCTTGGTACTGAAATTTGAAATGGGACATGATTGGATAATTCCTAACCTTACGATATAACATTGCATCATGTTTGAAAAATATCCTACATAACTATGTTTCCCTCTTATACAGAACTTTCACATGAGGCAAGTCGAAGCAAAAGTTAGAATGTTGTATGAAATCCGAAAGTATAAATATTTAAGCTCAAAATAAAAGATATAACAATGCAAACATGTGTAAAATCATTAAATATACAATCTACAATTTGAATCAGTCATCTTGGTGAATAAATGAAGTTGGGGCGTGCATTTTAGTGAAGCAAGGGAATTTTGGCCTGTTTATCTGAAATGCATGCCCAACCTTCATTTCAAGGCCAAATTGAATAATTCAACTTTGCAAAGTATTTTTTACTCATAGCTAACATTAATATAATTAAATATTTTTTTAATTTTTCACTATTCCATCGATATGTTGGGCAACATTCCACCGCTTACCCTAAGAGGATGCCATTTATCCTACCATCTTCCTATCAATTTTACAATTAGAATGTACACCATTTTTCATTGGCTAAATATGGAAAACAATGGTATGTTGCCTTTACTATATGTTGCAAGAAATGCACATTGACATATAAACAGAACAATAACCAATTTACTTATTGAAAGTCAACTATTTATACCTCGTTCTCCATCCAAATAACAAAGTCGGACCACTTTTTGTTTTGTAACATGTCCTTCTCAAAGTTTAAATGTTGAAAAGTGAAATTAAATCATTAATTCAAACCAAGTGTGTAGTGGGGGTGGAAAATAGAAAAATACACCATTTGCAACTTGAATTACTCATAAAGAAGGAAGAATGAGGGTATGGTGGGAATTTTTCTTAGTTGTTTAGAATTGGTTTAAAAACTGAGAAATTGTCATTTTTGTTCAAATAAATTGCAAGTAATTGACACATAATTTGAGGAATGTGAAAGAGATTTTTGCCACAAATGCATCTGTCTTCAGCCCCATGTGTTTATTCCAATCAATGACATATGTGCAGTCTTTGGCGTGCATTTTTATAAGCCCAATTTTGTACATTTGCACTATGTTCTCTACATAACAATTCAAGAAATTAAGTCACTAGTTTTGAATTTTGACCAAGAGAATTAAAAATTGTGCACAACTGCAAATAAATCATTTATTCAAATAAGATTGAACAATCTTTGCGTACATTTGTATGTTTATGGCTTACATTTTAAACCAAATGTACATCATAGTAAGAATTGTTAAAAGTGCACTTTTCATACATCTGCTGTGAGAAGATGAGGGAACGTTATAAAAATCCAACAGAGGAATGTTCTTTCCCAATGTGTGTACCTATTCCATTCCCAAATCCATTTACTATAGTCATTTCATAATAGGGGTTGGCTTTCATTTTTATTGAAGTAAGGGGACATCTCATGAATACATGACAATCCTTAGGTGTTTTTGCTCAACAGGCTCCTTTTTAGCCCAAATTGAAAACTCAAGTGTATAGTGAGGTGGAAAATAATAGAACACACCATTTCTAACTGAAATCACTCATAAATAAGGAATGATGATGGTATGGCAGGTATTTTTCTAAGATGGATAAAACTAGGTTAAAAACTGGAAAAAAAAAATGTCATTTTGTCAAATTAATTGCAAGAAACAAACACAAAATATAAGGATTGTGAAAGATGTTTTTGTCACAAATATATTTGTCTTCAGCCCTATAGGATTATTTCCAATGAATGACATATGTACAACCTTCGACAAACATTTTTCTAAGCCAAGTTTTGTACATTTGCAGTATGTTCTTGACAGAAGCTTGCATTTTACAACAAATGTCCATCATAGTAAAAATTGTTAAAAGTGCACTTTTCATACATCCACTATGTCATGATGCAGGAAGGTTATAAAAATTCAAAAGATAAATGTCCATTCCCAATATGTGTACCTATCCCATTACCAATTCCATTTACTATAATCATTTCATAGCAAGGGTTGGCTTGCATTTTTATTAAACTAAGGGGACATCTCATGAACACAAGACAACCCTTAGGTGTTTTTGCTCAACATGCACCTTTTTAGCCCAAATTGAAAAACAAGGTGTATAGTGAGGTGGAAAATAGTAGAAAACACCATTTCCAATTGAAATCACTCAAAAAGAAGTAAGAATGAGGGTATGGCGGCCATTTTTCCGAGCTGGGTAAAACTGGGTTAAATACTGAAAAATTATCTTTTTGTCTAATCAATTGCAAGAATTCAACATAAAATTTGAGGAATGTGAAAGAGGTTTTTGTCAAAAATACATCTGTCTCAAGCCCCAAAAGATTATTTCCTATTAATGACATTTGTACAGTCTTTGGCGGGCATTTTCTAAGCCCAATTTCGTATATTTGCACTTTGTTCTTGACAAAACAATTTGAAGAACTTAAGTCATTAGTTCTGAATTTTGACTGAGAGACTTACAAATTGTGCACACGTGTAATAAATCATTCCTTCAAATATGATCATGCAATATCTGGATGCATTTGTATGTTTATGTCTTGCATTTTGCACCAAATTTCCCACATAGTAAAAATTGTTAAAAGTGCACTCTTCATAGATTAAATGCTCATTATAAAGCTTATTATATGAAAGTTTAAAACATAAATTTTATTGTATATAAAGTTTACACTATAAAGTTTATTATTCATATAAGTGTCTAAAAACCTAGTTTGTTGGCATCGTCGGCGTGCATTATGAACTTCCATCTCCCGCATGCATCCTTAGCATGCATCCTCCATGTGTATCCTTAGCATGCATCCTCCACATGCATACTTCGTGTGCATCCTCCACATGCATCTTTAGTGTGCATCCTCAACCTGCACCCTCAACTTCCATCCTCAACATGCATGCTCAACGTTCATTCTCAACGTCCATTCTCAATGTGCATTCAATTCTGATTCAAAGACATCATTGGCCATGGAAATAGGGGTCTACTCTGCCATGTCATAAGCCATCAAACAAGGTTCCCAAGTTGAGAGTTTCTCAGTGAAAAAGTTCCAAGAGAATGCTGATGAATGGAATGATAGAAGAAGTGGAAAAAAGGTATTCTCGATAACTCTTAAGAGCAGGAGTGCATCAATTTATTTTTGGAGAATTTAATTCAAGAAGTGAAGACATAGATGTTACTCTTTTTTATTATGATCATCTTGACGGTGCTAAATGCCGCCAAAAGTTAGGGGGTCTCCCCAGTGTGAGGTCCCAATTAGACCTCACATCATTTGGGATAGGAGCCCCATCTGGTATGTGGGCCCGAATTTTGTTCTTGGTTGTTAAATGAAAAGGTGTCAGAGTGAGGACAAGAATGAAATGCCCAAACAATGAAACAAAGTCGACCAAAGATTAACAAAATAAGAAAGAGGTACAAGCAAGTTACAACAACAATAAGAAGAAGTATGACATGAGAAGGATCAATGAGCCAAACCCAATCAGACATACATGAACAAGAACATACCAGAGGTTAATTGCAAATTAGTTCACAATAAATCACTGACGTGGCATAGAATAAGTAATCACAAATTCGAAACCAAACATACATGCAACAATTACAAACTAGTCCATAACATATTGCGTGTATGAGAGTGCATATACGAATACAATGAAAATATCAAACAACTAATACAACCATCACGAGTAAGCATGGGAATTAGTGCCAAACATAAAGAACATCTCATTAATGTTGTTGGAAATTCAAGTACATATCTTGATATTTGTCAAAGCCCAACAATGGAACATGGGTTGGTCATACCATTACCTAATCCAAAATCCTAGCCTCATTGTAGCTCACTCTACTAGCTACCAAGAGCTTAGTGTCTCTAACTCTCAAGCACAAATTAGCTATCTAATACTAGCCCCAAATCAAGTGCTAAAAGTCCTCCCTACAATGAGGCATGAAAGTATACTTATAGAAGTGAGGTGACTGTTCACTTACCGTGACCTTTGACCTACCCTCATGACCCTTGCGCTGCCTCACCACTCTCTCATGCCTACTGCCTAGAACATGCTCAATTTATCTTAGCACAACTACTGATACCATTATGAAAACATTTACACATCGATAGAAGAAAAAAGGTGAGGAGAATGAGAGATGGTCACTGGAAACCCTAATGTTGTGGTGTAGTCATGATGAGAATCTGCACAGGGTTTCAATGCATTCGCTATGTTCGATGGTGATTTGTCTGCTACTACAACTTTCTTGCATTCAACCATCCTCTATTGTTGTCTTATTGATATTGCTAACAAATTTTAGGAGCTTGAGTGGATCTGGTTTTAGTCTTGTCGAAACCCTGGTTATAACTTATGCGAGAAGTCCTAATTCCTTCACATAGCCCAACATCATTGTCCCTTTTCTTCTACCTACAAGTAAATTTCAATAGTTATACCTAGCTTCCAACAAAGAAAACATTAAAACACAATCAAATGAAAGGGAAAACATTAATTGAACCCCTGTATAGTCCCCTTTGGTGCAACTGTGTTGTTAGCGAGAGTGGCTTTTGTAGGGTCTCCCTAAGCTTCTTCAATCATGTTTTGTCCATGGACCATCTATCATCCATGGAATAAGTGTTGAATGTAGCTTTACTTCTTTGTAGAGCCAAGGGGCATAGTACTATAAAAATGGACGATATCATTTGCTATGTCTTCGAGCTTCCTTAGCCAATTTCGATCATTAACCACTGTCGGTAAGAGCCTCAAGGTTTTGATAACTGCCAACTAAGTTTTCCAAGATGGTATAAGAATCATCCACCTCTTTAATCGTTTCCCATTCCCAAACCTTCTGCAATCAATGACTAATAAATAAAACTGACAATAACAGTAATCACACAAGTGAGGATAATTAATGCAAATAATTATTGTATTCTATTTAGCCAGTGATCCCTGCTAAGAAGGAGGGCCCTTCCTCCTTAGTAGGGATTGGTGCACCAAAAATCACACAAAACACTTAGAGAAAGATATGATGCCACAAGGTTGAGATTTACATTAATAAAACACTAAGATTACAAATCTTGGTGCTTTCCCCTTCCTTCCGATTCTATCTATCTGAGTTCCTTCGTTGCCCCCACGGGCAAAAATCTCACTTCTTTATAATTGTCAAATACAACTAAAATATCATCATGAGAATCTTTTGATTCTCATGTGATCTTAAAATAAAATACATTTTGATAATCCATACAACAGTTTCCATGATATGGGTAAAGTTGTAACAACTTTCCTTTAATTACAATAACTTTATAGAAAATCTTAACTAAATGACTTGTATGGTCCATGGATATCTCCCAGTAGTTGAATTGAATTTGACTTGATGCACTCCAAATTTGGTATATGTGAGAAAAACACAACACACACAAGGCAAATTCTTCGTGTATTGGCAACATTTCTCAGATCCTTTGTCCAAATTAATAGAGGAAACTCAAAAGTGTAATCCTGTAATAAAAACTTCAAGAGACCACCTAAACCTGAAACATCTCATATTATCATTTTTAATAATAAAAATCACCTAAGACAATAGTTCCAATGCCAAATTATTGTAACAACCCCTAGTTAAAAGTTCATGTAATAAAAGTTAATAAAGGCAAAATAAGACCACGGTTAAGGGAAACTTATTCCACATTGAGTGTTGGGCAAAGATATCCCAGTGGGCATCACTCGATGTGTTTATGGCTAAGGGAAATTAGCAATGGCAATGGATAAGGCATTAAAAATGAAAAAGGTATTTTGGCACATTTATTTATGAAAATTAAGGAAAATAGGAGAAAAGGAAGGTGAATGATCACAGGCTACATGTGAGGAGGAAATTCAAGGAAATAATGGAAAATAAAGAAATAGAGTCATCATTGATAAAAAGGCTTATGAGGATCAGTTCATAGCTTTTGGTCAATTCAGTTTTGGAGCTCTCTCATTATTCTCTCTCTCTTACTCTTGGACACTTAGAGTTTTCTTGGAGCATTCTAGCTTTGGAGCAAGGAAGGGAAAAGCAAGCAAAGGAAAGACAAGGAAAGGAAAGGAAATAAAAGATCAAGTAAGGAGGAGCAGCAGGATCAAGCAACTTCAGAAGGAATACTTGCAGGTAATATATTGCATGTGTGATTTCGTAGGTGGTTTTGACATGGATGGCTTTGCATGTTAGTATATGGTTTTTTTGTTGTCAGTGGCATGGTTTTGTCGAGTTATGACAGTGATTTTCAACCTTGCCTTGCCTTTTTCCAGATAGCCATGGTGTGATGGGATTGTTTTCACCGTTTTGAGCTTTTGAATTGTCGAATAGTTTCGGAATTCAAGGCGGAGGTGGTATCGGGAAAATTCCCAAAGGCCTAGGAATCCCTTAACTGGTTTTGGTGAGATACATGGTAAAGCCTGAGGGTGGTGTCTCGGTTTAGGACCTAGTGATCCAATGTGGATTGTGATAAAGCCTCAGAGACAAGGAGATGGAAAATTCCTCAAGGATAGTGACAGAGTCCAGAGGCAACCCAAGCTCCGTTTGGTTTTGTGATCTCGGTGTTGGTTTTGGTGAGATCACGGTTTGGTGACGGTTGAGGTAGTTTATCCTCGAGATTCCATTGGTTGTTTTTGGATTGGTTTATCCATGATATCTCACATTCATGCTTGGAATATGGCACAGGGGTGACTAGCTAAAAGAAAGATTTGGTTCAACCATGTCTATGGTCGGGTGGTACATGGAAGTCCTGAACCTGGTCGACTCTTGCCTATGTTTAATAAAAGCTAATTTCTCTTTCTTTTGTATGTGTTATTATGTGGCCTTAATAGTTGTTAACTCATTGTTGTTTACATGGTTTAATGTTGGTTATAAGCATGGTTATGTGACTGGTTATAGTCATGGTTATTTCATGTATTTACTTGTAACTGAAAGGATAATGGATGCAAGACCCAATTAATGTCAAAATAGTTAAGGGAAGAGGGTGGTGGTCCTTCTTGTCAAGTCTCATATGAATTAGCAATCATTTATGCTCAGTCTTGTATTCATTTCCTATAGATTGCATTGGTGCCAAGTGTTTGACAAAATGTCAGTCCCGGTTGGGGATCGTCAGGCCTAGTCTTGGAGTTAGTTTTTGATTTCTGGGTCTTTTTTCATGTAAATTATGGATTTTGAAATCTACAGGGGTTTCTCGGCCGTGACCTAGATTATGGGATTGAAAAGTGGCACAAATCCTAGAGTCACAGGCACATGTTTGAGGAGAAAAGTCCCTAGTCGCATGCATGCCTTGGTGTGTGAGCGTTTGGAGCCTCCTAGACACACCCCTATCCATATCAAGGGAACGTCTAAGGGTTTAATGGTCTAAAACTTAGTGGGACCTAGGGACTAGTCGTGGGGATGATTGGGAAGGCTTCTAGGAGTCCTGTAGTGGGTATAGAAGGTATGTGTTGTGGGTTTCCGTCGATTCCACTTCCTTAACTGACACATAGGGAGTCGAATCATATCATAGTAACTTCTCGTCACATGTTTACACTCGTTGGCCAGTTACTTGGGTAGATGTGGGAGGAGGGTCATTACATTTATAAGCATAATTAGACTAAGAAGATGACATTCATAAAAGGACATACTTAGATAAATAATTGTTTTTACAGTGGTAAAATGTGGTCTTGTTGGTCAAAGAGGGAGAAAAGGGAATAATAAAGTGAATGCAAAAAGGTAACAATTCCATGGCCCAACATCTCCCTCTAGCTTAGGCATGTGTAGACCATTGTGACTAGTTCCTAACATGCTGAGAGTGTAGTTATGAGAAATAATAGGACTCTATAGTGTCCTCTGCTCCACCTTGTAACCTCAAGAAAGGACCTCCATTTCCCATAATTTGTCAATAAAGTGGCATGGGTGTTGATAATGATAGGTTGGAGGCCAAAGAAGATGAAACTTAAATATGATTCCAATATGTTATGCAACCAGCTCACAAAATAGAAGAAAGAGATAGATCAACGACTTAAAATGTAGCCTCTTCAAGGGGGAAACCTCCTTTACATTACACATATGAATAATTCCTAGATGATACAAATGACAAGACCTCCTTTCTATATATAGGTGTCTAAGGGGTCACAATATAATTAGAGCCGACATAACAATAATAATGTAAGGGCACAACAATAACAATAGTGGGCTTATATGGGGCACAATAATAACAATATGGGGACAACATGGGCACAACAATAACAATAAGGGGTGCAATGACAATAATAATAAGGGAGCACACTAGTATTATAGGGACCTAACATTCTCCTCTCCTTCAAAAAAAGTGTTGTCCTCAACGCTTAAGTATCTCTAGATGCTTCTGTATAAAATTCTCATCCTCCCATGTAGAATCTTCAGTGGGTAAGTTCTTCCACTTGATGAGATATTCTTAAATTGATCAATTTTGCAACTGTCGAGTTCTTGTTTCTGTGACTGCTTCAGGTTCCAATATGGTTTTCCCTTCCTTGTCAGGCTCTAGCAATATTGTTTGAACTGGGAGCTTGTCACCTATAACCTTCTTTAAGCATGAAACATGGAAAACTGGGTGCACTCGGGATGATGCAGGAAGTTCTAATTTATATTCCATAGTACCAATCTTTTACAACACCTTGTATATACCATAATACTTTGGTGATCATTTATTATCCTTCTTAGCTTGCTTGAATGACATTTGTTTGTATGGTCATAGTCGTAGAAATACCAAGTCACCTACATCAAAACTTCTTTCGCTGTGATGTTGATCTCCCTATTGTTTCGTTCTATTCCATGCCAAAGTGAGGTTATCCTTTAAGAGTTGGAGAACTTTTTGTTGATGCTCGATGTGATCTTCCACTGCTTGAACCTTAGAATTTTCTCTTAAATATTATGTGATGGACGATGGATGATATCCATAAAGCACCATAAATGGGGTCATTTTTGTTGTAGTATGGAAAGAATTGTTATACCACCATTCAGCGAGAGGCAACCATTTGACCCATTATGTTTGTCTATCAGATACAAAGCAATAGAGATATCCTTCCAAACATTTGTTCACTATTTCAGTTTTCCCATCAGATTGAGGATGATAAGATGAGCTATGAGCTAACTGAGTACCCAAACAAGAAAATAATTCCATCCAAAAATTTCCAGTGAAAATAGGATCTTTGTCACTTACAATAATCTTTGGGTTTCCATGTAGCTTTTGAATTATTTTCGTAAACGTAGTAGCAACTGTACTGGCTTTAAATGGATGAGATAATGCACAAAAATGTGCATATATGGTAAGTTTATCAACTACCACCATGAGGATTCTCATTCCTCCGGACATGGGTAAACCTATGATAAAATCCATTGAAACCTCCTCCCAACATTGACTTGGAATGGATAAAGGTTGTAATACACATGGCATCTTAATTGTCTCAACTTTATTTTGTTGGCAAACCAAACATTCCACCACAAAATTTTGAATATCAGATTCAAGGCCATCCCAAACAAATTCCTTCTTAACCCCGTGGCAAGTTTTTAAAAATATTGAATGCCCTCCTAAGGCAGATGTGTGCAATTACCTAAGAATCTTTTATTTGAGTTGGGAATTCTTACATAGGTATAAGCGATCTTTGTAACATAACGAATCATTTTTCCAACTAAATGTATCAGATGTACTGGGAACTTGTTGCAACTTTTGAATGAGTGCCCACACTTCTTCGTCATTCTCCCACTCATCCCTTGCGTCATTTATCTAATCTGATTGAATAATAGAAATGGCACAAAGCAATGCTTCCACATCTTCATCTTTTCTTGAGAGTGCATGTGCAACAACATTTTGCCTCCCTTTTTTGTAGATGATTTCAAAGTCATAACCCAACATCTTTGTGACCCATTTTTGTTGCTCTTTTGAAGATAATCTTTGTTCTAAAATGTATTTAAGACTATCATTGTCTGTTTTTACCTTGAAGTGTCTTCCCATTAGGTAAGGTCATCATTTCTTAAGTGCATGTAGTATTGCCAACATTTCCTTCTCATAAATAGCTTTGTGTAAATATTTTCCTTTGATTGGATGACTTTCGAAAGAAATGGGTCTTTCTTCTTGCATTAAAATAGCACCAATTCCATTTCCTGAGGCATCACATTCCACAATAAAGGTTTTTGTGAAGTCTGGTGTAGCTAAGACCGGTGCTTGGCACATTGCCTCTTTAAGATG
>Ga0181463_1000435_pt1 | contig 11712 bp, 10 predicted proteins | sample InSIn1gowninarea_FD_119071 | JGI IMG/M metagenome (GOLD analysis project Ga0181463, IMG submission 119071) | Clean room microbial communities from NASA Spacecraft Assembly Facility at Jet Propulsion Laboratory, Pasadena, California, USA -... ... | reverse complement strand
TTACTCAACCGGAGTGATGAAGATGATGAACTCAAGAGGTGTCAAGCAGATCTTGACCTCTTTTGGGGATGTTAGTTAATGATCGGGGAAAACAGAGAAGGGGAGTTAGTTATACCTCATTTGAGCATTTTTGCTTACAAATCTTTGCTGATTACGTTCTGCATGATATGATACCTGCAAACTTGGAACTGATCAGCAATTCAACAGCCTCAGAACTACCTACCCAGCCTACTTGCCTAGCATTTTTTCTTCTTTTGCTTGGGGGTGCACTTAGACTTGCAAACCCATAATACATTTTCTTTTGATGCTTTCCTATCTACATACTACCCTTATTTCTTCCAGAGCCCAGATTAAACTGTTGGACTCTTCTGTTTCTCTACCTATCTAAGAGTCTGCCAAGATTAAACTGTTTGGACAGACTTACAATCTCTATATTCTAAAACAAGAAATTTAAACCTAGGGGGACCAAGATTAAGCTGTTTGGACCTCCCTTTAACTAAAAGTAGCGATACCGAGATAGCGTTACAAAATTTGAAGGAAATTGAATGAACATGAAGTAGCCTTCTTCATTTGGAGACTGTTTGAGAAAATATGGAGCATTGCAGCAAGCAAAGTACAAAATATTTGGCCTGTGAAATGCAAATCATGAAAAATGAATACCTGCTACAGCAGGAGCTAACAGTGGCTCCACTCGGGGATGGCTTCTCCTTGTGGGAATTCAAGAACAGTAGGCCAGAACACCTTGATTTTTAGTTTCTTGTTGTCCTTTGCCAAACTGGGAGGCATCGCCTGCTTTCTTCCGCGTGTTCCCGGTACTATAAACTCTAAAAAATCAAAACTGATACCTACAAGTATGTACAAACCAACTATCACCTGCTCCTTCAAGCAGGAGGATAATTTTAGTGCTTCAACATCCCGTTGTTGATCGGGCCTTCTTCTGCTGTGCTTTTATCAAGAGATTTGAGAAAGTAGGTGTTATTGCCTTGGACAGCGCTGATAGTGTACGGACCTTTCCACAGAAAATAAAATTTAGCATGTTTTCCCTTGTCTTCCCTTCTTGCATTCCATCTTAGGACTTTGCTGCCTACCCGGAAATCCTCCGCTTTGGTTCTCTTTTCGAACATTTTCTTGAGTTCTTCCTGTAGACCTTGAGCTCTATTGAAAACTTCTTCTCTGGTTTGCTGAAGATGAATAGTTTGATTAATCCTTCTCTGCATGTCGTTCGGTTCAGCCTTAATTTCTTGCAACAGTTTGATAGTTGGTATGCCTAGAGATGAAGGGAATCTAGCTTCCATGCCATACACAAGTTCATATGGGCTCATCCCGATGGATTTTTTGGTGGTCATTCGGTCTGCCCATAGGGCACTGGTGAGATTTTTGTGCCAGTTCTTTTTGTTCTCTTCTAGCATCTTCTTTATGATATTGATGAGGCTCTTATTGGAGGACTCGGCCAGGCCATTGCCTTGGGGGTAATAAGCGGTGGAGTGTCCTAAGGTAATGTGGTATTTGTGGCAAAAGTTAACGATTTTATTGGATTTGAAAGCAGCTACGTTGTCGGTAATGATTTTCTCCGGGCAGCCGAACCTGGACAGGATGTTGTTATCGAGGAATTGGATGATGGTGGAGTCATTGGCTTGCCTACACGGGATGGCTTAATCCATTTGGTGAAATAGTCGGTGGCTGTTAGAATCCATTTGTGCTGGCCTGAGGAGGAGGGATGAATTTCTCCAACGAAGTCGAGACCCCATTGTTGAAAAGGCTTTTCGGTTGAAATGGGCTTTAGGGGCAGAGGCAATAATTTTCTTTTTCCTTCAAAGATTTGGCATTTGTGGCATGAGGCAGTAAATTTTTTCACATTTGTAAACAAAGAGGGCCAGTAATAACTGGCCCGCAAGATCTTGTCCGCCGTGGATTTCCAATATAAGTGGCCTCCGCAATCACCTGCATGAAATTCTCTCATGACGCTGTTAGTTTGATCCTTAGTTAAACATTTAAGCAAAATACCTTCATAATTCTTCCAAAATAAGGCACCGTCTATGACACAGAAGTTTGATGATTTCATTCTTAAAAAACTTTTTTTAGTTCTGGACAATCCTGGGGGAGCATACAGGTTTAACAATACAAAACAAATATCAGAGTACCAAGGGGACTGTGTGAAGGTATCACTGATCTGTGGAGTCGCCAGCTCCGCTTCATCGTCCAGCTGATTAATGTCAAGCGCTTGGAAATTTGTTTCGGCCATTAGCTTAGCTAGCCCTTGTCCTTTTATGAGCTTGGTGGGCTTTATCTCAATGTCATACTCAAGGATGCTAGCAATCCATTTGCCTCTTCTTCCTTCCGATCCTTCTTGAGTTAATATATCCTTTACAACTGCGTTGGGGACATATGCAATCACATGAGAGTAGAGGATGTAAATTTTGAAGTCTTTAATAGCTTTGACCAGAGCGTAAGATTTCTTTTCCATGATCTGAAATTTTAGGGGCGCATCTCTAAGAGCTCGGCTGAAGAAAGCTATTGGTTTCTCATTTCCCTGATCATCTTTCTGCAGAAGGACTGCTGCTATGGTATGTTCTGATGCGAAAGAAAAAATGATAAAATCTCTGTCAAATTGACGACTGGTAAGGACAGGTGTTTGAGTCAAGGCCGCTTTTATACTCTCAAAAGCCTACTTGGCCTCAAGGGACCATCTCACCTTGGCGTCCCTTTTTAGCATGTTACTCAATAGCCTCATTGACTCGGCTAAATTGGGGATGAATCTTCTCAGGAAGTTGATTTTTCCAAGGAATCCTTGTAGCTCCTTCGTGTTTCTTGGGTAAGGGATTTGGAGGATAGCCTGAATTATTTCTAGGTCGATTCTGATCCCATCTTTTGATATTAAATGCCCTAATAGCCTGCCTTCCTCCAGGGCGAACAGGGACTTCTTCGGGTTCAAGGAAATACCGAATTTCCTACATGTGATAAAATTTTGCCTTAAGTGCTTAAGGTCTTGCGAGTCAGATTTGGAAAATGGGGTCAGGTCATCCAAGTAAACCACAAGGAAATCATGTATTTCCTTACCGAACGCGATATCCATTGCCCTTTGAAAGGTGGCGCCGGAGTTTTTCAGCCCAAAAGGAATTTTAACGTATTTGAACGTTCCCCAGGGCGTAGTGAAAGTTGTTTTATCCTGATCGTCTAGGTGAACTAGAATTTGGTTAAATCCCGAGAATCCGTCAAGTAGAGAGATCCTAGAAGAACCCACCACCCTTTGCAAGATGTGATCCATTTTGGGTAACGGATAGTGGTCCTTTAGGGAGACTTGGTTTAAATTTCTCAGGTCTACGCACAGTCTTATCTCTCCTGTTTTCTTTCTGGTAGGGACTAAGTTAGATACCCATTCCGAGAATCTGATAGGCATAATGATCCCTGTGTCAAACATTCTATTTATTTATTTTTCAATCATAGGGAGAAGCATGGGGTTGATTCTTCTTATTTTTTGTTTGAATGGTTTCTGGTTCGGCCTTAGGGGAATGGTACGCTGGATTACTGAAGTGTCATAGGACTTCAAGTCCTCATAACTCCAGGAAAATACATCTTGGAATTCTTTGAACAGATCCACATATTTGGGCTTTTGGTCAGGAGGCAGGTTTTTAGAGAGTTTAATCATCTTGGGATGTTCTGCTGTTCCTATGTTGTACTCTTCTATGGCGGCATCCAAGGGTTCCATTTTTGGTTTTCTGGCCACGTCGTTGTTATCAAACATGTCTTCCAATGGGGTCAGGCCAGCAGGCAAAATATTTCCTTTTAGGTCCATAAATTCTTCTTCTGCTTCGGTTGCCTTAGGTGAGCGAGACTGTTTCAGTTGCCTTATGTTTGTGCTGTCAAAAATAGTCGGGCTGAGTATCTGTTCAGCCATGGGGGCTGTTAGGGTCATGCGATCTAGTTGCTGTGTTTCTGGTGTAATGTCCATGTCAATGTTGGTGCTAGAGAATTCCCCTTCCAGAGTTAAAAATTTGTTAATCTGGACATCATCTTTGAATACCTGCCAATTCTCGACATTGTTAGGAATTGACGGTCTATGTTTTACTTCTGCAGTGAAGTGGTGACTTGGTCCAAAGGGTAACCTACAAGTGCTGGCGAAGGTAGCTAAGCTATGAGCATGAATATTATGTTCTCGCATGATTTTGGCTAACTCAACATCACTGAAGGTGCTAAGCAACTCGCTGGCAGTGGCTCTGTAAGCTCTCATTCTACTGTCATTGGCGACGAAATTGCCCTTTATCTGTTGTATAATGAGGTCCGAATCACCTAGGGTGGAGATTGCGGTAGCTCCCAAGGTTTTGAGCAGTTTGAGGCCTAAGAGAAGGGCTTCGTACTCTGCCATGTTGTTTGTGCATTTAAAATTGAGTCTATAGGCGTGGCCTTGTGCATGATTTTCGTGAGTTTTGTAGATCCACACTCCGGCCGCTGCTCCTAACTTGTTAACTGCACCATCAAATTCTAAAAACCATGAGACCTCTGGACCAAGGCATGTATTAGGGATTTGAGGGGCATGCAGAGAAGATGAGTTGGTGACTTCTGTTTCGGGATTTTCTTCCCGTCCTGTGCTAGTTGCCTGGGCTGTTGAGACAATTTCAAGCGAGTTGGCAACTGGCCTTTCACTAGCATTGGTTTCTTGTTCTAGGGCTAGCGGTTTGTCAGAATTTGGAAGACTTGTATTATCATTAAACAAAATAAAAGAATCCATATCAGAATGGATCGAGTATATCGGAAAATTTTGGGGTTTCTCCTCACTACTCACCACATATTCATTATAGTTTCCCTATAAAGTCTCTTTGGTTGCCCAAAGACGGATATAGTGGCATAAGAGAGGTCGAGTTGAAGGGATCCTTGCAGTTTTGCTCCCCAAGATCGGGATAGCAGCATGCCATACTTTGTGGGTATGTCAGCAACTACTACATCCATTAAGATCGTTTTGTTCGGGAATTGGACTAGGGATACGCAAAGATCTTTGATTAAGCCTAGACATTTGACTTGACTTGAATCGAATGAATACAGATCTTTGTAGGGTCGGGTGACATCGAGGTTTAATTTTTCCATTACGGCTTTGGGCATGAGGTTGTGTGAGGCGCCTGAATCAAACATAGCATTGTGCAGTATCTTATCGTGTATGTGCAAGCTGATATAGAAAGGCGGAACAGGTCTGAATGCTGCTTTTTCTGTCAACCTCTGGCCCGAACAGTAATTTAGGGGTGTCATCTAGGATGTTCACATCATCCCTAATTTCAGGCAATTGGAGCGATTTTTGAATTTGTTGTCTATACACAGTGTGCTTAACCAGTTCTGAGAGGGGGATGGAGATTTTAAGCTTCCCGATTTCGGCTTCTACGCTGAATGGATTTTCTGCTGGGTTCCGGGTATTAACACTGGTGAGTTTTTCGTTCTCCGGCGTATTTTCTTTATTTCCCTTTGGAACATGCGTATCACTATTTATGACTGTCCGTGGTTTCTCTGTTCGGGGAATATTTTCATGAATTCTCTCCAGGTCTTTTTCAGGGCGGGAAGAGTGTAGTGGTTGTTCCATAGAACCATGTGTTTCTGTTACATCTCCACAATAACTTGTTGCGAATTTGGGACCTGGTTGTCAATTGTATGACCGTTGGTGCTTTTCCCTTTAGCCTTGTTGGGCTGTTTACCCTCCTTTGCCCTGCTAGGCGGAGACACATCGACAGTTCGTGTTCTTAGTTTGTATTTCTTATGTACCTCATATATAGCAGTGTCATACCCTTGTTTAAAGTCAAAAGACTCTCTCGATTTAGTGCGGAATTGTTCTATATTAAGGTATGGGGGGTTTTCTTCCGTGAAGGAGGATTGCTGTCCATTTTCTGAATCAACCAGGTTCATCAGGGTCCCGTCTGTGGGATCAACATATGTAGATGCCTCGGCAAAGTTCTCTTGGAAAGGAGGTCTGATGTTGTGATCCTGATTGGCCCTACCCATGTTCATATTTTGGGTTTTTCTGAAGTTTGGGTTCCTTGCGGTGTTGGGCTGTTGATTTTCCCATGAAGTGTTTCTCTCCACGTTGTCTAATCTATCTCCCATTCTGTTCATGGAACTGATGATTGCATCCAGTTTCTGATCGTGAGAGGAGGGTTCTTCTTTGAAAGTGGTTTTTCTCTCGGATCTGGTTCTGTTTCTTTTGGCGATTAGGTTTGCTTCTACGCTTACTGCGGCATCTTGCATTTCTGCAAGGCTTTGAGGGGCTCTTTCCCTTAATTGATACACCATCTTGGCATCAAAGCCATCCAGGAATTTGTATAGAGCAAGGTCGGGTGGAGGTCTTAGATTCAGTGGTATCGCGTTGTAAACATTGTTAAATCTGGCACAGTAATCCAGAACAGCTTCCCCAGGTCCTCTCTTGATAGACTCATATTCAGATAGAATGTGCAGGGGGTCCTTCCTTTTCTCCCATCTGTTAATGAAAGTTTGGTAAAAGGCTTCCGGATTTAGTATTGAATTAGGTGGAAGTGCCCTAAACTAGGTTCTGACATCACCGGTTAGACTTTGAACAAAAATCTTCATTCTTACACTATCATCGTCTATTTCATAACTCTCGAAATAATCCTGCATTTTCCTTGTATGTTGTAGGGCGGTGCAAGAGGTTGTGCCATCAAAGTAAGTGATTTTCGATTGGTATTCTTGAGGCATTGCCCCAGGATTAGCAGGTAGTTGTAATGGTGCATATCTAGCCATGATTACGGCGATTAGCGGAACACCTAAAGTGAGGGGGACTATAGGAATAACCAGGGAAGAGGGAGTAACCAATGGGGTATGGATATGGGGTTGAGGTGTGGAAGAGATGCTTGGAGAAGGGGGCGATGAACCAGAGGAATTCGGGGTGGATCGGATTAGAACTTTGACGGGGGTAGGCACAATAATTGGCTGAACTATTTCAGGACTGACAGGGGTCAGGCAGTCTTTTTGTTTTTGCTGCCTGACGATCTTCGGAATTAGATTCGGATTTCCAACAGAAGGCGGGTTATTGGGATCAATATTTGATCGTGTATTACGTGTTAGTTTCTTAGGAGCCAACTTCTAATATAACTTTGAAAGCTTTCTCAAAATATGCAACCACGCAGGTCGGCCGATTTAAAATTCGGTTTCTTCCTCACTGAGGATGCAGATTGATTGCATTGATTTATCTGAGGAGTTCCCCAGTGGAGTCGCCATTATGTTATCACTCAGGTTGTCCCTAGGCTCCTATTAGGGATACGGTCGAGGTAACCACAAACCAATCTTCTGATTGCAGGTTCTAGCCCACCTGCAATCGGAGAGGGCTCTCTCCTTTAGATTCAACCTTAGTTGATGATTTTAGGCTAGCTTTCTGACTTCAAGGGAATGTTGACTGTGATTGGAAGGAAGGTAGGATTCTTGAATAAAGAGGCACAGTAAGGTGTTATAAGTTTTGAACCATTGGGCATGGAGTCACAGATTGAGGCATGCGAGCGTTTTCTTGGTCACAAGGGGATACGGAGCGGGATAGCCACACAGGATACAATATTCAGTCTGCTGAAAGTACGGAATGAACATCAGGGATGAAAGGCAAAAGAGAATCATTTCATCATGCTGACAAAGAGGAGAAGTGGGTGAGTGGGATCTCGGAGCAGTTAAGAATTCCAAAGACATGCACTCATATGTGAAAGAAACGGGGTAAACCAGATCATTTAAGAATACAAGCTCATAACCATTTCTGAAGAAAACATCGAAAAGTGCAGAAATTGAACTTAAGGTGTAATGAAACAAATCTTAAGATATTCTTTTTTCCTGCAACTTAGAAAGGCGGAAAGGTGACAAAACATAAAATAGACAGGGAAGAAAAACACTTATTGGATCATTCAGAGACACAGGAATTCCGTGATCATTACTTGGCCAAGAGAAGACAGCAAGTTGTTTCGCAATCCACGCTTTCAGCAATCTTTGATTATGAAAAATATGACAGTTACAGTGCGAGTCTTTACTCAGAGAAATTGCTGGAAAGGAAACTGACCAACAACTACTACTACCAACCAACCAACCCTTCACAATATCGCTTCGGGTTGTATTTATAAACAAAATATCAGGAAGACATCATTACAAGTGACCTTGACAAGTCTTCTTAGAACTCTTCAAAAATCTAAATGCTGCTGGAATTAAATGCAAGTAAATATTTTTGGCTGCGCTGGGGGCAGCTGAATCGGAACAGGTGACGAGGTGGCCCTTGGGGACCAGATGCAGTGCTGTTGAAGTGAATGAGCTTCGGGGCTGCAGTTCGGCTTTGGTGCGAATTGAATGTGCAATTATTATGATTTGAGAGCTTCAAGTATTTTTGCTTTCCTTCTGTGAATCTGCTGGAAGATATTCAATTTTCTCTTGCTTTGGGCCGCCGCTTCAAGATATTCTCTGATACACTTTGCTGCTACATTGATGGTGTCCGTCGTCGACTGATACTCTTTGACACGCTTGATACCTGCTGATTTGATCTGATACACTTTAAACTCTGTGAATGATCTGCTGCTGTCTTCAAACCGGATCCTTTGGCACGCTTGGGCAATTTTTGGGCTTTTTCGGCGCGCAGTGGGCTCAGCAACCAGAAGATTCCTTGAAGATTCCTCGAAACGGCCTATTTCCCGTTGCATCGGAAACTGCCTCTGTTTCTTGATCTGGAGCTCCGAAATGCGACTTTTCTTCCTGCGCGAAGCTTTTTCGGCTTTTCTGGCTGCTGACGTAAGCATGGCATCGGCTGTACGGCGGATGACGTCAACTGTGGGTCCCTGGTATAGCGCGACGTGGTGAGGTACTGGATAGACTCTGGTGAAGAGACTCCGATGCGATATCGCGATCGCGTCGGAGGGAAAGGAGGGGCATCATTGGGTGGGCTTTTGGCGCTTGCGACTGCCGATATGCGATATCGCGATATCGCATCGGCGGAGAGGAAAGGTGAACGGATTGGACACTCAGCGTTTGTGATCGCCGATCGTCGATATTGCAATATCGCATCGGCGGGGGACGGACGGGCTATGTTTTGCATGAATGTGAGAGTGCGAGGTTGCGACGCGAAAACAGTTTTGAGGGGGAAAAGGTAAGTAAGTGGGTGTGAAGGTCATATAAGGTTTTCGGAAGGGGTCCGACTACCTCGGGGGAACTTTATACTTTGGAAGGAGGCCATCGTATTTGGGAGGTGGTTCGGGGGTTGGGGCTCTTGCTTAGTTTCTGATAAACTGAACAATTCCCGGGAACTGATATGGTTATTTTTCAACCGGGGGAGGGATATTACATAAGGGATTTTTTACTTAATATTAATACGGGGACAGGGAACATAGGGAGCTACATAATAATGTTAGTAGTTAATATGGAGATGGCAATAAAGCGCTAAGTTCGGAAGAACTTAGGCTGTTACAGGGGGTAAGGCCATATTTCGGGAGAAGATATGGAACAACTTTGAGTAAAGCAGATCTTTACTCAACCGGAGTGATGAAGATGATGAACTCAAGAGGTGTCAAGCAGATCTTGACCTCTTTTGGGGATGTTAGTTAATGATCGGGGAAAACAGAGAAGGGGAGTTAGTTATACCTCATTTGAGCCTTTTTGCTTACAAATCTTTGCTGATTACGTTTTGCATGATATGATACCTGCAAACTTGGAACTGGTCAGCGACTCAACAGCCTCAGAACTACCTACCCAGCCTACTTGCCTAGCATTTTTTCTTCTTTTGCTTGGGGGTGCACTTAGACTTGCAAACCCATCATACATTTTCTTTTGATGCTTTCCTATCTACATACTACCCTTATTTCTTCCAGAGCCCATATTAAACTATTGGACTCTTCTGTTTCTCTATCTATCTAAGAGTCTGCCAAGATTAAACTGTTTGGACAGACTTACAATCTCTATATTCTAAAACAAGAAATTTAAACCTAGGGGGACCAAGATTAAACTGTTTGGACCTCCCTTTAACTAAAAGTAGTGATACCGGGATAGCGTTACAAAATTTCAAGGCAATTGAATGAACTTGGAGTAGCCTTCTTCATTTGGAGACTGTTTGAGCAAATATGGAGCATTGCAGCAAGCAAAGTACAACATATTTGGCCTGTGAAATGCCAATCATGAAAAATGAATACCTCCTGCAGCAGGAGCTAACACACCCAAACCAAAAGAAGAAAAAATGTTAGGTAAGTAGGCTGGTTAGGTAGTTTTGAGGTTGCAGAATCTTGATTGCTGATCAGTTCCATGTTTTCAGGGTGTCATCTCTACTCAGGACACTATCACCAGGCAGTTTTATGTGAAAGGGCTCAAAACAGGCATAACTAACTTCCTTTCTCCATCTCCCCCAAATCATTAACTAATTTCCCCAAAAAGAGGTCAAGATCTGCTTGATATCTCTTAGTTTCATGATTTTCATGTCATCAGCTTGGGTGCAGACCTGCTTCACTCAAAGAGAATCCATACTCTCTCTATAAGTTTCTATCTCCCCTTTTCAAGCCTAAGATCATTGAAGCTTAGTGCTTTCTTGTCATCTCCATTTTAACTACTAACACTATTATTTAACTCCCTATATTTTCCACATCCCCCTACTAAAACTATGTAGATAATCCCCTTATGTAAATATCCCCTCCCCCTGGTTGGAATATAACCATAAATACTTCACTGGGAATTACTAAGTCACCTGGACTTTAGTAAGAACCCTCCCTCTGCAAAATTTTCTACTCCCAAGTGTATGGACCCCTTCGAAACACTAAGGGAACCCTTTCCAAATGCTAAATAACCCTCCGCCGCTTTCTAATACTCTTTGACATGTTTTCTCTCTGTGAATTTGATCTGACACTCTTTAATCTCTATCTCTGGTCTCTTCCTGTCTTCAAATCGGTTTAATTTGGAAAAATCGGGCAATTTCGGGCCTTTAAGGTGAAAAATGGGCCAAGGAATCAAAAGATTCCCTAAAGATTCCCCAATATGGCCTATTTCCCGTAGCGATGCGCGATTATCGAAAAATGCCTCCGTTTCTCATTATGGAGCTCCGAAGCACGATTTTTCCTCTTGCACGAATTTTTGGTTTTTTGGCTGCTGACGTCAGCAGTACGGTGGATGAAGTCAGCATGTTGACGTCAGCAGTGGGGTCCTTGGGTACGGATGTGACGTCAGCATGCTGACGTCATCAAGGTGACGTGGCAGTACGGCGGGGTGACTTGGACCGGGATACGTGGCAGGGTGACGTGACGTGGAGGCGACTTGGCAGGATGAGGTGGCGCTCTTGTTATGTGAGGGGAGGGCGGTTTTCCCTGTGCATCGGACCGCCTTTGGTACGGAGGTGGTTTCTCTCAGGGGTGGCCTGATACAATGGAGGCCGCCACGTGTCCTGGTGTACGACGGGAAAACCGTCTGACATCGGGTGGTAACCTACCACCGTAATCGGGTGCGCGATATGATCAAGGACCGTCGGATCTGGGGGATGCGATCTGATGGTGGACGGGAAAGGGAGATGCGCGGGGTTTTAGTAAAGGCGCGCGCGCGTTAAAGGCTTTAATTTTTTGCGGCGCGGTGGGTTTTTAACTTTAGAAAAAGGGTAAATGTGTTTGCGGGGTGAAATCTTATCAAACAAACATTAATATTTTTCATAGAAGAATGCGCGGGGAGGGTTATTTAGCATTTGGAAAGGGTTCCCTTAGTGTTTCGAAGGGGTCCATACACTTGGGAGTAGAA
>Ga0181463_1000433_pt1 | contig 11727 bp, 14 predicted proteins | sample InSIn1gowninarea_FD_119071 | JGI IMG/M metagenome (GOLD analysis project Ga0181463, IMG submission 119071) | Clean room microbial communities from NASA Spacecraft Assembly Facility at Jet Propulsion Laboratory, Pasadena, California, USA -... ... | reverse complement strand
AAGTGATATTTTATTTATGAAAATAAAAGAAAATAGGAGAAAAAGAAGATGAAGGGTCATGGATTTGCATGAGAGGGGAATTGAAGGAAAAATAGAGGAAAATGAAGAAAATAGAGGCTTCAATGATAAAAAGGCTTATCGGGATCAGTTCATGGCTTTTTTCAGTGGAAGCTTTTGTTAGTTCAATCTTTGGTAGTCTCATTCTATTCTTTTTCGCTCATACGCTTGCACAGTTAGAGAAATCTTGGAGAATTGTTGGAGCACTCTAGTTTTCATTGGATTTAGAGAAAGAAGGCAGAAGAAAAGAAGGAAAGCATAAGTGATAGTAGGATTAATAGCTACAACGGGATTGCTTACAAGTATTGAATTGGATGTATGACTTCCTTGCTAGTTTTGGAATGCATGGTATTTTTCTATGGTAATTTAGTTATGATCTGTCATTGGCATGGAGGATTTCCTGGATTGACAGTGGTTTTCCAAGCCTTGCCATTTCCTAGAGAGCCATGGTGTTGTGGGTTTTCCGCTTGTTGTTTCTGGTTGGTGATCATGTTTCTCATGGCTATAGGTTGAGTTATTAGTTCCTAGAGCTGTTGGTTGAAACAAAATCTTTGGATCCCTATCAAAACTTGAGTTGAGTTACTAGTCTTGGAGCCTTGGTTGGACAAATTCTCTGGAGCCCTCAGTGGGTTTATTTACTAGTCCTAGAGCCTTGGTTAGATAAATGCTCTGGAGCCCTGAAAAGATTTGGGTTGAGTTATTAGTCCCTAGAGCTGTGTTTGGAACAAATGCTCAGAGCCCTCGAAAACTTGGGTAGAGACCGGCCTAGTTGGTGTTAGTGATGTTTGACTGTGAGGTGGAATCACTGGTTGAGGATTGAGGTGGTTTGGCCTTTGGAATGCTTGGTTTATTTATTTTTTGTTTATTCCATGAGATCCCACATTCATGCTTCGAATAGGGGCGAGGGTGATTGGTTTAAAAAAACATTTGGTTCAACCCAGTCTATGGTCGGGTGGTACATGGAAGTCCCTAATTTGGTTGGAAGTTTCATATGTTAATAAGAGGTATTTTCTATTATGATCTATGAACATATGTATTGATTTTGATGGTGATATTATGGCTGAGTTGTCATGGCTTATATGTTGGTTTGTTGATGGTTTATATGTTGGTTATTTATTAGTTATATGTTGGTTATATGTTGTATATTGTATATGGATCTTGACATGTTTGATGAATATATGAATGGTTGGTGAATGCATGAGAAAAAATGTTATTGCAACTACGTGGAGAGCACATAGGGCCTTCTTGGAGATTCTCAGGTGAATCTTAGACTATTATGATCAAATATGCATTAATGACTTGTAGATTACATTTTCTCCATATGTTTTTTGAAATGAATGTCACGGTCAGGCCTAGATAGGTTAAGTCTTTGATTAAGGTTTGTGTTAGAGGAATTATCCTTGTGTCATTTATTGTTTTGGAAAGTCTAATCAAGTTTTAGGCAATGATATGGAGACTAGTCCTCAAAAGGTGGCTCAGATTTTGAGGTCACTGGCTCAAAACTGAGAAATTTAGACTCCAATTGCTTAGAGGTAGTGTTATGCATGCAAATGGAGGGTTACATTCATTGGATTGTAGGCTTGTGCATGTGGATGGGAGTCCAAATCAGAAGAAAGGGTGTCAAACTTAAGTTGTGGCCACCTGCGGTGGTTACGCAGTCTCTTAGTGACCTGTAGACCCTGTAGGATATGTTGAGTTGTTAGTTTGTCTTCCGCAATTGGCCCCGCTTCCTTAATGGAACCTAGGAGGTGGGTTCCTGTCATGCTAGCTCCTCCTCTCATGTTTACCCCAATAGGCTAGTGAAATTGGGAAGATATGGGAGGAGTGGTTATAGAATGGTATCATAGCATGCCTCAACACTTGGATTGGATGGGCGGAATGTGTTTGTCAAGCATGCATGTTAGGTTTTTATGTGTTTGTTATGCATGCATTGTGATATTCATTATTGCAGTTTGTGTCACCATGATGCTGATATGTTGGTGGAGATAAAGAAAGAGATGTAGATCATCAGAGTAAGGTTGCAACAGTAGACCTTGGGGTAAGAATAGATTGTCATAAAATTTTGTATGTTGGGCATGTAGGTATGTTGGTTACTAATTGTTATAAGAATTGCAGTTATATACATGATTTTAATTCTATTTCTATTGTGGTTACATGCATAGGAAATGCTAGTTATTAATGTGGTCATATGCACATGTATATGTAAGATATTCATCAATGATAGTAACTTGTTACTATATGCATTGTGGTCATATGAATGATGAGTGTGTTCATTGCAACTAATATCTTGATGTTATATGTATCGTGCTAATTTGGATTGGTCAGTGCATATGATTATAGTTACGATATTAAGGTATGAGTATATATATTTGTGATATTATGTCATTCTAATTTGGACTGACTTGTGTAGATGTGATAGCCTCCCCTGAGATGCATTGAGGTATAAGTTTGACCATGTCATCCATTTGGTTTTTGAGTGTTTGACTATGTCATCTATTTGTTGTTTGAGTGTTTGACTATGTTTTCTATTTGGTGTTTGAGTGTTTGATTATGTTGTATATTTGGTGTTTGAGTGTTTGGTGTATAATATGTCATCTATCTATTGTTTGAATGTTGGAAGGGATGTTCTTGTTTTAAGATGATTGTACTAACATGATATGTGTTGAGATAATTGATATGCACTTGTGTGTGAGTGGGTGATAGTTGTAGTATTATGGCTAATGATTGTGAGTTAATTGCAAATTATGACATGAATGTTAGTCTTGGTGAAGGTTGGTTTCAAATAGATATACATGATTTCTTGATCTTTGGAACATGTGATTGACATGTGTGAACAACTGCAGGGAAACATTCTTGGCATTAATGTGAAAACATAACAATTGATTTTTTTATATAACTTATAGTTGGGTTATGTGACAACACATAGTAAGGATCGATTATAGCAAGGTAAAAGGAAAAAGAAAGGAATTGGGTGATAGTTCCTCTGGCTATGTTTGGAAATGCAATTCCAAATGAATGGAGTGCTTTGCATGCATACAGGATGTCTTATTAACCTTGATTTTTCCTGACACTATGTGGATATGTACTATATTCATGAACATGTATTTGAAAGGTATAATAGTTCGTTTCGAGTTATAGCTAGATTTGTCAAGGAATTGGAGTCCCTTGAGAGATGATATATATACATGTTCAAGTACAAGGTAGCATGCTTGGAAGAACAAGGTAAGGTAACTGATATATTGTTATATTTATTTATACACTAACATTTATGTGTTTATGGCAGTATGATTTAGGGGAGTTACATGGAAAAAGATATTTCCATGAAATCTTGAAGAAGGCTCGAGTTGAGTTTTCCCTTTGAGGCATTGGGAACCCATGGGGATTAAGTTGCGGTATTTGTTGGGGTTTTTGTGCTTTTAATCTTTTGTGATTTGTTTGCGTCCAATTTGTAGTTTCGTCTATGTTTGGTGCATGGCCATCCCACCTTTTTTTATGTCGTATTCCTATTGGTTTTTCATGGTTTTTTTCTTTGTTACTTTTGGCTCTTTCGTTTTATGTTTCAAGGGTCTTGGGAATTGGTTGGGGATGGAGGAAAGTTAATGGAGCTCGGGAAGAGAAGAATGAAAACCAATAGGTAATGTAAGGCTTGGATGAAGCTGGTGCATAAGTAAGGGAAGTTGAAGGAAAGAATATGACAACCAATTAGATTGGTTGGGTCCATTGGGATATATTGACTATGAAAGGATAGTCATGAGAAAGGTAACAGGAAATGTAAATTGAACGGACTTGAGGAATAAATGCCTTGTCTATGTTTGCAACTTTTGTTGTTAACGCCGTACATGCATTACACAAATAAAGGGAGTTCTCTTAATCTTGATCTTATGAAAATTGGTAATTGTGTTGTGATTATGGTTACATTGTTATCTATATATGTATATATTTATGTATGCATGTTGTTGTCTGACAGAGTCATAAGGAATCATGATTTCTTGTGTAGGTGAATGGCATGGAGAGGCTCCTAGTTTTGTGAGGAATCAAGTTGGAAGAGTAGCCTTGACATATCTATGAAGTCAGTATCATGTGGATATGGTTTGATATTATTTTCTTGTACTATTCCTATGTTTATGTTATGGACAAACTATGCTTAGGAATACATTAGCGAAATGAAAGTAGTGTGATCGGCGACATGTTGGGACAAGAATGGATAATGTAAAGACACTAGAATCAAGGTTTCTTTGTAGATACAATGTGGTCTCTGGATGTCGAGTTTTTGTGTTGTGAACAAGTTGCATATTCAGTGATGGGTGCTATGTACATGTTGTATATATGGTGTTTTGTGCATGCTTCATATGCAATGTTGTGTACATATGGTGTTGTGTGCATGTTGCATATGTGGTGTTGTGTACATATGGTGTGCATGTTATATATGCGGTGTTGTGTACATATGGTGTTATGTACATGTTGTATATGCGGTGTGTGTACATACGGTGTTGTGTGCATGTTGCATATGTAGTGTTATATACATATAGTGTTGTGTACATGTTGCATATGCAATGTTGTGGACATGTTCTATATGTGGTGTTGTATAAATGTTGTACATGTGGTGTTGTGTACATGTTGTACATGTGGTCTTGTGTACATGTGGTGTCGTGTACATATGGTGCTCTATACATGTTGTACATGTGGTATTGTTTACATGTTGTAAACATAATGTTGCGTACATGTTGTACATGTGATATTATGTACATGTTGTACATATGGTATTGTGTATTTGTCCTACATGTTGTGTATCATGACATGCGTATTCACTATGTTGTACACTGGGTTTAGGTGTATGTGTTATGTTGTACACCGGGTGTAGGTGTATTTATTGTGTGATACATCGTGTGTGAGTGTGTGCATTTCAGGTACACAATGTGTATCTATATGTGGTTGAAGAGAAGAGAAGGAATTGGGTGCTTGCAAGGTTTGAAAATCAATTTAGTAGGTGCATGAAAAGGAAAACTGAAAAACGAAGGAACAAAGAATTATTCGAAGGATAAGTATCATTATTTCATTTTACTTTTAATTATGCATGTGATATATGATTATGATTTATGATGGTTACATGCGATCTATGATTTTGATTTGTGACGGTTGAGCTTCGACCTAACGAGATGTGATATGTTTATACATGATGATTTAATCGAAAAGCTAGTTTGAATTGTTGTGAAAAGAAGTAAAAAAGATTGTAAGTGTACCTTATCGACGAGTTTCCAATGAGGTATGATTTGATTTATTTTGAATTCTTTTTTAGTCTAATGGAAATTTTGTGCTTGGTATAGGAATGCATGGAAATACCCAGCTTGGTTTGTTGGTATTGGCTGCTAGATAATTTTAGCAACAATAGTGAAAGGAACTAGAATAGGCAATAGTATCCTAGTAAACCACTTTAGGAGAAGGGACATTGTGGGACATTGTTACCCAATAGTGTTCGCCGATTTCCATGAGCATGCTATGACTAGTACGATGGTTTTGAGATAGGGATATGCCTTGGATTTTGGACCTTCCAATGCAAGGAAACCTTTCCAAGGGATGGATTGCTTGAGGGACAATGTAGCAAAGAAGGGGATGGCAGCGGAACTTGCAAATTGTGTGACTTCATGGAAGGGTGTGAATGGATTGCTCAAGGGACTGTGTAGTAGAGAAGGGAAGGATGGGGATGGATTTTTTGTCATTACCAGTTCTAGATGGAACCAGATGCACATTGGGAGTGTGACCTGGAACAATGAATCGATAATTGTTCAACTAAGAGAAAAATTAGTGTGAGATTGTAGCGCTGAACATCAGATGAAAATTTGACTTTGGCAGTAGATTTTGGACTTCCTGGGTAGGAGGTGAATCCTAGTACTACTTTTGAGGGTGGAGGCGTGAGCCTCCATATTTCCTTGTTGTGGATGCAAGCACTGTATCATTTTATTTGTTGGTTAGAGAAGATGTGCATATGTATATGTGTATATTATTATAAATATTTTATCGAGTTGTGGTTATAGAACTCTATATACAATATTATTATTTGTTGGTTGAAGCAAATTTTCATGAGTAGATGTGGTTTTTATTGTAAATACCATAATGAGTTGTGTTGTAAAGCTCTAGTAAACAATATGATTGTCATGTTTTCAGTAGTGGTCATTATAAATACTGTAATGAGATTTGTTATAAAGCTCCATAGGAAGTATGTTTTGTTTTCAACGGTTTTTTGGTCATAGGTGTCATAAAATAATGAGGATGGTTTTCCCCCAAGGGGGAAGGGTTTGCAAAATCCCCTGGTTGATTTTCCATGTAAAAAAAAAATATAAGACCAAGGTCATGGGACATGTATTCCAAGTTGAATGGTGGGAAAAACATCTTCATGGGCTTTCATTATGGTTTATTATGGCTAAGGAAATTGGCAAAGGAAAAGAGGCATTAATTGGTATTTTATTTATGAAAATAAAGGAAAATAAGAGAAAAGGAACATGAAGGGTCACATATTTGCATGAGAGGGAAATTGAAGGAAAAAAAGAGGAAAATGAATAAAATAGAGGCCTCAATGATAAAAAAGCTTATGAGGATCATTTCATGGCTTTTATCAGTTCAGTCTCTAGAACTCTCATTCTATTCTCTCTCTCTCATACTCTTTCACACTTAGAGAAATCTTGGAGCATTATTGTAGCATGCTTGGAGCACTCTAGTTTTCATTGGATTTGGAAAAAGAAGGAGAGGGAAAGCGAGAAATCACAAGGGATAGTGGGATCAATAGCTACAAAGGAATTTCTTGTAGGTATCAAGTTGAATGTATGATTTCCTATATGCATGTGGTTATTTGGTTATGATTTGTCATTGGCATGGATGATTTCCTGGATTGATATTCACACTTTCCTAGCCTTTCCATTTCCTATATAGCCATGGAGTTGTGGGTTTTCAATTTATTGTTTCATATTGGTGCTTACTTTCCTTATGGTCATGGGTTGAGCTATTAGTTCCTAGAGTCTTTGGTTGGAAAAAATGATCTAGCAAAACCATCTACAGAAGGTAGAAAAATAACCATGGAAGCTGATAGATTTGTGCAGGATGCGAGGGAGAATGTGAGATCTCTTTCATATTTTCATAGGAAGAGGAGTTCACCTAATCAGTACACTGGATACATGACTCTAATGATTAAGCTTGTAGAAACTGAACCATCCTCTTTCAAGGAAGCAATAGAGAAACCTGTATGGGTTGATGCAAGGGTAGAGGAATATGAATCCATTGTAAAGAACAGTGTTTGGGAAGTGATCACAAGGCTGAAAAATGAATCAGTTGTGGGCTTGAGATGGATATTGAAGGTTAAGCATATAGCATATGGAAGCATAGAGAAGTATAAGGCTAGATTTGTGGTCAAGGCTTACTTTCAAGTTGAGGGAATTCATTATGAGGAGACATTTGCTCCCATATGTTACACCCATATACTACTAGTGTAACCCTTTATTGTTACTAGTACAACCCCCTTATTATATTGTTGTACCCATGTAGTGCCCATACTGTTACTATTGTGGCCCATAGAAGCCCACTATTGTTATTATTGTTCCCTTCCATTATTATTGTTATGTTGGCTCTGATTATATTATGACCCCTTAGACTCCTATATATAAAAATGAGGTCTTCTAATTTGTATCATTGAAGAATTTTTCATTTGTGTAATGTAAAGGAGGTTTCCCTCTCAAAGAGGCTTATTTCTAAGGTGTTCATCTATCTTTTCTATCTTTTTGTGAGCTGGTTTCATAACATTTGGTATTAGAGCTTTGGATTCTAGGGTTTCGCTGCTCCAAATAGGTCATCGTCGTATTTTCACTAGAACTTCTTTCTGTGATGTTTCAGAAGCGAAAAAAAACCCATTTGAGATGAAATCACGCTGAACCTTGGGTCCGAATTTCAGAGCTTTTCGAACTATATTTGCGGAGATATTATCTGAGGAAGATGGCCTTTTTTGCAGACTCTTGAATTGCATTCCAAACAGGTGACCTTGGGAAAATCGTCATAACTTTTGTTTCAAGCATCAGATTGAAATTTCGTAAGAGTTACATATAGAGGACGGACTGTAGTTTCCTGTATATATTTTTTATATCCTAAGGTCGAAACATTGAAACGTGGAACTTCCTACAACTTCACTCTTCTAAAAATGTATATAATTAGGTCATCTTGGGAGATTGTGTATAACTATTTCTTGGAGAATCTAAATTCAATCAGACTGGTGGCATTGGAAAGAGGACACAGAGGGCTACTACATGTCGTAATTTCAGAACTGGAAGAGCCCAAATTATAGAGTTATAGGAATTTCAATATCAAGCTCCTAAAATCAAGAAAAGGCGATATGAGGAAGTTTGATGGCAAGGATCCAGTAAATTGGATACTTCAGATGGAGCAATATTTTGATCTACATGGTGTACCATTGTTACAAAAGGTGTGTATTGCATCTTCATATTTAGAACCAGATCAATTTTTATGGTATAAAGGGCTTTGTCCTTGTAAACAACTTGTTACACGTCAATTTTCACAGAGGAAATGATAGCACATTATGAGGATACAAAGAGAAACACCTTCTTTAGAGCAACACCACAACAATTGGAAAGAGTAAAAGGGCTTTGTTACATAGTGGAAAGTAAAATTATGGCAACAAGGAAGTCTACCCCTCACAACTATAAAGATGGAAGGTGTTGTTTCTCCTAGCCTTCCACAACCTACAAGGGTTACACCACAAAAATTAAAAGAAAAGAGAGAAAAAGGGATTTGTTACAATTGTGATAGAAAATGCAATAAATGTCATAAGTGTGTTGAGAAGAAATTATTTTACACAGATTATGAAGAGGAGGAAGAAAAGGATCAAGAAACATCAAAAGAAGAGGATATACGCTAGGACCCACTCACACACAAGTGCATATCAATTATCTCAACACATATCATGTTAGTACAATCATCTTAAAACAAGAACATCCCTTCCAACATTCAAACAATAGATAGATGACATATTATACACCAAACACTCAAACACCAAATATACAACATAATCAAACACTCAAACACCAAATAGAAAACATAGTCAAACACTCAAACAACAAATAGATGACATAGTCAAACACTCAAAAACCAAATGGATGACATGGTCAAACTTATACCTCAATGCATCTCAGGGGAGGCTATCACATCTACACAAGTCAGTCCAAATTAGAATGACATAATATCACAAATATATATACTCATACCTTAATATCGTAACTATAATCATATGCACTGACCAATCCAAATTAGCACGATACATATAACATCAAGATATTAGTTGCAATGAACACACTCATCATTCATATGACCACAATGCATATAGTAACAAGTTACTATCATTGATGAATATCTTACATATACATGTGCATATGACCACATTAATAACTAGCATTTCCTATGCATGTAACCACAATAGAAATAGAATTAAAATCATGTATATAACTGCAATTCTTATAACAATTAGTAACCAACATACCTACATGCCCAACATACAAAATTTTATGACAATCTATTCTTACCCCAAGGTCTACTGTTGCAACCTTACTCTGATGATCTACATCTCTTTCTTTATCTCCACCAACATATCAGCATCATGGTGACACAAACTGCAATAATGAATATCACAATGCATGCATAACAAACACATAAAAACCTAACATGCATGCTTGACAAACACATTCCGCCCATCCAATCCAAGTGTTGAGGCATGCTATGATACCATTCTATAACCACTCCTCCCATATCTTCCCAATTTCACTAGCCTATTGGGGTAAACATGAGAGGAGGAGCTAGCATGACAGGAACCCACCTCCTAGGTTCCATTAAGGAAGCGGGGCCAATTGCGGAAGACAAACTAACAACTCAACATATCCTACAGGGTCTACAGGTCACTAAGAGACTGCGTAACCACCGCAGGTGGCCACAACTTAAGTTTGACACCCTTTCTTCTGATTTGGACTCCCATCCACATGCACAAGCCTACAATCCAATGAATGTAACCCTCCATTTGCATGCATAACACTACCTCTAAGCAATTGGAGTCTAAATTTCTCAGTTTTGAGCCAGTGACCTCAAAATCTGAGCCACCTTTTGAGGACTAGTCTCCATATCATTGCCTAAAACTTGATTAGACTTTCCAAAACAATAAATGACACAAGGATAATTCCTCTAACACAAACCTTAATCAAAGACTTAACCTATCTAGGCCTGACCGTGACATTCATTTCAAAAAACATATGGAGAAAATGTAATCTACAAGTCATTAATGCATATTTGATCATAATAGTCTAAGATTCACCTGAGAATCTCCAAGAAGGCCCTATGTGCTCTCCACGTAGTTGCAATAACATTTTTTCTCATGCATTCACCAACCATTCATATATTCATCAAACATGTCAAGATCCATATACAATATACAACATATAACCAACATATAACTAATAAATAACCAACATATAAACCATCAACAAACCAACATATAAGCCATGACAACTCAGCCATAATATCACCATCAAAATCAATACATATGTTCATAGATCATAATAGAAAATACCTCTTATTAACATATGAAACTTCCAACCAAATTAGGGACTTCCATGTACCACCCGACCATAGACTGGGTTGAACCAAATGTTTTTTTAAACCAATCACCCTCGCCCCTATTCGAAGCATGAATGTGGGATCTCATGGAATAAACAAAAAATAAATAAACCAAGCATTCCAAAGGCCAAACCACCTCAATCCTCAACCAGTGATTCCACCTCACAGTCAAACATCACTAACACCAACTAGGCCGGTCTCTACCCAAGTTTTCGAGGGCTCTGAGCATTTGTTCCAAACACAGCTCTAGGGACTAATAACTCAACCCAAATCTTTTCAGGGCTCCAGAGCATTTATCTAACCAAGGCTCTAGGACTAGTAAATAAACCCACTGAGGGCTCCAGAGAATTTGTCCAAACAAGGCTCCAAGACTAGTAACTCAACTCAAGTTTTGATAGGGATCCAAAGATTTTGTTTCAACCAACAGCTCTAGGAACTAATAACTCAACCTATAGCCATGAGAAACATGATCACCAACCAGAAACAACAAGCGGAAAACCCACAACACCATGGCTCTCTAGGAAATGGCAAGGCTTGGAAAACCACTGTCAATCCAGGAAATCCTCCATGCCAATGACAGATCATAACTAAATTACCATAGAAAAATACCATGCATTCCAAAACTAGCAAGGAAGTCATACATCCAATTCAATACTTGTAAGCAATCCCGTTGTAGCTATTAATCCTACTATCACTTATGCTTTCCTTCTTTTCTTCTGCCTTCTTTCTCTAAATCCAATGAAAACTAGAGTGCTCCAACAATTCTCCAAGATTTCTCTAACTGTGCAAGCGTATGAGCGAAAAAGAATAGAATGAGACTACCAAAGATTGAACTAACAAAAGCTTCCACTGAAAAAAGCCATGAACTGATCCCGATAAGCCTTTTTATCATTGAAGCCTCTATTTTCTTCATTTTCCTCTATTTTTCCTTCAATTCCCCTCTCATGCAAATCCATGACCCTTCATCTTCTTTTTCTCCTATTTTCTTTTATTTTCATAAATAAAATATCACTT
>Ga0181463_1000382_pt2 | contig 11734 bp, 7 predicted proteins | sample InSIn1gowninarea_FD_119071 | JGI IMG/M metagenome (GOLD analysis project Ga0181463, IMG submission 119071) | Clean room microbial communities from NASA Spacecraft Assembly Facility at Jet Propulsion Laboratory, Pasadena, California, USA -... ... | reverse complement strand
CATTTTCTTTCATTTTTTGACATTTTCTTTATTCTTTTTACCCTTCTATTCTTTTTCTAGGGTATACCCTCTTTACATTTTTCATTAGTGTATTTTCTTTCTTTTCACATGCTAAAAGGATGTGGATTTCGTTTACTTGTCAGAGGGGGGATGGCCTACATATACATAGTACATATCAAATTTACGGATAATTGTGTGTGACAATCATTCGGGTTACCTCCGGAGTACGAACTACATGATGAGAATGAATGGGTAATAATTAGCAGGAAATTTCGATTGGATGATAAAGGGAAACCATTATGGAAGGCATGCGAACTTAGGATCCTACATTAAGTATGGCTGATAGGATGAATGACTTAACTAAAAATGATAATAATTCAACAAACAGTGTCATTTCCCTGTTAATTGTTGTAAAACAAAATTTCATATAGGTGAACCAGCATCAGGTGTAGTAGCCATGGGTGGAAGAGCTATCCAGAGCGAACCTTCAGTGCTGATGGTGTCATATCAAGCTCGTGAAATCCTTGAACACGCTAGCTGGCTGTAACATTTAAACAGATTGAAGGGATTTCACGAGGAGTTAATGTTGGAATTTCTGCAGAATTTGTAGAACAGTGGCACAGTGCTAAAAGCTATAAGCATGATGGTTTCTGAAGAAGTCCTAGCTGAAATCACTAGACTTTTGGCGAAAGGGGAAAATGGAAAGATAAACACATCATTTTATACAATGCAATTGAAATATTCTAGGACCTGAGCGAATGACTAGTATGAGTAGGGAAAGGAATTCATCCTTCGGTGTTACAACAACCATGGCAAGAATTAGCGGTCATAGTCCAAAGATACATTCCCTATGATGGCTGACATGATGTGGTAAAGCCCAAACTACTAGAACTTCTAGCCATTTTAACGCAAAGAATTTTAGTTGATTTACCATTTTATCTAAATTCCTTGTTACACGATGTCGCCCGACAAGTAAGGACAGCCAAAGAACCACATAGTTTAGTCAGAAATCATAGGTTAATTAAATTAATTATCACAAATATATTTTCCCAACAACAATGAACATGGGATAGTATCATAAGTCCTACCTTGGCTCCACCCCCGGAAAATGCAGAAATAGAGAAGCAAGGGCCAGGAACCCCATGCCCAAAGAGAACACTAAATAGAAATAACCCCTCTACATGCTTAGAACCAACAAAGTGTAGTTGCTCTATGTGAGTGAAAGCCCAGTAGCACATCCGAATCAAAGTAGAGGAATCTGGAGCATCCTGCACACCTCCTCCTAGTCGGCAAGACCCTCCTTTACAAGACTATGAGGAGGAAGTGGCCAAGGTATTGGGAATCATGGGAATGTTTTCTGAAGGTAAAGAACAACCATCGATAATTGAAACACAGAATTGTATCCTTAACAAGTCTATCCCTAATAACATCCCCGGTCATGAGAAAGCCTAGCCATTGATTAATACCATGCAGGAATAGAGGGATTCAATTCCTTCTATGGAAACATCCCCTCAAAGCTAAGGTACATGTAGGAGAAGCCAGTAGAAAAGAAACTCAAATAGTAGGCACTAGTCCAGTGGACCCCCTAGCAGAAGGAAACCCTAAAGTTAAAAACCTGGGAGATTCTAATCAAGTAGGTGATACTCCCCTTTTGAAGTCCACTACAGACAAGGCCTACCAAGGAGAAGACCTAGAGAATGATAATTGTTCAGGAGATACCATTTCATTGGGATCTCCTAAAAATGAAATCATAATAACAAAGATTTAGAAGGGGACATTCCACTAGAAGACATAGTTCCAATTAGGAACATCCCTAATGCTGACATAGTATAACCTATACGGGAAGTAGAAGATAACACAACTAACCCACTGTCAGATGAAGGCCCTATAATAGAAAAGTCCTACAGAGATAGGATTATAAAGATGCTCAGAAAGTACATAAAACAAAAACAAGTAATCAGATAGTTGAAACATTGGTTAAAAGAGGCAACCGGAACTAGGAAATTGAAAGTGGAAATGGAAACTGTAAGAATGCAAACAAAACAATTTTCTGGGAAGGATGTTGAGACTCAAGTTATGCACCTATACCAATAGGTGTCATATATCATGATTGACTTGGTTTAACTCTGAGATATGTTCATACCTTTGTTTGTTGCAAATGTTTTTCATATTTGCAAAGAATAAAAAATTAAAAAAATGTAAAGAGGGTATACCCTAGAAAAAGAATAGAAGGGTAAAAAGAATAAAGAAAATGTCAAAAAATGAAAGAAAATGAACCCAGACAAAAAGAAAAGACCATGAAAGTGTGAAAGTATAAATGCCACTACTATTTACTTTATGCATGATAAAGATTGTGTGCAACTTGTTACTTATGCCACAATCCATGGTAACCAAATAGTTTAATCTTGGTTATTCCATGTTTTGAATTTCATGCTTAGAGATAGAGAATAAAATCTGACCAAACTATTTAATCTTGGCATATAAGTAGATAGGTAGACTAAATAAAAGGAACTCAAAAGTTTAATCTAAGATCTTGGATGTAATAAGTTTAGATTTAGATAGATATCCCTATGTTAAAGAAAAGAAAGTGTGAAAAGGGTTTGCCAGTCTAAGTGCACCCTAATAAAGAAGTGAAAATTCTAGGATAAAGTAGGTAGGGTAAGTAGATGATGATTTCAGAATAAATATGTGGTGAATGGGTAAGTTTAATGCTTAAATCTTTTGCTTTCATTACTTGGACAAAGCCCAACTCACATTGGAGACAAAACATCAAGGAAACAAAGTCAAATTAGTTAACTTCCTTACTTCATTTTTCCCTAAAAAATCACTAATTTCCCCTAAGTGCTAAAGGTATCTATAACAAGTTAGATGGGCTCAAATCATTTCTGACTTTTGGACCGATCGGACCCTCAGCCCAATAATTTAAAATGCCTAAAGTACTTAAATCCCCTTTATCAACAATTACCCATTCATAAAGTCACTCATTCCCTTTAGAAAACTTTTCCTAAGTAAAATCCTATTTTGCTTGGGGAAATTGAAACATTTTATCTCTAAACCCTCATAGCCTAAGTAATGTTGTATGATGAAATGATTTTAGAAACATTTTTACTTAGCACACTTCATATTCCATAATTATATTAACTTCTAAACTAGTATTATTATCTAAATCCCGAAAAGGAATTACCCTTTCGCCATATTATTATTAAAAATCCCCCCAAAAAAATTACATATCCCACCCCCGGTTGCAAAATAACCTTAATAATGTTTGAATAAATGGGATTAATTAGCCAAGCCATGACTAATTAGGAACCCCGACCCCCACCATGATAAATAAAGGATTAATTAATCCTCACGATTAATTAATAACTTTTTGACCAATCGCATTACCCCTGATGTAATTAAAAGATTTTAATTAACATCGGGCCCCCTCTATTAAAGCCCTGTCACTTCCCAATCCCCGACCACCATCAAATCAGATCTCCCATATTTGACAGCCATCGCTCATATCACATAGGCCTTTTGGTAGGACGTTATACACCCGATATGAGAAATTTTCCTAAAAGCATTGATGCCACGTGTCAATTGACTAGTGGAATCGTGCGTGCCCCCTCAAAATCCCCAACCTTCCATAAGCGGTACAAAAAAACCCGCTTACCACCTCCCACAAATGAAAAAATTTCACATCATTAAGTTGACGTCACCTTTACTTGTCGCCAAACCCACCAAAAATTGACTTTTCATAAAAAACAAAGGGTAATCCATTTTTTTCCCTTTATCCAGAATAATTCCATGCATGCATGCAATACGTCCAAATCAACCAATTTGTCCCCAAACTGTCAACCACCTTGAACACTACCCTTCAACACCTCTTTAGTCTACTGTGTGCATCCTACGAATGTGAACATCCTTATGAGTTAACCAGAAATAGGTATTTACCAGACTTTCTTCTAGAAACCCTGTTATATACTAGAATTCCTCTAAATTTCTTTAAAACCCAAAAATTTCAGTATGTTTGAGTTGCTAAGCTTGATTTAAAACTCCCAGATACCTCTGTTTTCAACAATTTCATTGGAAATCCCAGTTTCATCCCTAAAAACACAAGAACTAGGATGGAAACCCCTGTGGCCCTCAATGTACCTCCAGTAAATGTTGCCCATAAAGACTTGGATTACCTTTCATTAGTAGATAAAGAGTTCCAAATAAAGGACCTTGAACATGATAACTGCCCCATAAAATTATATTGTTGATGCTGAGATGATTACATAAACAATTCTGATACCATAGGACTTTGGGAATCAAATCTCCCAAAGTACATATTCCATTCTGTGCATATTTTCCTGGACATTATCCACCAATGTCAGGACAATTATAACCCTAACCTCAGAGTTGTAATGTCCCCCAACTAGTTAGTCTTGTTTACCATTACTACTAATTCAATTAACAAAATGTTACAGCTTTAGCCTGGCTACAACCTCACCCCATTTCCATTGGAGAATTACTTGAAAAATCCACCAAAATGTCTAATTTTGAACTCAGACATATTTGTCATACCTTCATGGATAAGAATCATCTACCAAAAGATATCAATCCCTATCTAACATGTTTCTTCACTGAGATGGGTAGAAATATTGTTAATATTATTGTTGCCATTATGGGTTTCAACACTAGTGAGTTTGTTGATGAATTGACCTTAGTTCTCATGTCCATCTTCACCCATTGACAAACTCCTGCTGTCAAATATGACTATGCTGCATTCATTGCTAAAAAAATCCATGACCAGTTCATGAGGCTAGAAAATGAGAGAGTGTTTTAAGTATTCCATAGTCATATATTACCTCTTCCTTTACTATCAATCTGACAAGTTCCCTTTCTCTATGCATAAGCTTGTTACAAAAGGTAGTCCTAATACAATCATTTTCTAGACGTATATTTCTCACTTCTCACCCTCCTCTTCCTATTCATATATAGATTTCATTGATCACATTATCCTTCCTATAACTACAATACTAACAGGAAGTTCTCCTCCTAGAATCAATGATGATATCAAAAGGATCCTTCAGTTCTCAAAGTAGTATAGGGTAGGTGACTGGTACTTATACCAGAATCATATTGAGATCAGAGTCTATAGGTGTGAACTGCCTCCCTACAAATTTCCCAAGTATGTCCCCATGAGATTATTTACCCTGGAGTACTATAGGCAAATAATCAACTTTGATCAAATCTATTTCATGAAAGAAAAGAAGAAAGCCCAGCTGAGAATCAAAGACCACTTAGGTCCTTCATGTGTGCAACAACAGAAAAGCAGAGCAAGAAGTAGAACAAATCATAGAGAGGAGGATGTGTTTAAAGAAAAGCTTTTCTTAGGCCTATGATCCTCACAACTTCATCTGTGATAGAAGGATAAAACACAAGTTATCACCTTATATCCATCACAACATCCCTAAAATAGAAAAATATGCCAGTATGAATGAATGGAGGGAAGGGACATTGATAGAGCAAGATGGTGATAAAGTTGAAGTTGAGAATGTGATGAAAGATTTGGAGAAAGGACTTGACTTGGACTCGTTTGTATAGGTGCATGCAGAGTCTTCCCAAAGGCTAGCCCAAGAAACTAGTGTTCGATAGCCCAGCCTTCACATAGGAAAACTCAATAAACAAATCCATATACATCAGAACAACCATCTACATCAAAAAAACCAAATAAATTAGTGTAATGGCCTGAAATCTCTATAGAGTTGTACCCGCCACAGCCGCATCAAGCTCAAACTAATATGGGAAATCCTCCAGTACTACAGACTCCTCTAAATGAGGAAAAGAGTCTAAAAAGAGACAGGGAAGTACCTACCCCTCCAAGCATACCCACAGATCAACCCTTTGCTAAGAGGCGAAGGATGAATCCATATAGAGAGGAGGAATTCATAGGAGAAACTATAGAAAGCATGAGGAAAGAAGGGGCAGATAGTTTAAAAACATTCCCAACAAGTGGGGCACCCTCAAGTTCACATAGGAAAGAGTTAGAAAGACAATAGAGTATAGAAGTTTCATATCTTAGGTCTTCTTTTGAGAAAATTATAGATATAAAGGGGAAGTTTAAAGAAATCAAGACAAAGAATGAGCAACTGAAGGCCCAAGCCTATGCTCAGTACTTAAATATGGCCCCTTCAAACCAAAATAGATTGATGTCAGCCTTTGACATCAAACAAGGAAAAATGCAATTGAGTTTCCTAAATACCACAGTGTTGCAGCCAAAATCCTTAGCAAATTATCTCAAAAACTGACTTTGAATTCATGGCTAAAGACATCCACCCTATTGATCAGATTGAATTACACAAGAAAACAAGTGAGATGGTCTACTCAACACTAACTAGCAAAGAAATTATGGCTCATAGATTGCAAAATTCATTGAGCAACACTACAGCCCAATTGCAGCAGGAAAAAGCCTCCTCACAGGCAAAAGATAACATGATAAAATCATTGGAAGAGTTAGTAATTGATTTGGGTCATGACCCAAAATATGTTAAGGCAATAGAAATCTTAATTAAGAAAAAGAATGAAGACATAACTACACTTACGAAACAATTGATGTTTCCACCACTCATTCACCCTCAGACTGTTGAAGTAATAGAGAAGAGAAATGAAGAAGAACTTATGGACTTGGTCCTTAAGTTAAACGAGCAACTGAAGGAAATAGAGCAGGAATTGGAGAAAGCAGTATAGTCAAGGTAGAGTGAATCGAACACATAGCCTCGAACTATAGTGCTAATAGTTTCAACAGTAGTCCCTTCCACACTGGCAATTGTTTTACCACCGAACATTCCTTTGGAAAAAACTACACCCATAGAGACAATAGGTACATCATAGGCAGGTACATCAACATAAAGTGTAGAGGACTTAATTAAGTCAATGGAAGAAATGAAACTCCAAGTCATAGAGCTACAGAAAGTAAAAGATAAATTCATTACTTTGGAACATAAATATGATATATCAGAGATGAATTATGTAGAAGAAATAAGGAAAAACAAAAGCATGCCACAACAAATTAAAAAATTGGAGAAGGATCTATCATTTAAAAATCCTTTGACAGGCATCAGGAAGATATTGTGGACCAATATCATTGATGGAAGGTCATCACTTCAAATTATTTTTGAATAGATTGATTTAGTAAATCTTGCTCTTGAAGAAATTAAGAATACTAGAGAAGATATGTGCATGAAACCTGAGGAAGCCACCAAATTAATGAATTTTCTGAACAACGCAAAGAGGCAACAATTAGAATAGTTAATCATTGAGGATATGACTACTACCATCCTCAAAATAAAGAAATTTTTGACAAAAATAAATCTGATGCAAGGCCTGGAACAAAGATGTTAAAGCATACATGAAGATATAGATGAGTTCATGAAGAAATTTGACATCTTAAGAAGAAAGGAATCCCCAGTCCTTTAGTCATCAATGATAAGTTAATGGTTCAAATTGAGTACGTTAACAAATTACATTAGTAGGCTGGCATTCAAGCTAGTTCATGTTCAGCGAAGGCATTACCAACAAGGAAAGTGTTGTACAACAGTTTAGAGAACCTCTTTTTCATTGAACATGAAGTAAATCACTTATTCCCAGTACAACCCAATTTTGTAAAATATACAGAAGAAGATGAAATTTTCAAGAAGCTGACAAAAACAAGAATACCAAAGGATGATTGGTGGTCCAACATGACTAAAATCCTTTAAATTATCATGGTAAATAGTGAGATAAATATAAATATTTACCATTGTAAATTTTGGTAAAAGGGATGAATATTGGTGAACGGGTAAAGAGTATCAGTTACGGGTGAAAGAGTATCATTTAAAAAGATCAAATCAGATGTCTAGCACAGAGTTACTTAGACAACAATAAGAAGAGGATTCATAGAGCATAGCTCCAGCTCCTTCAACAAAAACAGGGACAAGAAAAATTAGTTCATTATCTGTCACTATATTTGAGACAATCTGTCTCTATATTTGTGTAAATAGATATTTTATTTTCTTAGAATAAATCTCATTTATTTATGAGATATTTTGATGTAAATTTTGTATAAATACTTCTTTATTTGAAGTATTGGGTGTGGATTCAAAGAAATTTCTATAGACATTTTCTTCTGGGATTGAAGTGCTACTATACCAAGACTTGTATGGCTTCCTGGATAAAGAATAAAGTAAATATTGTTCATGGGATACTTGTTTCAAATAGAAATCAAATAAGTATTATATATCTCTTGTTTATTATTGTTTTTCCTCTGTTTATTAGTAATCATATATTTTTTTCATAAAACTTGAAAGATAAACGAGTAATGATTTTTCAGAAATTGCCTTACTGCACTCTGTCTTAATTTTTTTATCTTCTCAATGTTTTCTGCTAGACTATCATAGTTAGGGAATTCTTGAATGATGCCTTACTTCGTAGTTTATCCCTTTGGCTCAATTTAGAAAAAAAAATCTTAATTTCCCTTTGTTGAAAGGCCTCTTCTGTTCCTCATCATGATCCTGCTAAAGGATTATTTATTGCCCTTTCTCCCTAGTTAAGACCATCTCATCCACCTAAAATTGACATTTTCCTCTTGTTTTACTATCTTGCCCTGTGAGTTTTCCCTTTAGTAAGTGATCTGATGCAGTTAAGCCAGTATTCAATTGACTCCATAGCCCAATAGCTTGAAGGCCTTCCTCTATCGAATTGTTCCCATAATTCCACCATCCAACCAAAAATCCCCTACGAGATTTCGTAGCTAGCCTAATATCTCACAAAACAAAGCTAAATCATAAAGATAGAGCCCTCTCTGAGTACAGATTGGTTAGATTCTGTACTCAAAATATTGGTTTGTGGTTACCTCAGAGTGTCCCTTATTTTGATAACTTCTAAGGGAAAATATGAGTGATAACAACTAAAACAGAGTTTCTTTTTGTCTGTCCAAAAGAAACCCAGATTGAGCTAGCTATGAGAGAAGACACTTCCACGCAAATTGATGAACCCTGTATCTTTTCGCAGGGAACCCAAATAGACCACCCGACTGTGGGTAATTTTTTCCAAGAAGATGTTGAACATGATATTTTATTTGATTATATAATTTAAGAAGCAATTGAAGTTGCTATGCAGAGAGACCTTACGGAGACCCAGGATGGACAAGCCCAAATAGATGAGACACCCCTTTACACCTACTTGGTAAGAGAGGCCATCATTAGAAAATTGCAGAATGAGAATGAGTTGTTGATGGTTCAACACGAACTGGCTCAGCACAATGAAAAGGTGCTCCCTCTGTATGAACATCAAGGGTTAAGGAAGAAGTTTGAAGCACTTGCCACCATTGAAGATGAGACCTTTCCTGAGTATAAGGTTGAGCAAAATAAGGTTGAAAGATTAAAGGGTCAATTGTAAAAATCTAAAGAGAAAATGGAAACCGCCTGCTCTCTTTATTTAGACACCCTATCTTGCCGAGCCCTCACCACAAATTATGCTTTATTTCTCATGGAAAGATACCTTCTGTTAAAATTCAAGGATGCTAAGGCTAGAAAATTGGTAGAGATCAAGACCACTGTCGACTTAATCAAATTCTTCAGAGAGCACAATGAGAAGGTTCAACACCTCCTTTGTGAAATCTTTATGCATAATTTTGTTTTATAAGATGACAGGGACAACCACCTTAGCTCTTTTATAGGAGACATCCAATTTCAGGCATTCCTCTCATTCGTTGCCAACCAACTCAAGTGGGCCAAGGCTCACAACACTTTATTCATAAATAGTTTATTAAGTGAGTGAGTGTTGTAGGAAAATTAGGGCCACTCCATACCAATATTATTCAGGTTGGAAAGGAATATTTCCATGACATGAAGGAATATGCCTTGTTTACATCAAGTCAGAGGTGGGAACTCTCTAGTAACACTACGCGAAGCTGAGAGCCATTTGGATATCGAAACTTCCAAGCTGCTTCTTCTCATTTCTATAAATATGGTAATATGATCTTAACGATGGGGCCATATTGGATAGGATGTCTTTATAGAACCTCAGTCACATGTTATCCTCTTGATCAATACTATAGTGACTATAACTTGAAGGATTAGGAGATAACCCAGGCTTTCCCTATCCTTGAGAAAAAAAAAATGGTTTTAGGAATTATAAGGAGGAAGTATATCCTACTTATTCCCTAACTCAGTTGCATCTAAATTATTTGCTTGCACGAGGACGTGCAACAAGGTAAGCTGGGGAGTATGTTGGAATGGGAAAAGGGTATGGCTTCTCTTCGTAAAATTCTTCATTTATCATTCATCCTTATATGATTCTCTCTGTTTATAGATTAAAATGGGGAAATATCAACTAAATTTGGATGAAAGAATTTGGTGACAGAATAGGTGAATCTAGTACAAGGAACTGATTTTTTTCTATCTTTGTATGTTGAGATACAGACTGGGCAAGAGTTGTTCAATTGACAGAATAACACAAGGCCATAAAAGAGAAAAGCTACAACATCTTGGGTAGACAAGGAAGTGGGAGATCAGCGAAAAAAATTCTATTTTATCACATGATTAGATTATTTATTGCGAAATCCTCAGGATCCCCTAATCCTGAGGATTCACTTTTATCTAGTTACTCTTTTATGTAATATATAGGGCCGAAAGGCAATTAGAGACAATTCAGACTTTGATAATCTGTAATGGTTCTTTTTAAAAACATATACGTTGTTATCTCAGTGACTTTGTAAGTTATTACTTTTATTAATGAAAGAAGGTTGCGCTTGATACATCTTCATATTTTGAGTTTTTATTAAGGAGAGGCTTTTAGCAACATTGGGCCCAATCACGAGAAGTTCTATTGCTCCCTTGTGTTATAATTTTTATATTGTTGTTATTTATTTAATGTTCAATCATTCATTATTTCGTTTATCATAAATAATTTCGATATTGATTCATACTTCTGTTCAATTATATTTAGAGTGATGTCATGTGACATACTTAAGTAGTGCTTTGATTGGAATGAGTGAATTAGTGTTAATAGCAGATTGTTGTTCATTTCAATTGATTTTATGTTATGAAACCAGATCAAGAAAAGATAGATCAACGCCTTAGAATTCAGCCTCTTCGAGGGGGCAACCTCCTTTACATTACATAAATGAAAAATCCTTGGATGATTCAAATGAAAAAATCTCCTTTCTATATATATGAGTCTAAGGAGTTATAATATAATCCAACCAACCTAACAATAATAATATAAAGCCACAAAAATAACAATAGATGGATTCTATGGGGCACAGTAATAACAGTGTCGGGGCAATAGGAGCACAATAATATTAATAAGGGGTATAACTGCAATAGTAATGGGGTAATCACTAGTATTATAGGGACGCACCATGACATGGGGTAATCACTAGCATTTCTGCAACCATAAATTCAATTTCACTGTTTTGGACATAGGGATATCTATACGGCCTAATGTTTGGAGGAACATTTCTTGGAATCAGATGAATAGCATGATCATGATCATGTATAAGTCAGAGACCTTTGGGAGTCTCAAATACCTTGGAATGATTGTCTGGGACTTTTTGAAGATCTGGAGAAATAGATGATTTCGAGGTGGAAACATCTAGCGAACATAATCGTGCAATTACACCTCTTTACTCCTTTTTTAGAAGCTTTGTCATACCATTAGAACTAATTATCTTTCCTGGTTTCCCTGAAATACCCCTTAATTCAACTTCCTTTCCTTCCATAGA
>Ga0181463_1000369_pt2 | contig 11740 bp, 9 predicted proteins | sample InSIn1gowninarea_FD_119071 | JGI IMG/M metagenome (GOLD analysis project Ga0181463, IMG submission 119071) | Clean room microbial communities from NASA Spacecraft Assembly Facility at Jet Propulsion Laboratory, Pasadena, California, USA -... ... | reverse complement strand
ATTATGGGGTTACATTTTGTTGAAGGCCAGTACATCGAAGGTGCCAACTATGCGGAGGCGAGAGCCAAGTACCTGAAGGCAAACCCCCCTCCATCAAAGGGTGGAGTACCAAAGTTTGGAGCACCAAAGGTTGCAGTCGCTCCTTTGATGCCACCACCACTCAATCCATTATTGGCACTGGTAAAGATGAATGCGACACCGGTAGAGGTGCTCGCTACCCGTGGAGTTACGGGTACGCAGGTACACCTGGGCCTGGGCGAAGAGGTAACGCTCGGACTAACAACCCCGCCGCCTGGGGGTACGCAAGTAAAATGGAGTGTTGCTGGAGATACCGGACTTTCAAAGGAGATGCCTACTACTGCTATGCTTACTGCAGGCGATACCCCTGGAATTGTGACGGTGAAGCTTAAGGTGGAGAACGGGCGGAGTTATAGGGGCACCTATTATTACCTTTGATGAAATGGTGTACCAGGACACAACCACGTTACCTGCAAACACTACCCGAAATACAATAACCTTTAAAGTGAAAGATTGGGAAGGCTGGCGCAAAGCATTTGAAGCGGATAGGAAATTGCGGACCGATAATGGTGTAACAGACCGGGTATACGGGCATGATGCCGATGACAGTACTAAAGTAGTGCTTGTAGTAGCAATTAATGATTCAGCAAAAGCGAATGCGTTTTGGAAGTCGGACATACTTAAACAAAAACGAGCTGAGTCAGGTGTTATAAGTCAACCAGATCCATGGAAGGTCTTCGTGGTGCAGCGGTATTGACGAACGGTTTATTTCTTGCCCTGTTGATGCGCCTTACGCCACTGGTTTTGCAAGGCTCTTGGCACCCTGCAACTGTAGTCTAAGCCTTGAAGATGTGTCAACGCCCTGTACTTGCAGTTATAAGATTAGTTTTCTATTTTGACGGACGCTTCAGCAATGCTACGAGCAAACAGTTGAGGTGCTAATACCAAAATATATGAAACCGCTTGTCATTCTACTGGCTATGCTGTTACAGTCAGCTTTGTTCTTTCAGTATTCATTTAGCCAGGCTCCGCCTGCACAAGGTCCGCAACCTGTGCGGGGCGGCGCTACCGTTAAAGAACTTCCTTTCTTTTTATTTAATAACCTGCTTAATAACTTGCTGCGGGACTCCATTATCCCGAGTATAAACCAGAATATTAAAAACGCAAATCCTCCTGTAGGCATTACGGTAAGTTACTCGCTAACACCACGAAGACCTTCCATGGATCAAACCCAATTTATAGACCATCCTAACGACAAAGTAGTAAGCCTGGGTTTTAATATTAACTACCAGCTTCACATCAACAATTTTCCTGACCGGAAGCTTTTTCAAAGTTTGCAATTAATACTGGCCTGCCCTAACTGGTTTGAACCTTCGGGAGGTAAGTTACAATTATCGGTAGTAGCAGATCCGCCTTATCTCGATGGCCCCTCCTTTACCGAGCAGGCCATCAACTTTTTTGTAGGCAACTGGCTTACTCCTTTCATCGATGGTAAAATAAAAAAGCAATCTTCCTGGAGCAATTCGTAAAACGTTGCCGCTCGACCAACTACAGAACCAATGCAACTGTTTAGACGTAGTTGTTGACGGTGCTCCTCCACAATATAAAAACAGCACAATTCAATACCAACTTGTACCCACTATAAAACCCGGTCCTATCAGCCTCTTCAATTCCATTAATGTTTCTTTTGACAGCATTAGAAGACTTAAGGCCTCTAACTTTGAAACAGGCGAAGTGCTTTATCAAAACATTGAAGACTTTAGTGTAGATTTTTATGCCAACCGCAAAGTCACTTCTTTCCAGCTAAAACAAATGGCGGAAAATGAAGTGCGAAAGTTACCGACAACTACATTATCGGTACCAAACCCTGGTAAAGATGGAACGCTTATATTAATTGCAACACTGCGCTATAGTAATGGCAGAAGTGATTCAGAATATTGGGTATTTGATGCGAAGAACAATTTTGGCAACGGGGTAAAGAAGCTGATTGTTCGAAAGTATTTTTTTACCAAGCCTGGAAAGTTGCCAAACGGACAAACAACCAAGCCACAAAAAGTTTTCAAGGATGCGTATGAATTAACAACACGAATTACGGTAAACACCATTGTGGCGAGGTAGGGCAGGCCTAAAGTGAATAGACCCTTTTTTAGACCTTATATTATCTTAACAACTCCGCTTACTACTTAAACCAAGACTACACCTATGGACGATAAAGAACAGGAAATAAATGAGCTGTTGGTAGAGGACTTAAAAGCCGGTAAGTGTGTTTTATTCTTAGGGCCCGAACTGCTCGTAAATAAGGAGGGAAAGTATTATAAAACTTACTTCAAACAACTTGCGGACGAAAACAGGGAAACCATTTCACAATATTTTCCGAAAGAAAATCTTTTTGCCTTCCAGGGAAATTTAGGATTGAAGTACCGGATGCTTGCTAAAAAGGTGACCCGGTTTTACGAGGACGCCGGCGATGATGCAATTCTTAATCTCATCTCCCAGCTTCCATTTTCGCTTATCATAAACGTGTCTCCCGACACTGCTTTAAATAAGGTGTTTGCCAAAAATAATTATCCTTTTAGATCTGCCTACTTCCCCGACCCGAAGGCAAGCGGTATAGAAGCTCCGAGTAAAGAAAATCCTGTTATTTATAACATTTTTGGAAGTATAGAAGATGAGCAGTCAATTATTATGAGCCATAAAAAGCTGTTTGAAACCATCATAGAATTGATGCAAAAAGACAGCATCCCTATCAACATCCGCGACTTCATGAAGACAGCAAGCAGCTTCATTTTCCTGGGGTTAAAGTTTGAAACATGGTACTATCAATTGTTGCTGAGTATTCTTGGCTTTAATAACGAATCAATAACTACTACAAGAGTAGGTGTACCCCGGGAAGTAGATGTTGATACAGTAAGCGTTATGAATTCGTGTTTCCAGATCGACTTTTCAAACCTTAATCCCAATAACAAAATAGAAGAGTTATACAATTCAATAAAGAAAGATTCACCTAAAAATTTAAAGCAACCACAAAAGCCTGTTATAAAAGGCTCTGCCTATTTTTCCTATGCATGGAGAGATATTCCTGACGCTGATAAAAGAGATACTAATACTGTCGCTGCACCAGCAAACTACGACAGAGAAGAGGTTGTTGATAAAATCTATAACCAGCTTACAGAAAAGTATGACGTGACCATTTACAGGGATAAAAATGTGCTTACGTTGCAGGACAGCATTCAATCTTTCATGAACAGGATTGGGCAGGGCAAGGTTGTAATTATTGTGGTTAGCGATAAGTATTTGAAGTCTGAATACTGCATGTATGAAGCCTGGGAGATTTACAAGAATGACCGGTTTAAAGAACGGGCTTTCCTTGTAGTGCAGCCCGACGTAAATTTAAATGGTGGCGCAAATAATTATCTTGAGTATTGGCGCGATAAAAAGAACGACCTGGAAAACGAGATCAAAGAAAAGTTTAGTAATGATAGTACAGCAGCCGATAAGCTGATTGCAAAAAACAGGACGCTGATGTATATCTATTTATTCATTGGCGCTTTTATAGAAATTCTTCAGGACACCCTTTACCCAAAAATATTACAATCGGACCCGCAAGCAAATGAAGCAACTGTGAATTTGCTGGTAAGTGAAATTGCTAAAAAACTAAACGAAGAATAATGCCGCCACGTTACAGGTACCCTGGTACGAAACCCTTCTCTGCGGAAGATGAAAATGTTTTTTATGGACGCAAGCAGGACATTGATCGGCTGTATCAACTACTGGGTCTAAAAAACATGCTCATCTTTTATTCAGCTTCGGGCATGGGGAAGAGCTCTCTTATAAGGGCGGGATTAATACCGAGACTTAGAAATGAAATTAAAGAAAAAACATTTTTACCTATTACTATAAGATTTGGTGCGAGCGACCATGAAGGTGACAAGCGAGGGCAAACTTTATTGGACATTGCAATCGCCGAACTGGTTAAAGAAGCAAATAAATTACAAGATAAAAAATTACCCTTCATTAATGATGCAGAAACGTTTTCATCTCTATGGTGTCTTGTAAAACTTTTCGAAAAAAACAACATTCATTTACTGCTCATCGTTGACCAGGCAGAAGAGATATTTACTTATAAAACAGATGCAGTAAATGTTCTGAAGGAAGAATTGTATCTTTTATTCAACCGTAATATTCCGGCTTTTTTTCACAAAAAAATCCAGGAACAATTAGACCTGCTTGAAAGTGAGGATAAAAACATTTCTCACGAACGCACAAACGAGCAGGAGAAGGATAGATTAGATTCAATAAACAGCGACGTTGAATTTATTTACAGCCCTTTAAAAGTGAAAACTCTTTTTGCGATACGCGAAGATAAATTGGGATTGTTTAACGTGTTCAGTGACTATTTTCCCGATGTTTTGAAGGATACATACAAGCTGTTGCCATTGTCGAAAGCAAATGCAACGGAGGCGATAACTGGTCCGGCTAAAACGCCGGGCGATTTTGCATCTCCCTGTTTTGATTTCTCAGCACGCGCACTCAAAAATCTTCTAACGAATATAAAGGAGGATAATGATACTTATGATCCCTTTTCGATACAGCTTAATTGCAGTTATATCGAAATGAGTTGCGTTATCAGTCAACAAAAGAAAATTATAGATGAAGCAGACATACCCGATGAAGGTAAAATAGTAAGAGACTATTATAAAAGTGTTTGGGACTCGGTTACCGGCACAGACGCCGAAAAAGAAAATTATAAAAAGGAAATTGAGGAGAAGCTGATTGACCCAAAGCAGGAAATAAGAAAGTATGTATATGAAAAGGATTTGAGTAACATTAGCGGCATTCTACATCTTCTGCAACAGAAAGGTCTCGTGCGGCAAGACCAGAGAGGCGAAGAACATTATATAGAATTAAGCCACGACCGGTTGATAAAACCAATGATTGAAGCAAGCAGGCAAAGAATAGCAGAAGAAAATTTAAAGAAAGAATATGAGCAAAAGCTAAAGGCAGCCGAGGTAGAAAAAGCCGCAGCAGAAAGAAGAAGAAAGAAAGTAAAGTCGAACATTTACGCAGGCATTGGAATAACTGCTGTTGTGATATTTGTGGTTAGCTGTGTTGTTATTTGGCTTGAGGCGAGAAAGGATAAGGAGCTTGAAATATACCAGTCCTATTTGACGGTCAACAAGACAAATCCGACACTCGCGTATAATATTGCAATGTATGGGAAGGCTAAGGGTTTTAACAGTTTCAGAGATCTTGTTGCAAAGACTGACGCGGTCAGTCAGGGATACATTACAACAGCGTTTATTGTCCCTGATAATACCTATGGAACATATCTATCTCATGATAAAACACAAATTATTGTTGTAGGCGAAACGGAAATAAGATATTTTAATAAAAGGGGGTTGTTAGATTCTACGAAACCGTTTGGCGGCAACATCATTTACTCATCTTATAAAAGTGGAAAGGGTTACGTTCTTTTACAAAAGGGTTCGATGGACGATTACGAGTTGACAACCTTTGCTGGTAGTACTCTACTAAAATTTTATGATTATGAAATGCCTCGCTCATTCGAGGTGTCCTACGACGGCAAATGTGTAATGATCAATAGTGATACTTTCAAAATACAAAACAGTAAGACGATAGCTTTAGTTCCTAATAATTATTCAGCAAATACAGAAGTTACTTCTGCCTGTTTTATACGCGATGGAAAATCGATTATAAAGGGTAAGTGGAACGGATATATTGTTAATCTGAATGATAGCTTCCGCAACACTTCGGGTATTGCTTTATTAAGGGCTGTAAATAATTCGATTGTTTTGGCAGTAGGACGAGATAATAATGGCTATTTTATAAATATCAAAAATAAACAAACAAGCAGAGACAATGCATCCTCCGTTAATTCTTCGGCTGTGGCAGGAAAGATACTGGGCGAAACTTTCGGGGCAATTACTTCAATAGGTATATCTGATGATAAAGTTATCGTTGCCACTGAAGATCACCAGGCAAGAATATACCGTCCTGATGGAAAGAAGGTAGCAACTTTAACAGGACACACAGGGAAAATTGTTAATGCTAATTTTTCTGACGATGGTAAAGAAATCGTTACAGCGAGCACCAACGGAGAAATCTTTGTTTGGAAAGTTGGTAAGTCCCGCTCCCTGAAAGGAGAGATTAGAAAACTTTCTCCCCTTGATTACCAAATTTTGTTGAAAAATGAGAGTTTGCCTACTGGGGAAAATAACGCAGAACAGAAGTTGGACAATCTTATAGCTGATAACGTTACTTATATACGTCAATTTTACTCCGGCACTGATGAAAAAGATGATTCTTCAATAAATGCTACATTAGAAGCAGATTATAAAGCAGTAATGCAACCGTCCCTAAACAAGCAGTTGAATAAAGATGAAAAGAGGTTATTGTTAAGTAATTATAGTAAAATAAGCAACATACAATTAGAAAGAGCAGATCCCAAAAATGGCCTTGCCTATAATGCACTATTAGATAAAAGCGATTCTCTTGGGATTAGCATTATCTTGATAGATACACTTGATTGGCAGAAAGCATTAGAGTTCAACTACTACCATTTTAATTTCTATATCAACAGCTTGGTCAAAGCCAATGACTACACTCAGGCAGTTAAATACAGTTATAAAAAGATCGATTTGCTTAACCCTTTTTATTTGAAATATAGCTCTAATACACAAATTAAAGATGAACTGGTTGGAGGTATAGGCGCCGCGGCTTTCTATTCCTGTTATGTGGGAAGATACAATGATGCGGTTCAAAACTCGTTAAATGCAATAAAGATAGATCCAAATCAATACTGGCTCTACACTAACCTAGCATTAGGATATTTGTTTTCGGGCAGATATACTGAAGCAGTTGATATTTATACGAAATATAAAGATAAGCCCAAAGACGCGGCAAGGGGTGATATAACGAAAGTGAAAGCAGGCTTTCTTGCGGACCTTGACGAATTCGAGAAAAAAGGAATTATCAATAGCCAGAATCAAAATTTGTGTAACCAGGTTCAATACATACGCAATAATATTTTAAAATAAATGAACTTTTAACACTGTACATTATCCTCATTTCAATTGTACTAAGCAGGTTTCGCGGTGGCTTCACATAAAAGACTCCGACCGGCGGATTATAGTTACTGCTTATAAACGGCTATTCGGTTTGTTCTGCGCTTGATGTTCCTTGGGGCAGCTCAAACTTTCATCTCTCCTCACCTATTCATTATTTAGAGTCAATCTGTTTTATCCCAATTTTCTTTTCTACCATTGTTTCTAATTCATCAATAGCAGTTGCAACTACTAATCTTTCCCTATAAAAATTGCCCAATGCTATTTCTTCTGCTAACTTGTGTTTATCTTATTTCCTCCAACTGCTAGTTAAACGCTGTGTTAACCTTGAGCTTCCTGTTCAGACATTAATTATTCCCTTTCAATAACCTTTGGTTGTCTTTAGCTAATGTGCTTTTTAGCTTTATCTCATTATTAAAAATCAAAACAAAATTTATGAGAAAGATCAAAAGCATTTTAAGACGTAGTTCTTTATTATTTGTTGCTGCAATTGTTACCTTAAGTAGTTGTACTAAAGATGCACAAAATCCAAACGGAGGTGGTGCTACAGGTACCGGTGGTACAGGCGGAGGAAAATCTGGCGGTGGCGGAGGAACAATAGTACCTTCTCCAACAGGCACACCTACTACCCTGCCCGTAGAAGATGTAGTAACTTCAGGAACATGGAAGGTTACCAGTTATGTTGAAAAAAACGAGAGCTTCACGAAGCAGTTTGCTAATTACACTTTTACTTTTAATGCAGACGGAACGTTAACAGCAAAAGATGGCGGTAATTCATTTACGGGCTATTGGAGATCGCAACGAGCAATATTTTATTATGGTCTTCCAGTTACTGAATATACTTCGGATGGCTTCGTCATTTCGATAGGTGACAATGCAACATTATCTCTTTTAACCAAAGAATATTTTATAAGCTTCAAAGGACTTTCAACGGTTTCATTAGCCAGTATTAATCCCCAGGACGATGCGCATGTTACGTTTAGTAAATAGTTTGAGCTAAGAACGTAACTTCCTTTAATAACCGTATTAAGATAGTCCCAACTGCTGCCAGCAATTGGGACTATTATTTTGATTTCAATCTTCAGCTTAGAAAATGACGGCAGCATAGCGCCATAGAGGCGAACGTGACTTATCGTCTTCTCATCTTATTAATGTTCCTCCCTGTGTCATTCCACTACACAAAGTTCTTGCTTCAATATGGTTAGCGTTATCTTTATGCACCTTCCAATAAGTACCATGAGAATCTAAGAGTATAATTCCATTAACACTTTCGGTCCCCATATGCATGCCCGGTACATACGAATCGGTGTACCACTTTCCTTTTACAGGAGGCTTGTTATACTCATCGTACCAAACATAAGTACTATTGGCATTAATTAATAACGGCGGAGCTTTTGCACCCATGCTGTATTCACGGTAAACATCGTTTCCCTTTATTACTGTTGTTGGATAGCCGTAAACGAACATGGCCCACTTGCCAAAAACAGCCGTTACATCAGCATTCGATGCGGATAGTTGAGATGCGGGTTTAAGCTGGCTCCAATCCAGCACTTCTTCCCGGTCACAGCCTTCATATCTAATTTTATACTTTCCATTACCGGCATTGGCTATAACAATGGCCCTGCCATGAGGTTGACCATCCGCGTAGTATGCATCTACCCGTTCGTTAACTGTGTAGGAAGGAGCATTCGCTGAAGCGTTTCTTGGCCGTATCTTCTCAGCCGGTACAGGAAACTCTCTTAAAGTAGCACTTATATTATCGTCTAACTTTATCCTCCACTCCTTCGGGTTTCTATCCTGGTAAACAGTAGTAACTATTGCATTCTCCCATTTACCCGTATACATATCATACACCTCTACCCTATCGCCGGCAACCCAGGTGCTTTTAGTGGTAGCAGCATTATTGGCATTAGGTACGCTTCCGTTTTTTAGAACAGTAAATTGATTTGGACTAAGCCATGCTTCAAACTTAACACCATCATAGTTTATTTTATATTGTCCGTTATAAATGGCACCAATAGTACCAGTATAAGTTTTGCCATCAGTGCCTTTAAAGGTCACGCGTTCCCCTACACCCTGTGCAACAGTATTAAAAAAAATAAGGCATAAACTGAAGATTAAAGCAGTAAGTTTCATGGTGGAAATGTTGTTTATTTAAAGATATATTTTACTGTCTGCATTTATTATCATAACTGAAAAAAATTATAGGTGGTGATGTGAGAGGCACGGACTTCTTATTGTGTCGCATGTTTGAAATCTGGCGAAGCAAACGATGGCGCAAGCGGCACATTCATTAAATATACTTTTGCCCTTGTGAGTGATCTATATATGGTCGGGCTACCAGCCCCAGTAGTTTTCACGTGCTATTTATCTCCTACTTAATTTCCAACCGGTGCAACACTAATCGATCTGCTTTTTAAACATTGTGTCTTAAAAAACTGTTTAGAATGAAGGGTATATAATTAACTTCGAAAAGATGAACGGCAAAAACAGAAGAATTGTGATTGTAAATACAATAACACTGGCAATTATGCTGGCAGCAAATTTTGTTGCAGGCGCTGGTATTTTTTCTACGACAACTGTTGCAGAAGTAAGTCATAAGTATGATAGCCTATTTGCACCTGCCGGCTATGCTTTTATCATTTGGTCTTTCCTGTTTTTATTAGCTATTGCTTTTGTAACCTACGAATGGATATTGCTTAAAAACGACGATCCAAAAGGATACATTAAGCGTACTGGCTATTGGTTTACGTTAAGCAATATAGCAAATACAGTATGGCTGTATTGCTGGATAAATGAGATGCTTGAATTGAGCGTACTTGTCATCTTATTGCTTCTGTTTACCCTTTGCGTGCTAACAGTTCGCCTGGATGCTGAGTTAAATGATGAGCCTGTTCGCACTATATTTTTTGTGTGGTGGCCCATTACCTTTTACTTAGGCTGGATAATGGTAGCCTCAATAGCTTGTATTGCTGCATGGCTGGTTAGCACAGGCTGGCACGGAGGCGCAATGGGAGAAGAAGCATGGACTATAATTATGATAGCTATTGCATCAGTGTTATACTTATTGCTTGTGATAAGGCGAAATTTACGAGAAACTGCAAGTGTAGGAGTATGGGCTTTTATAGCTATTGCAGTAAGACAATGGCAAGCACATTATAACATTGCTATAGCTGCAGTAATTGCTTCCATTGTTTTGTTTATTGTGATAACTATTTACGCTGTCCAAAACAGGTATTACAACCCTCTTGCAAAAATTAAAAGAGGTGAATGGAAGTAGGCCGAGATTGTTTTTTATGGGATCCGAACAACTTCATCAACTTCCTGCCCTTAAGATATTCTTCCACACAAGTCGATGCACTACCTTTTTGCTCGCCAGTTTAATCAGCTCTTAGACGAGGGAGAACTTGGCGGGAGCTATTGAACAACTGCATGAATAATGATGACGACCGTAAACAAATTCAATTGTTTTTATTTACCTAACTAACAGTAAGCTAAAGACAAGAACTGTTACAACTTTCGAGTACGACCACTGCAAAAACAACTGCAATGATTGCATTTGTCATAATGAATGTCTACTTTGATAGACTGTTTCTTAATTAATCAATTAAAACAAAGTATTATGAAAAGTTTTTTTCTCTTAGCAACACTATGCTTCGCAGGTACTTTTTCGATTGCACAATCTTCCAGGCAAGACAAGAACAAAGAGGTGGTTATTGCCGCTTTCAATGCTATGCAAAAGGGCGATTTGAACGACGCTTTTAAAAATTATGATAACACTATTTTATTTTCGAACAACGGAGGGGCGAAGCCCGTGTCAATACGGCTTGATTCATTAAAAATGAACACCTCTACTAATCGCGCCGATTGGATGAAAGCATTTCCGGATGTAAACCAACAACTGGTTGCTGTAGCTGCAGATGGGGATTATGTAATGCTTCACACAAAATCGTCCGGTACCTGGAAGAACAATTTTACTTTCTGGCAACCTTCAGGTAAATCGTATCAGTTGGCGGACGTATCCGTATATAAATTTAATAATGATGGTAAAATAATCGAAGTGCAACGAATTATGCCGCAGGTAGCCGTAATGGATCAGGTAAGCGACGGCGGCGAGTTTGACATTAATAAAGCTGGCTATACTCTACTTGCCCAAAACAAATTCAAGGAGGCTATTGAGGTTTTTAAATTGAACGTAAAGCTATATCCGAAATCAGGCAACGTGTACGACAGTTTAGGTGAAGCATTCATGCTATCGGGCGATAAAAAGAATGCAATAGAAAATTATGAAAAGTCAATTAAACTAGACCCCCAAAATACAAACGGAAAAGACATGCTGGTAAAACTGAGACAGTGACCCTAAAACCTTCTGTTCGAATAATGTGGGATCAGTTAGTGCGTGCATAAGGCTCATGTGTTTTTATCGCCGAATATACTTTATAACATTCCAACCTTGCTAAACTCACAAATTAATTTCTGCAACGAAAAAGAGCGAATGTTTCCATTCGCTCTTCTCTATCATTGCAAATTGTCTTGTGTTATTGCTTAACCAGCTTAGCCGTTTTAGTTTCCCCACCTGTTAACAGTTGAAGATAATAAACGCCGCTTTGCCACTTATCTTACAAGCTATAATAGCA
>Ga0181463_1000432_pt1 | contig 11742 bp, 7 predicted proteins | sample InSIn1gowninarea_FD_119071 | JGI IMG/M metagenome (GOLD analysis project Ga0181463, IMG submission 119071) | Clean room microbial communities from NASA Spacecraft Assembly Facility at Jet Propulsion Laboratory, Pasadena, California, USA -... ... | reverse complement strand
GCCTATAACGAAGTGGTGGGACATGACAACCAACTTTAACCTGTTTAACTCGAAGATCAATGTCAACGATCCTAAATTGCCTAATATCACCAACCAGAGAACGAGCTGGTTTGTAAAATGGAACAAGGATAGAGGAAAGTTGATGTTAAAGGAAGAAACTGAATCTGCCCCGCGAACACTTTTTCCAATAGTAGAGCCATTGTAAGTGGAGCTTTCTGCCCTCAGTCCCAACTGGTAACTCCATTTCTTCACCCTCATGCTATAATTCGCATAGGCTGCGTAAACTCTGTCAGTGTACTTGTAGGTACTGCTGATATTATTTGATAAAACGTATTGGTTGGTGGAGTAATTGTAGAAATACTGGTTGTTTGTGTTTTGCTGGTCACGAATAGAAGCCCTCGCCCCTAATTCTAGTTTTTGATTTTCTGTCAGTTGATTTTCATAGTCTGATTGAAAAGTCCAGTTTTTAGTATTGCCTGCGCTCACAGATTGTTGCTTTACCGGCAAACCCTTAAACTGCAAAGGAGCGAGGTACGTTTGCGTATTGATAAATCCGCTATTGTCATTGTTACTGTTGTTATAGTTAACATCTGCTGTTAGTTCATGTCCCGGCTTAGCGAACAGATGCTTGTAGCTAAACTGGCTACCCAGGTTCCGGAACATTCCTTCGCTATTTTGGGAAACGGTATTGAAGGTCGGAACCGTTATTAGGGTTGAGTCTACGTGTTGCTCGTCCCTGTTCTTAAATACCCCTTTGTTGTAGTTAGCAGATATTGTCACCGTATTCCGGTTGTCTATCAGGTAATCGAAGCCACCCCTGATGAATGCAAAATAACCATTGTTGATCGGGTTGCTTATTTGTGATACCCTGCTTACCGGAATCGAGTTTGACAGGTTGATACGGTCGGTCTTGCCATTTGAAATAGATTTCCTTTGGTTGTAAACCCCGCTGGCAAAGAAATTCACTTTATTCTGTCGCAGGTTGAGGTCTCCGCCAATGTTAACCTTACCGCGGGAATCTACTCCTGTGCGAAGGCCGCCGTTGTAACCGGTTTTCCGGTTCTTTTTAAGAACAATATTTAATATGCCGGCATTACCACCGGAAGCATCAAATTTCGCAGAAGGGTTCGTAATAAGTTCTACACGATCTATGATGTCTGCAGGAATTTGATCAAGGGTCATAGTCGTGGGACGCCCGTCGATAAATAGCTGTGGGCTTGCATTTCTTAGTGTCACATTTCCGTCGATATCGACGCTCAGAGACGGGATACTTTTCATCACTTCCGTTGCAGTCTGTCCCTGGCTGGTTATATTCTTGTCGACGTTGAAAATTTTTCGGTCAACTCCCATTTCAAACAGCTGTTTTGTCGCCGTAACAGTTACGTTGCCAAGGTTTGCGGCATCCTGTACTAGTTTGATGTTCCCCAGGTCTTTGTCGATCATGCCCATTAGTTGCTCGCGCCCACCCTCTCCCGGTTGACCGCCGGCAGGCATTTTTAGAGCAAAAGAAACTTTTTGTTCAACTGTTTTGTAGCCAATTGCGGATATCCTCAAAGTAAAATTGCCCATTACAGGTAAATTTTCGAGGCTAAAATCACCATTAGAGCGTGTGATCGCTGCTTTAAGCGTTGCTGCCGCCATTTTTTGTGTCGCTGTGTCCATCTTATTGCCAAGCAGTTGAAGTGATGCGCCATCGACTCCTTTATTGGTCTTGCTGTCGACTATTTTTCCATAAAAGTGCCCTGCATTAGAATTTTGACCGCGGCCGCCACCAGCCCCTGGTCCCCTGCCACCCGGCATTTGCGCCATCAAACCCAAAGAAACCAGTAAAAAAAAGGTGAATAATAATCTTCTCATAATGCTCAGTTGAAGTCCAAATTTCCCACTGCTTAAGTGAACAGGGGCAGAATTAATTTATAAACGGTAAAATAATAAGATAAACGGGTAGCATTGCGGACTTAACCCCTTAACGAAGTGTTATCGTGTCGCAATTGTCAGCAAAACCTGCAGCAATCCAATTACGAAGCCCAAAACCGCACCAATAATTTCAACGAACCTAAATTCCGTTGACATGATTTGGTTTAGGATATCTTCCAGTTTGTCAGACGAAAAACTACCAACTTTAGCTATTACGATCTTTTCAAGGTCCAGGTCGTTCTGAAGCGTGTTCATGTACTGCTTCATCAGGATCGGGAACAGCGCTTCTAACTCTTTGATAAACACTGCCTTTACCTGCGAAATCGTTTTGTCACCAATCAGCATGCCTATCATTGGTATTTCAGCAGTCAGTTTTTCTCTTAAAAAGGTGTCGATGTGTGCCTCCAGTATAGGCATAATCTTGTCAACGTTCCCCGGGTCGGCAATCTTTTGTTCGATGTCAGCAAACGAGAGCAGTTCGGAACTGACGAGTTTTCCCAGCTTAATGGCAAACTGTTTTTGTCTTTTTGGAAAAATCCCCTGGAATGTAACGCCTAGAATTTTTTTTGGTTCTCTCGGGTGAAACAACATTTTAATTGCGATCCAGTTGGTAAACCATCCAATAAATGCCGAGATTACAGGGAGTAAAATGATCGTAAGGGTCATGAATAATAACTAATAATTAAATTAAAAAACCTTGTTACACCAGCAACAAGGTTTTTTCCCGGGGAGACCGATGGGTTTCGAACCCACGGCCTTCAGTGCCACAAACTGACGCTCTAACCAACTGAGCTACGATCTCCGTTTTAATTTGGTGGGCAAAAATAGAAAAAAAAAGTCTTTCCGCAATAATTTATCTATTGCCTTTTGTATCTGCGTTGCCGAAAAAGCTCCTGCTCACCGGAGGTGGTTTAATAATAATGGGTATTGGGCAAGAGCGAGGAATGGCATTTTTTATTGTAGCTGACCTGTAAATAGTCCGATTATTGTTATTGTTTGAGTGGCTACTTTATCATACCTTTTTATTAATTTGGATAGACACAACATTTGCATGTACAAACAGTTATAATAGTTATAATATTGACGTAAAACGTTGTTAAGATACATGTGGTGCCCGTGGAAAAAAGCTTTTTACTTTATTTTTGATTCGAATGAAAAAAATCTTTCAATTTATGCTTAGACGTAAAGTGCTGCCTGTAGTGCTGGTCATTTTGTTTTCCGGTATTTTTTGGGCCTTTCAATCACAGGGAGGAAACGGAAATTCGCTCTCCACCCAACAAAAGATCTTGACCACCTTAGGTACTATAATAGAGCAAAACCATTACAATCCTAAAACAATCAACGATAATTTTTCTCAGCAGATCTTTAAAAAGTTCCTGGAATCTGTTGATCCTGATAAGAACATTTTTTTGCAGTCTGATATTAATGGTCTCAAGAAGTTTGAAGCCAGCATTGATGATGAGATACACGGCGCTCCGCTCCAGTTTGTACCTGCGGTAGACGTTATTTATACCCGCCGTATGCAGGAGGTAATGGGGTTTTATAAGGAACTACTGGCAAAACCATTTGATTTCACGATCAATGAAGAGATTGTGATCGATCCAAAGAAGTTAAATTTTGCCGCAAGCGAGGCGCAAAGGAAGGAAAATTGGAAGAAGAAGCTAAAGTTTTTAACCCTTGAAAGGTATACAGACTTGTTGGACCAACGCGAGAAGAATAAGGGTAAAAAAGATTTTGTAGTTAAGACCAATACAGAATTAGAGAAGGAAGCCAGGGAGAAAGTGGGTAAGATTATGGACAAGAATTTTGAAAGGATCAAGTTGAAGTTCAATGACGATGATCGTTTCAATCTCTTTATCAATACCATTACTGCTTACATGGACCCCCATTCTGATTATTTTCCACCTGTTGAAAAACGTTCCTTCGACGAGCAAATGAGTGGTAAGTTTTATGGTATTGGAGCGTCTTTGAAAGAAGAAGACGGAAGCATAAAAGTGGCAAGTTTACTGACTGGTAGCCCCGCCTGGAAGAGCGGTGAGATACAGGTTGGAGACGTGGTAATGAAAGTCGGCCAGGGAAAAGACGAGCCAGCCGAGTTAACAGGACTCGCGGTAGAGGATGCGGTAAAGATTATCAGGGGGAACAAGGGTACCGAGGTACGTTTAACGCTGAAAAAGCAGGATGGGACGATCAAAGTGATACCGATAATCAGAGATGAGATAGTACAGGATGAAGTGTATGTAAGAAGTGCAATAGTCAACGGAAAAGAAAAAATCGGATACATTTACCTGCCGGATTTCTATGCGGACTACGAGAAGCCCGATGGACACCGTTGTTCGTCAGACGTTGCTAAAGAAGTACAGAAGTTAAAAGCGGAAGGGGTGGAAGGAATTGTTATTGATCTGAGGAATAACGGTGGGGGTTATTTACCCGAAGTGGTAGAAATGGTCGGGCTGTTTATTCCTGACGGACCAGTGGTGCAGGTAAAGGACCGTGAAGGAAAGGCTACCGTATTACGGGACAATGACAAATCCGTCATTTACACAGGTCCCCTGGCAGTTATGGTTAATGAGTTCAGTGCGTCCGCCTCAGAAATCTTCGCTGCTGCTATCCAGGATTACGGTAGAGGAATTATCATTGGCAGCACGTCTTCATATGGAAAAGGAACCGTGCAAAGAAATATCCCTTTCGGAAGGCCACTAGATATGTTTACAGGCCGGACTGAATACGGCGCAATTAAGTTGACGCTGCAGAAGTTTTACCGGGTTAACGGAGGTTCTACCCAACTGCGTGGTGTTACTCCGGATATTGTTCTTCCTGACGAATACGAATACCTGAAATTCAGGGAAAAAGACAATGAAAACGCGCTTCCGTGGGATGAGATCGAGAAAACAAATTATACTAAATGGACAGGAGCCTGGGATGTGAATAGTATCAAGGCAAAGAGTGCGGAAAGGATTAAGAGTAGCACGAATTTCAATATGATCGATCACAATGCGTTGTGGCTATCGAAACAGAATGACAAGACCTATAGTTTGAACCTGGATAAGTACAAGGAAGAGCAGAAAGCGCTTAGGGCCACTGTCAAACAAAATGACAGCCTTGCGAAGCTAAGCACAGAGCTGCCCTTTGAGGGTTTAAAGGCGGATGAAGCAAAGTACAACAATGTCGATAAGGACAAGGGTGAAAGATATAAGAATTGGCTGAAGAACCTTAAAACTGACGCTTACATCAATGAAGCGGCAAATGTGGTGAAGGATATGGCAGCAGGAAAGCGTTCTAACCTCGCTTTGCATTAAGAGGCGAATAAGTAAGACAAAAGGGACTTTGATTAGTCTGTGCAGTTGTCGAAACGCATTTTGTGCTTGTAAATATTTTATAATTAGTTTTTTAAAAGGATGTCCGACAAGACATCCTTTTTATTGCCTTTTACAATTTTTTTTGCCCGGGAATGATTACCCTTGGAAGCAATGGGAAGCGAATAGGCGAAACCTCGGCGGTGATAAATATTGTTTTTATGAAAGCTGATGTAAATTTTGGGCTTGGTCTATATTTTTGCATAGATCTTCTCCATGGGAAAAGCCGGTAGAAACCTTAGTTAAACTTTGAGTTGTATATGGAAAATGACAAAAAATGGTATGCGGTATATACAAAGCCAAGGTGGGAGAAAAAAGTAAGCCGGGTACTGGAGCAGAAACATATTGAGTGCTGGTGCCCCTTAAAAAAAACGATGAAGCAGTGGAGTGACAGGAAGAAAATGGTTGAGGAACCCTTATTTACTTCTTATGTCTTCGTCAATATACCTGAAACGGAAAAGACATCCGTGTTAATGACAGATGGTATTTTAAATTTTGTCTATTACATTGGTAAACCTGCAATCATCAGGGATGAAGAAATTGACATCATTAAAAAATACCTATCAGAAAAAGAGGCGACTGTTTCCGTTCAATCTTTAAACTCGCTCGATGAGAACACAAGGATTAAGGTGAATCATGGCGTCTTTATGGACACTACCGGCACGGTGTTAAAGGGCGGAAAAAAGAAAGTTTTTGTGAAGCTAGAAAGTCTCGACCAGGTAATGATTGTAGAGTTTCCAGTGGAGTACCTGTCGCCTTTATCTTAGTGCTCTTTCATGGGCGGTTTGTAACGCCTATGTTATTTCTTAACCCCCTTCCTACAATTTTCTGAAGGCAATTTTTTGTTGGGAATAAGTGTCATGTTGCAGTAATCCAACTAATGTAAAAATTCTGTTACCGGTTTCTGGTTCGGTTTACCATTGTCTCATCCTGGCTGAGGAACAGAGTAACTCGCAGTAGAGGAAGGTGCCTGGAAAATAGGATTGCTCTATTGTGGGAATGACAGTGTAATTCTTCGGCTGGACTCCTCGAACTTCTTCATTTGCAGGTATTAAGGAAATAAAATCGTCCGCATTTTGGTTAATTTATTATTTTTATCTACACTGCTATCCACAGCCCGGAAGTGGAGACGGTAAAATAATTTACTAATCCTTATACCTTACATTATGTCACAACAGTTACGTTTCGAAACACTGCAGGTTCATGCCGGACAGGTACCCGATCCGGTTACAAAGTCACGCGCCGTTCCTATTTACCAGACCACTTCTTATGTCTTTGACAGCGCCGAACACGCGGCAAATCTGTTTGGATTAAGAGAATTTGGGAATATCTACACCCGGATCATGAACCCGACGACAGATGTTTTTGAAAAGCGGGTAGCCGCGCTTGAAGGTGGGGTTGCTGCATTGGCGACAGCTTCAGGCCAATCGGCACAGTTTCTCGCGTTGCAGAATATCATGCAGCAAGGCGATAACATCGTTTCATCATCCTATTTGTACGGCGGCACTTATAACCAGTTTAAGGTAACCTTCAAACGCCTAGGGTTCCAGGTAAAGTTTGCTGATCTTGATAACCCTGATGATTTTGAGACTAAAATTGACGACAGGACCCGCGGTATTTATGTTGAAACGATAGGCAATCCCGGTTTCAGCATTCCTGATTTTGAAAGGCTGGCTGAAATAGCTCAAAAGCATGGTATCCCGTTAATTGTCGACAATACATTTGGTGCCTGCGGATATCTTTGCAGGCCGATAGATTTTGGGGCAAACGTAATAGTTGAAGCTGCTACAAAGTGGATTGGTGGTCACGGAACCAGTATTGGAGGAGTCATTGTTGATGCGGGAAATTTCAACTGGGGTAATGGCAAATTCGCTTATTTTACTGAGCCTGACGAAGGATACCACAATATGAAATTCTGGGAGGTCTTCGGCAGCGATGGTCCTTTCGGTAATATTGCTTTTGCTATTCGGGCAAGGGTAACAGGTCTTCGCAGTATAGGTCCTTCGATGAGTCCTTTTAATTCATTCCAGTTTTTACAGGGACTTGAGACGTTAAGCCTGCGGGTACAGCGAACAGTAGATAATGCTATTGAACTGGCAGAATGGTTACAGGCTCAGCCTCAGGTAGATTATGTAAACTACCTCGGATTGAAGGGTAATAAATATTATGAGCTGGGTAAAAAGTACCTGAGAAATGGCTTTGGAGGTGTCTTATCGTTTAAAATAAAAGGCGGAAAAGAAGCTGCTGACACATTTGTAAATAATCTCAAACTGATCAGCCACCTGGCAAATGTTGGTGACACTAAAACACTGATCATTCATCCGGCTACAACTACCCACGAGCAACTTACGGAAGCAGAGCAACTGTCTGCTGGTGTTGAGCCAGGTCTGTTGAGGATCTCCCTGGGAATAGAACACATCGAAGACATCAAGGATGATATTATTGCAGCCTTCGGAGTGGCAGTGAAGTAAGCGGACAATACCGCCGTAGACATGAAGGGAATTTTAGGGTTGAACGTGGGATTGATTGTAACCGGGTGGCGATTTAATTAGCGTGGTTTAAGCAAGGGCAGAAAAAATTTGGTGCAGTCTTTTGTAGTTAATAACAGTAGTCGTAATGTCAGAAAAGCCGGTTTTGATGAAGGCTGGAATTGTAGATGTGCGCTTTGGTGAAAATGTAAAGGTGGTAGAACCAGTCAATTTATACGGCTGCAGCATCGGCGCATATAGTTTTGTTGGTCCGTTTGTAGAGATACAAAGCGGGGTTTTAATTGGGGAATATTCCCGAATCCAAAGTCATTCCTTTATTTGCGAACTCGTCTCCATTGGCAATCATTGTTTCATTGGACATGGAGTTATGTTTATCAATGATCTTTTTTCCAATGGCGCTCCTGCGGGATCACAAAAAGTATTTTGGAAAAAAACGTCCGTCGGTAACCATGTTTCGATTGGAAGCAACGCAACCATTCTTCCGGTCAGCATATGTGACCATGTCGTGATTGGTGCAGGGGCAGTGGTTACTAAGGATATTGAACAACCAGGGATTTATGCAGGTAACCCGGCGAAGTTTGTCAGGTCTTTGCCGGAAAACCATGATCGTTCACTAGCCTAGGTTCTAGTGATTTTTGCTGAATTAACTCCCAGGGAATGTATCCTGTCCCCGCTATCGATGTACGGTTAGAGCTGAGGTTGAGCTGGGCGGTGCAAGAATGGTGTTAGTTACGGCTACTTGTCACTGATAGTGTATAAATTGCGTCCAATTATCTGCTACATGTTCAATTTTTTTAAGAAGGCGGCGAAACCAGTAACGCCGGATTTGTCTTTCCTGGGGATTGATATGCACTCGCATCTATTGCCGGGCATCGACGATGGTTTGCAGGAGTTGGAGACTACGGTTGAATTTATCCGGGATCTCCAAAATCTCGGTTATAAAAAACTGGTGTGTACCCCTCATATTTTATCAGACCTGTATCCTAACAGTCCCGCCACAATATTGCCGAAGCTTGCACTGGTAAGAGACGCTTTGAAGGCGGCAAACGTAGACATACAGGTCGAAGCTGGGGCTGAATACATGATGGACCACATGTTTTCGGAGTTGATAGCGAAATCAAAAAAGGAAGACTTGTTAACTATCGGGGAGGATTACATTTTGGTTGAGATGTCTTACCTGTCACCTTCCCACAATGTGGAGCAAACAATTTTTGATCTAAGAATGTTAGGTCTGCAACCGATCCTCGCACACCCTGAGCGGTACAGTTACTATCATCACCAGTTTGAACAATACGAACACTTTAAAGACCTTGGGTGCAAATTGCAGGTTAATTTACTTTCATTGTCCGGTGGGTATGGCCCTCATGTAAAGAAGACGGCGGAGAAATTATTTAAAAGCCAGATGGTGGATTTCCTCGGAACGGATATGCATCACAGCAGGCACCTGGCAATGCTGAAAGGTCTTGCTGCAAAAAAAGAGTTTTATGATTTAGTAAGCAATGCGGAATTGTTGAACAAAACCTTGCTGTAAATTCCTACTATTGACACGATAGACCATTTAAAACTGGATAAAAAAAAGAGGCTACAGAAAATACTGCAGCCTCTTTTTTTACTGGGGTTACCGTCAGGGTTTCAATATTACCTTCACGCAGTTGTCCTCTTTCTTATTAAAGATTTCGTAAGCGTGAGCCGCCTGTGAAAGCGGCAGACGGTGTGTGATGATATCATCTAATTTGATTTTGCCTTCTTCGACCCACCGTTGTAGTTCATCTATATATGTGTGTGCCGGTGCCTGTCCCGCCCGGATAGTAAGTCCTTTATCGAAAATCTGGTGCCATGGGAAGTTATCGTAGGGATAACCATACACGCCTACGACTGAAACAGTTCCGCCACGACGGACCGCAGAGAGGCACATTCTTAAGGCATTAATGGTTCCTTTTTCCATCCGGATTACACTTTTTACACGGTCCAGCGCACTGCGGTCTGCTTCCATACCTACGGCGTCGATTACCACATCCGCACCGCGTCCGTTTGTCCAGTTCCGGATTTCTTCGATTGCCTTATCATTGTCCTTTACATTAATAATCTCTGCACCACAGACATTTGCCGCCATCGTGAGCCTATAGTCTTCAATGTCTAGCGCTATAACTTTTGACGCGCCTCTTAACCACGCCGCCTTAATCGCCATTAGTCCAACTGGTCCACAGCCAAATACGGCTACAGTTTCACCACCCTTTACGCCACCCCAATCCACGGCTGCATATCCTGTTGGTAAGATGTCCGTTAAAAACAATACTTGTTCGTCGGTTAGTGTGTCCGGGACTTTCCTTGGACCGAAGTCTGCATACGGTACGCGCACATATTCTGCCTGTCCCCCGTCGTAGCCGCCATAAAGGTCGGTGTATCCAAAAAGACCACCCCCTTTTTCGGTCATCAATCCGCCTTCGGGTCCGTAGAAGTCAGGATTTGAGTTTTCACAATGACCTACTAAACCATGGTTGCAGAAGTAACATCCACCGCAGGCAACGGGGAAGGGAACTACCACCCGATCGCCTTTCTGCAACCTGCTGACATTGCTTCCCACTTCCTCGACAATTCCCATGAACTCATGCCCAAGCACCATGTTGCGCGGCTGGGGAAACATACCGTTGTAAATATGGAGATCTGAGCCGCAAATGGCTGTGGAGGTTACCCGGATAATCGCATCACCAGGTTGTTTTATTTCCGGATCAGGTATATTGTCTACCCTGATGTCTTTTGGGTTGTGAAATACTGCCGCTTTCATTGAATGGGGTTTATTAGTTAAACAATAAAAAGACCAGGGCTTATAGTTGAGTAGTCCGTTACAGATTAAAAAAAATATGCCATTTAAATAGAAGTGGTTGCAATCGATGGTCAGAAAGACATGCTTTAAAGGACAGCTTTCTGGTCTGTCGCCTCCTTGCCAGATTACCGATAGTTGAGGCCCGCCTGACAACTTTCTAAATACGAGTACCAAAAAAGTCGAAGGTGCCTCAGCGGTACAAGTGAGTGACACAACGATGCCGGGTAGGGGCATGAGGCCCGGACACAAACAGGACGCCTGAAAATTATGGAGTATAAAAAAAGATGACCGTCGGCCATCTTTTTTTAAATAGTAGGTGCTAATGATTATACGTTAAATCGGAAATGCATGATATCGCCGTCTTCGACCAGGTAATCTTTTCCCTGTACTGCCAACTTACCATTATCCCGGCACGCAGCTTCCGACCCGTATTTAATAAAGTCCGTATACTTAATTACCTCAGCCCTGATGAAGCCTTTCTCGAAATCCGTATGAATAACGCCGGCAGCCTGAGGTGCCAACATACCTTTTGTAATGGTCCATGCTCGTACTTCCTGTACTCCGGCCGTAAAATAAGTGGCCAGGTTTAATAAGCGGTAGGTAGAAGTAATTAACCTGGCAACACCGCTTTCATGCAAGCCCATGTCTTCAAGAAACAATTGCCGGTCTTCAAAGCTCTCCATAACAGCAATTTCACTTTCGATTGATGCACTTATTAACAGGGTTTCTGCCTTTTCATTTTTAATTGCTTCTTTGACCGCTTCCGAATGCTGGTTGCCGTTAACCACACTTTTCTCATCTACATTGCAGACATAGATTACGGGTTTCATTGTTAACAGGAAGAGGTCCGCGAAATGCTTTTCCTTATCCTCCGGGCTCACCTCGAAACCGCGTGCATTTTTTCCCTGTTCCATGAAGCCTTTCAGTTGTTTAAGCAAGTCAAGCCCATGGAGCAATTCTTTATCGCCTGTCTTAGACAGTTTCTCGTTCTTCAGTATTTTTTTTTCAATGCCTTCCAGGTCTTTCAACTGCAGCTCGGTATCGATGATTTCTTTGTCCCTAACCGGGTTTACATTTCCATCTACGTGAATGATATTGTCGTCTTCGAAGCACCGCAGCACATGGATGATGGCATCGGTAGCCCGTATGTTGCCCA
>Ga0181463_1000430_pt1 | contig 11757 bp, 9 predicted proteins | sample InSIn1gowninarea_FD_119071 | JGI IMG/M metagenome (GOLD analysis project Ga0181463, IMG submission 119071) | Clean room microbial communities from NASA Spacecraft Assembly Facility at Jet Propulsion Laboratory, Pasadena, California, USA -... ... | reverse complement strand
CCATAGTTCAGTTAATTTAAACGAATTAAAGTGATTAACATTGTAATTTGTGGAGTACGATTATCTGGGAACGGAACAAAAAATGGCTGAGGTGGAGGTCTTTGTTTCGGAAATAGTTCTCTAATTAATCATCTTCTTCACCACAAGAAAAAATCTGATTACCTTAAGGCTCCTAATTCCTTGTTTATGGTTTCTAATCGCAGAGATTTTATATTTTCTTTATCGAAAGTTATTGGTTCTTCCTTACTTCTAACACACCCTATTCTATCCTCGGCAAACAACCTGCAGGCAATAGAGGAAAGTATAACAGTGGGGGATGTAATTAGTGGGTTTTTAAAAGAGATACCGGGCGCACCCTTCAATAAAACCGTTGATACCCTAAAAGCAGGAAGCCTGGATTTAAAGGTGAAAGGAATTTTAACATCGGCTTTTGCAACCATCGAAAATATTCGTAAAGCAATTGACATCGGAGCAAACTTTATTATAGCACACGAACCAACTTTTTATAACCACCAGGATGCTGTCGACTGGTTGAAGAACGATGAGGTATATCAATATAAGGCCCGCTTGTTAGAGGAGAACAACATCGCGGTATGGCGAAATCACGACTATATACATTCTCATAGTCCAGATGGTGTTATTACAGCCTTGGTTGATACTCTCGGTTGGGATCAGTACCGCAAGGAAGGCGTTCTGTTTGAATTACCAGCGCAAAAGTTGCAGGGCTTGATTGAAGAAGTAAAAGTAAAGCTCAACACAGGAACCGTGCGATATATTGGAAAGTTGAACCAAACCTGCAGAAAAATTCTGCTTTTACCAGGGGCTCCGGGAGGAACCAGGCAAATTGAAGCAATAGGCAAATATAAGCCAGATGCTGTTTTGATAGGAGAGTCAAATGAATGGGAAACTATTGAATATGTGCGCGATGCTAATGATAAAGGGCAAAATTTGGCTATGGTTGTATTAGGACATATAGGCAGTGAAGATATTGGATCTAAGTGGATGGCGGAATGGATAAAAAAGAAATTTCCCGCAATTACAGTGAGCTATCACCCAACAACAAAACCCTTACATTATATATAATTTTCGTGTTTCCGCTGCTGTCGCAAACAATTCTTCGTCCTTTCCTTTTTCTAAGGAGTAAATCTAATAAAATGGAAATGTTAAGCCCAGACGAGAATAAAGGAGAAAAAAAAGAAGATAACAAACTGGAACCGCAGAATGAAATTGAGACAGTAGTGTCGAAAAATGAAAATATGGAGCCGGTCCCGGATAGTGAACAATTAGATGAAAAAAAGGAAGAAGAATAGAAATCGGTCGCTTTAACTGTAGAGCTTCTGCGCCTTATTTTTCTTTTTTGGTCGACATTAGAATAAGATATGAGAGAAGGATGCATATCCTTCTCTTTCACTAAATGTTTTCACTTGAAATCACTTATTGATAGGTTATGGTGAAATCAGAGATATGGTGGTAATTCTTTATTCAATTCGTTCTAACGTCTCTTCTAAAACGTTTTTATAGACATCTTTATAAAGCTTCAACTCGAAATTGAGTTGGACTTTTGATGAATTAACTGAACTATGGAAACAATTAAAAGAACTTTATTACTCATGTTGTTGCCTCTTGCGCTTTATAGCCAGGATAAGCAGTCAGCTATTTCTTTAAGTTGTTATGTCAACCCCGAACTGTATTTGAAGGCAGGAGTGATAAGTTTTGTAAGCGACCAGGCTGGGAAACCGGCTTGTAGCGGAAGTTATGTTACGATCTACAATGGCAATAAAACACCGTTTTTCTTCAAGCTGCCAGGTTCTTCAGGCTGGAAGCAGGTAACCTCCATACAACAGGTGATTGTTCCCATTGCTAAGAGACCCCAAGGTTTGACTAAAATCAGCATGCAGGTTAAATACCAGGAAGACAAGTCGAACAGTATAGAATCAAAAGTTAAAATAATAGCGAAAATGAACGCAGCTGCTGATGCAGGCAAGGCTAGCGTACCTCCAAAGAAAGAACCAGCTACCCGTGTTGCCAGAGCAATCACGCCCGCTGCCCGGAAAATTGCTCCCCAAGAACAACAACCGAAAGAAGCTGGCACTGAAAAACGTAATGTCACCCAAAATCAAAAAAATAAGGATTTGGCGAAAAAAACAGCTCTCAGATTAGCTGCCGAAAAAAGGAGACTAGCTGAGTTAGCCAAGGCTAATCTTCTAAAAAATAAAACTCCCGAATCTACCTGCTTTTACTCGTCGGACACGGCTTATTATACGTTTTTCTATATCAAGCTTCGTGATTCTGTATTGTATAGCGATCCATTTCCGGTAGAACAATATCAGGATGACGAGACAGGTGAAAAATTACTATCAAAAGCTTGGGGCTGTCTGAGCGACAAATTAATCGGGCAGTTTGGAGAAGATAAATACAACGAATTGCTTGACGATGTCGACTTCGACCTCATGAACGGACTACAGCATTTAAGAAATCCCCAGATACCATCGTGGACAATAGTAAACGATTATCCTTATACCCGTACCTATCAATCAACGGAAGAAGAAATAAAAAAATGGATTCGGTTCGACAGCCAGAAAACTCGAGGTATTAAGATTATTAAAGTAAATTTTCCGTAAACCCTTTGTTGAGCCCAATGTTAGAAGAGTATGGAAGAGCGTATCCCCTTTTCGGTTGATGCTATGGTGAATGGGAGAATTGAGCAGGTTACTGTGATTCCGCAGGAAGAGAATTTTGTTATAGTTTCTGACGAAGTTCGCTTATTAACTATTTGTTTCAACTGCGACTATGATTGTACTTGCACCGGAGCAGAAAACGTCGATCCGGAAACTGTACAAAGTATCGCTAATGCTATAAGTCTACATTATATCCTGAGAGAAAATAAAACAGGTTAATTTAATTAACAATAACTTCGCTGATAAAAAGACGTGAAGGATGATGGGCTCGCTCTTCGCCTATAGTTCCTCCATTAATTGCCTTAATTTTTATATAACGAGCTTTCGATTTCACTTCTACTTCTATATTCTTAATTGCTTCCGGCACGTCCTTTTCAAACTTAGTCAGCACTTTTCCTAAGGGGAAATACCGGTGTCCGTCTATACTTCCCTGGAAGATAACTTCCTTAGGAAACAAGATGGACGGACCTGAATTTTGATACACCTGCAGGCTGACATGGTTTAATTTTTTTAGCTTCCTAAGATCTACCACTGCTTCGAAATCGCCTGGATAGCTTTGCCAATCTCCGTTTCTCCAATTGAAAGTTCCCAAGATGCCGTCTAAAAGAGCGTCTGCCCCTCCTGCTGTATACATAGTATTAACTGGGGTTGAGACAGAAATAGTGGCATCCGGAAGCCTGATAAATTTTTGCGTCACTACATTACTAGAAAGCCTTTCCCGTACAGCGTAAGCTTCTATCGAGGCAGATTGTTTAACTGCAAACGGCTTTAAAAACTTTTTGAACTCCAATGAATCCAAGCGGTAATATATCTCAACATTTTTTTCGGGAGAACTAATATTTATCTTTTGTTTTTCTCGAAATCTAAAAGTAGAGCCAGTAAAATACGGCGTGGGTAGAACCGGAAAATCACGTATTTCTGTTACTGGTCGATCTTTTTCATTTCGTCCAAATTTCAGGTCTGGGCTATCGCCGAGATCAAAGTGCAGGGTACCGCCATTAATGAGATCGGCATGAGAAAGAAAAGTTCGTGAATAATTTTCTTTATTAAGCTTGAGACTGTTTATATAAAGCGAATGAGGACTTTTATGTGTTGCTTCAATTGTAAATGTTTTACCATCAGCAAGGTGAACAATAGCTCTATCAAAAAGAGGAGAACTGAGGATATACTCTCCAGTACCGGGACAAACAGGATACAAGCCTAGAGCACTAAAAATGTACCATGCGCTCATCTGGCCACAATCTTCATTACCTATTAATCCGTCGGGCGAGTTCTTATAGAAATCCCCCATTATTCTCGATACTAATTCTTGCGTCTTCCAGGCCTTTCCTATATAATTATACAAATAGGCAATATGGTGACTAGGCTCGTTGCCCTGGGCATACTGGCCAATAAAACCGCTAACGTCCTCCAGCTTAAATCCTGTAGTTTGAGAGGAGACAGAAAAAAGACTATCTAACGAATTTGAAAAGGGCGCTTCTCCTCCAAATAGCTTTATCATTCCCCCTATGTCATGTGGTACGGCAAAGGAGTACTGCCAGGCGTTGCCCTCGGTATAGAAAGCGTTAATTTCACTGGGATCAAAAGGATAGTACCATTGTGCCTGCTTTTTCCCCCGGAAATGCCTGCTTCCGACATCAAAAAGGTTTCTATAGTACTGAGCCCGCTGGATATACTTTTTATAGACGTCTTGATTTCTGATACTTTTGGCAAACTGAGCTATACACCAGTCGTCAAAACTATACTCCAAAGTTTTTGAAACGCTCTCAGGCTCCTGGTCGTTCGATACATAGCCCTGCTTTTGATAGGCTCCCAGACCAAATCTCTTGCTTTCAGCATAATCTGTCATTGCTTTAAGTGCGCCGTTCGGGTCGAAACCCCTTATTCCCTTTAGCCAGGCGTCGGCAATTACCGGGATAGAATGATAGCCAATCATAGTAAAAGTCTCGTTCCCACTTAACTCCCACACAGGCAGCATTCCTCCATATTTATTTTGAGCAAGGAATGTCTTAATCCAATCTGCAGTCCGTTTCGGTTCCAGAATCGTCATTAAAGGATGAAAAGCCCGATAAGTATCCCATAAAGAAAAAACGGTATAATTAACAAAGCCTTCAGGCGGATGAACTTGAAGATCTGTACTTCGAAACCGGCCATCGACATCCTGATAAAGATTAGGACTTAGATAGGTATGATAAAGAGCGGTGTAAAAAGTTATTTGTTGATCGCTTGTCCCACCTTCAACTTCAACTTTACCTAATACTTTATTCCATGCTTGTTTTGCACTCAGTTTAACCTGTTCAAAGTCCCAGTTTGGAATTTCAGAATTAAGATTCAGACGCGCTCCTTCTTCACTTATGGCAGAAATTCCAACTTTAACCTGCAGTGTTTTGAGGCCTTTAAAATCAAACTTTAGGACGAGCTTGAGATCTTTGCCTTCTACAAACTTTGTTTCCGACAGGTCTTCATTCTCTTTACGAAACAAGAACTCTTTTATTGGCCTGTCAAATTTAAGATCAAAATAAACCCTCTGATCTTTTGCCCATGCCTTGCTTCTACGGTATCCCTGGATTTCGTTGCTGCTTGTTATCTTAAAAGAAGATTCTAAAACCTCGTCACGATGCTGCAGGTCAATTAATACTTCAGCTTCTTTTGTTGTTTCGGGGAAAGTATATCTATGGAAACCAGCTCGCTCAGTTGCTGTAAGCTCAACCTTAATGTTTTTTTTTTTCAAGAAGACGCTGTAGTACCCCGGAGAAGCTGATTCGTTGTTGTGCGAAAAAGCAGAAGCGTATTCGACACTATTCCATTTGGCTGTACCGGTAAAAGGCAGTAGAAGAATATCACCGTAGTCGACAGCACCGGTACCGCTTAAATGAGTATGAGAAAAGCCATAAATTAAGGAATCCGAATAATGATAACCACTGGCTCCATCCCAGCCGTTTAGTCTTGTATCTGGGCTTAGCTGCACCATGCCAAAAGGCACAGACGCTCCCGGAAAAGTATGCCCATGGCCACCCGTTCCGATGAAAGGATTAACTAGCGAGGTATAGTCTTTCTGCGCAAAAGACACATTCGAAAAAAGGAGAAAAAGGAAAAAAAACAGTAATCTTCTCATAGACAGATTATGGGTAGAAACTCGGCGAGCGTGAATTTGTTTATTCCAATTCTACCCAAAGGACTGTTTGAACGCTACCAAAACATCCAGAAAGATTTGTCTGTCTAAATCAAAATCTTTAGGCCTTATCAGCTCTTGTGGTTTATTATTTCTATAATTTACCGGAAATAGTGCTACAAATTCTTTTACAGAAAGCTCGTACTTCAACCACGAATATTTCTCGTAGATATCAGCCAGCTTCATTTCAAAAAGTTTTTCAGCAAAAGGATCAGCGCTCATTCCAGAAATAGTATCCAACAAAATTATAAAATCGGAAACTAGGTTAACGCTGACCTTTTGCTTTTTATTTTATTGAGCTATAGCTGTAGCAGTCTTTTTCAATATCTCGACCAGAACATTTAAATTGATGGGTTTGGATATATAATCATCCATTCCAGACTTTAAACATTGTTCTCTATCCTCTGGCAGCGCATTTGCCGTCATGGCAATTATTTTGGGCTGAGGAATATTCAATTGTCTAATTGTCCTTGTAGCCTCAAGCCCGTCCATTTCTGGCATAAGCATGTCCATAAGGATCACATTGAATGTTCCGGCGACTTGCATTTCAACTGCTTCCTTTCCGTTATTTGCGATTTTTGGCTGGTATCCTAGTTTATTTAATACCCGGGTGGCTAACTTTTGATTAATCAGGTTGTCTTCAGCGATTAAAATATTGAGTGGATTTTGCTCTGCGAAGTCTTCTGATAAAATGTTGGCTGTCTTTTTATCTTCCTTAAACGTTTGTTGCCCTGCTTGCTTCAACTGCAACTGTATAATTTTAAACAGCTGACTTTGTTTAACTGGCTTAGTTAGAACAGCCGAGAACAGGTCTGAATATTTGGAACGAGTTTCATCCCCAATAGAGCTCAATAAAACTATCGGTATACTGTTTTTTATTTTCTTAATTGCTTGTGCTAAACCCACTCCATCTATGTCTGGCATCTGCATATCGCTAATGATAAGATGAATCTCAGCGTTACTTTCTATGATGGCAATTGCCTCCCGAGCAGATGCAACTAAAATTGGCTGGAGATCCCATTGAAGGAGTTGAGCTTGTAGTATTTCAAGATTCGTCAAATTGTCATCCACCACAAGCACTTTCTTACCCGCGTTTTCCGAAGAATTAAGATAAGCATACTGTTTTGAAGCTATTTGCGCAGCAGTTGTTTCCAGAGAGAAGAAGAAGGTTGTACCTTTTCCTACTACACTTTCAACACCGATAGTGCCACCCATCAATTTAACTAGCCGCTCACTTATTGCCAGTCCTAAACCTGTGCCTCCATACTTTCTGGTAGTTGAAGAATCCACCTGGGAAAACGCCTTAAACAGACGTGTTAATTTATCGTCGGGAATACCAATACCGGAATCACGAACTTTAAAATCAAGAACAAGCTTCTCTCCCAGGGTTTGTTTAACATCTACTTTTACAAAAATTTCTCCCCGCTCAGTAAACTTAATTGCGTTGCCTACCAGGTTTATTAATATTTGTCGAAGACGTAAACTATCACCCGTAATATTTGCAGGAATAACATGATCGATTTGATAGATAAGATCAATTCCTTTTTGTGAGGCTTTGTTTCCAAAGACATCCATCACTCCTTCAATACACTCCCTAAGATCAAATTCATGGCTTTCTATCTCCATGTTTCCTGACTCTATTTTAGAGAAGTCAAGAATATCGTTGATTACACCGAGCAAAGCTTCTCCGCTTGTATTGATAGTTTTAACGTAATCTTCCTGCTCACTAGTTAAATCGGTGGAAGCTAATAAGCTTGCCATCCCGATAACACCGTTCATAGGAGTTCGTATTTCATGGCTCATAGTAGCGAGAAACACACTTTTTGCCTGGTTCGCTTTTTCTGCTTCTTCTCTCTTTTTATCAAGCTCATGGTTTAAATGCTGAAGTGTAGCCGACTGGGACACCAGTTCATTATTAAGAGATTTTAAGCTTTCGGATTGAACTTTCAATTCTTCCGACTGCTTAACGACCTCTACCGTACGCTCTTGAACCTGTTTCTCCAATTCCAGCTTCTGAGCATGCATTTTCTGAATTCTCCTTCTGTTATAATAGTAAACAATGCCTATCAAAAAAAGAATAGCCCCGATCCTAAACCACCAGGTCATCCAGAAAGGAGGAACTATTTTAACTTTTATTGACGCTACTTTATCCGACCATTCTCCATTACTTTTTATGGAGCGTACTTTAAAGATATAATCTCCGGGATCTAAGTTTGTATATGTTGCAGAGCGTGCGTTTCCGACATAATTCCAGTCCTTATCAAACCCCTCGAGCATGTATGCAAATTGGATCTTTTTTTGATAGGTGTAGTCGATTGCAGCGTATTCAAATGAAAAGACAGACTGATCATATCTTAAAGTTATGTCCTTCGTTTCCGAGATATCCGCTTTTAGAGGAGAACTATCATTAGAATTGTCTGCGATAGGTACATTTTTGTTGAAAATTTGAAAATTAGTGAAGATAATTCTAGGTTCGATAACTTTCTCAACGATCTTCTCAGGATTAAATTCGTTGAAGCCATTAACTCCTCCAAAAAACATTGTGCCATCTTTTGATAAAAAAGCAGAATTAGGCTTAAATTCATCTCCCTGAAGACCTTCCGACGAAGTATAATTTTTAAACTTGTTTGTCTTGGGATTGAATTTGGCCAGTCCTTTATTTGTACTGATCCAAATATTGCCCTCTTTATCCTCAAGCATTGCAAAGATAGACTCTCCGGGCAATCCATCTTTTGTGGAGTAAACCTTGAAGGTGCCGTTTTTGCGATTCATCAGGTTCAGCCCAGCAAATGTTCCAACCCAGAAGTTTCCCACCTTGTCTTCATAGATACTTTGAACACTGTTGTTGCTTAAACTCCCAGGCTTGTTGGTATGAAGATATTTCACGAAACGATCATTTTTGCGGTCGTATAAGTTCAAGCCTCCGTCATAAGTTCCAAACCACATGTTATCTTGTCGGTCCTTGTAGATGGTATAAGTATACTCGCTGCTGTAACCATTAGGATCGTTTGCATCCTTCGTATAGCGAATGAACTTTCCTACCTTTTTATCGTATCGACATAGTCCATCGTTAAAAGTACCCACCCAAATATTATCGCCATCCACAGCCAAGCTATAATCATTATCCCCAATAACACTATTTGGATTTTTAGGATCATTTTTAAAATTTTTGAAGATTCTAGTCACCGGGTCAAAAACACTTAAGCCGTTGCCCCAGGTACCTATCCATATTTTCCCTTCTGAATCCTCTTTGACATTTAGAACATAGTTTCCGCAAATGCTATTAGGATTCTTCGGGTCATTCATGTAGTTGGTAAACTTTCCTGTCTTTCTATCCAGAAGGTTTAAGCCCCCGCCGTCAGTCCCTACCCAAAAATTTCCGCGAGCGTCCTCCAGGATGTTAAGAATAGAATTATTATTTATGCTGGTAGGAGAAGAGGAATGCTTATAATGTTTGAAGAGATTAGCATTTTTTGTTATAAACATTTATCCCCCCGTTGAACGTTCCGAGCCACATGTCGCCGCCTTTGTCGCGGTATAGCGAGTGAATGGAATTATCATTAAGACTTGTATTATCGATGTCATCTCTATGGAAATTTGTGAAGAGCTTTTTATCATAGTCAAAAATACTTAAGCCTCCGTTTTCCGTTCCAAGCCACAACTTTCCCTCATTATCGGCGATTGAAATTATCGTATTATTACACAAGCTGTTTGGATTTTTATCGCTATGAACAAAATGCTCAAAAGTTTCTTTTGCTGGATCAAAAAGATCTAGACCATCCCCCCGGTGTGCTACCCAAAGACGCTGTTTACTGTCGCTAAAGACTCTCCACAGATGGTCGGACGCTATTGATTTTTTATCAGAATCATTATGCCTATAGGCCTTAAAGCTTTTACTTTTTCTGTCGTAAAGGTTTAAGCCTCCGTGAAAGGTTGCAATCCAAAATCTGCCCTTAACATCTTCGCAAAAATCACTGATATTATTATCGCTAATACTTGCCGAATTATTTTTTTCATTAAAATACTTGGTAAATTTTTTGGTTTCGGTATTCAGAGTATTTAAACCTTCAGTCGTTCCGACCCACAAGACTCCGTACTTATCTTCTTTTATGCAGTTAACGTAATTACTAGAAATGCTGCTTTCCGTTTTCTTATCAGATTTAAAAGCTGTGAAGTTATCCTTCGCTCTGTTATAGAGGTTAAGTCCTCCTCCAATGGTTCCTACCCAAAGGTTACCTTTAGAATCCTCATATACCTTTTGAATATAGTTGTTGCTGATACTGGAAGGGTCTTGAGGATCGTGCTTATATACCTTGAATTTGTATCCGTCATAACGATTCAACCCTTCCCTTGTTCCGAACCACATGAAACCCCTACTGTCCTGGCCGATCGTAATTACGTTTACCTGCGAAAGGCCTTCCTCAAGTCCGATGTGTTTAAATTTTATAAAAGTCTGCGAAAAACCAGCATTAGGAATTGAGATTAACAAGATAGAGCCAAGGATAATTGAAAGCGTAAGAAAAGCTCGAGTTTTTAAAGAATAAAGTGAATTAACACACATATAAACTTGCTAAGAGGGTACTTATACGGGGCTGATTAGAAAGGGTTTTAATTATCAGAAGAATCTAAAAAATTGAATAAGTTAGTTTCTGGTTCGCTAATAAAAATTATATCTCTTACTTTTGCGGCAAACGTAACAAGCATGAAGTCTTATATCAATAAAGTCCTTTTCACTCTCGCAATAATTACCCTTACTGCCTATAACTCTTTCGCACTTAACGCCGCGGATAGTGACATGAGTAATTCTGCTGGTTCTAATGCAGGAAAAGAGCATCTGGGTATGTATATTTTTATCTGTTTGTTCCTTGTGCTTGCTGCTTTCGGACCACGAATAGACCGCGCAAGCAAAAAATAAAGATACCACAACGAAAGATTACGGGGCGTGCCGTGTCGTAATCTTTCGTTGTAAAAATATTCCACTCTTCATTTCGATTTCTTCTGCTATTTCCAATTAGTTAACATTTTGCATTCCAATCGTTAACATTTCAGCACCTGCTGCAGCAATATTTCTGTCTATTTTTAGCTCTCTAAACATCTCTTATCCACTAACTACAATGCTTAAACCTAAATTAGTATTAACTAGTCTGCTATTTCTGGCTCTGGTTAAAATTCCATGTTATGCCCAACATTACAAAAATTTCAAGGTCTCGATTTATTGCCGAGCGTATGAAGTAAGGAAAATGGCAGATACCACTAATTATCTCAAACCTATCTGGAATGAAATTACCCGTCAATTGAAGGTAGACAAAGTATATCTGGAAACCCATCGGGATCTTAAAATGGTAGACCAAAAGACTCTCGACATCGCGAAGAAGTTTTTTAGAGACCGAGGTGTTCAAATCGCGGGAGGAATAACTTTTACTATTAGTGAACCGAATCGTTTTGAAACGTTTTGCTATAGCGATCCCGAACATAGAAAGAAAGTAAAGGAGATTGCTGAGTTTACTGCCAAGAACTTTGATGAAGTTATACTTGACGACTTCTTCTTCACAAATTGTAAATCGGATGAAAGCATTAAAGAAAAAGGCGATAAAAGCTGGACAGAATTTCGGCTAAAGCTTATGGCAGATGCAGGAAGAGAGCTAGTTGTGGGCCCAGCAAAAGCGGTAAATCCAAAAGTAAAAATGGTGGTAAAATACCCCAACTGGTATGAACACTTCCAGGGCTTAGGATTCAACCTGGAGGAGGAACCGAAATTCTTTGATGGAATTTATACCGGAACTGAAACTCGTGACGCTGTGATGAGTAATCAGCATCTACAGCAGTATCTGGGTTATAATGTGATCAGATACTTCGAAAATATAAAGCCGGGCGGGAATGGCGGAGGCTGGGTCGAAACGACTGAAG
>Ga0181463_1000275_pt2 | contig 11784 bp, 13 predicted proteins | sample InSIn1gowninarea_FD_119071 | JGI IMG/M metagenome (GOLD analysis project Ga0181463, IMG submission 119071) | Clean room microbial communities from NASA Spacecraft Assembly Facility at Jet Propulsion Laboratory, Pasadena, California, USA -... ... | reverse complement strand
AAATTCCCCCGACGATGATACTTGCTTTCGTCTGAACGCGGATGCTACCCTTGCTTATTTATCGTCGTATCGGATGGGGGGTTACGGCGAGCAAGATATTTGGTCCATTGATTTAAGTAAGGAAGTAGTGGTGAAAGGCCAGGTGGTAAACTACCGGCAAAAACCGGGTACCCCAACGCTGGAAGTAATTTTTAGCAGCTACCCCAAAAATAACAAAGCCTTACAATTTTTTGCCACCGCCGCCAATTCAGGATGGTTCAATATTCAAGTGCAATCGGGCCGTACGTACCAGGTAACTTTCCTGCAAGCCGGTAAAGTACTCGGTACGCAAACGTACGAAGTTTCGGCTACCGCCGCCGATAACGTAATTACTGCCGCTGAATTCCGGATTTCTGAAGATAATATCTCCCAGGCTATACCCGTCAAGATCGAATAAGCAATTTTTTGTATTTCTGTAAAAACTAACTGTTTGAAGCAGGCAAAGCTAAAAGAGCCGGATAGGAAAGATACTTTCTAAAAAATAGATAAAACTTTAAAAGTAATTAATGGCTGGTTGCTGCGTTTTAAAGGCTAAACATTGGTTTAGCCTATTTTTCTGTAAAAGCTACGTATTACTGGTATTCCATTGTACTTTTGATTTTGGATGTAAATACAAGCTATGACCGTAGTTCCTTATAAAGATACCGCTGCTAACAAGAAGTCGCAGGTGGCGCAAATGTTTAACAGCATTGCGGGTAAATACGACTTTTTAAACCATTTTTTAAGCGCGGGTATTGATATTTACTGGCGCAAAAAAGCCATTGATTTGGTTGCTAAAAATAAACCAGCCTATATCCTGGACATTGCCACGGGTACCGGCGATTTTGCCATAGCAGCGTTACGGCTGAAACCCCAGAAAATTGTGGGGGTCGATATTTCGGAAGGTATGTTAGCCGTGGGCCGGGAAAAGTTGCAGCGGAAAAAGCTTAGTCATTTCATTGAGCTGAAAACCGGCGATTCCGAAAACCTGGAATTTAAAGCGAACGAGTTTGATGCCGTCATGGCCGCCTTTGGCGTCCGGAATTTTGAAAACTTAGAAAAAGGCTTAGCCGAAATGTACCGGGTTTTAAAACCGGGCGGGCAAATAGTTATTCTGGAATTTTCGAAACCAAAAGCTTTTCCGTTTAAACAAGGTTATAATTTTTACTTCCAGCACATTTTACCGGTATTCGGTAAGCTTATCTCGAAAGACCGGGCGGCGTATTCGTATTTACCCGCATCGGTGCAAGCGTTTCCGGACGGACCGGATTTTACTACTATATTAACCCAAGTCGGATTTAAATCTACAGCATGGCATCCTCTTACCTTTGGCATCAGTTCTATCTACGTCGGCACCAAATAACCGGAGGGCTTCTGGCTCTATTGTTTTTGATTGGCTTTCAACCCGTGCAGGCACAGCAAAAAATTAAAAAAATTAATTTATCGAACCACGATGCTAAATCCATGCATTACGGTTTTCATTTAAGCCTGAACGTAGCCAAGTTTAAACTGGAGCATTCGCAGTATTACGTAGATAGCGTGTATAAACCCGATGGCAGCACTATTTTTTCGAAAGGCACGCCGGGCTTTAACATTGACTTTGTGCTGAATAAAAAAATTACCGATTACGTAGATCTGCGCTTTTTGCCCGGAGTTGGCTTTTACTCCCGCACCTTAACTTTTAAAAACGCGGAGGGCGACGAGAGTACCCAGGAGTTCGGTATTACGGCGGCTGAGTTTCCGTTATTGTTTAAGTTTAAATCCGAAAGACGGAAAAACGTACGCCTGTACGTGGTAGGAGGGGCCAAAGCCGCGGTAAACGTGGGTAACAAGAAAAGAGGCGATGCCGCCACCGCTCTGGAAATTAACGCTAATGATTTTGCCGTTGAATACGGCGTCGGCGTTGATTTATTTTATCCGTTTTTCAAATTTGCTCCCGAAATCCGGTTCTCTAACGGCTTAACCAACTTGCGGGCTCCCGGCCGGAACCTGGGCGCCCGGAGCTTAGACCGGGTTACTACCAATACGGTTACTTTGTACTTATTCTTCGAGAATTAAGCTATTCGTAATTTAATGGTAAGTTGACGGGCTGATTTACTTAAAACTAGCTAATAACTTAATAACTATGACCATGGACTATCGTCTGTGGACTATGGACTAAATACTATGAATAAAATTGCCTTTATTACCGGGGCTACTTCGGGTATCGGCTGGGCTTCGGCAATTGCGCTGGCCCAGGCCGGTTACCGGATTATTGCTACCGGCCGCCGCGCGGAACGTTTAGCTGCCTTACAAAAAGCAATTAACCAGCCTATTTTGCCCCTGCCATTCGACGTGCGGGATAAACAAGCCGTTAAAAGCGCTATCGCCAGCTTGCCCCCGGAATGGCAGCAAATTGATGTGTTGCTGAATAATGCCGGTAATGCCCACGGACTGGCACCCATTCAAGCCGGCGACGAACTGGACTGGGAAATGATGATTGATATTAATGTAAAAGGTTTGTTGTACGTGTCGAAAGAAATTATTCCTTTGATGATAAAACAACAAGCTGGTCATATCATTAACATTGGTTCCATTGCGGGCAAAGAAGTTTACGCCAACGGTAACGTTTACTGCGCTTCTAAATTTGCGGTAGATGCGCTTACCCAAGGCATGCGCTTGGATTTAAATAAAGAAGGCATTAAAGTTTCGGAAATAAACCCCGGCCTGGTGCAAACCGAGTTCTCGGAAGTACGGTTTAAAGGTGATACCGAACGCGCGGAAAACGTGTACCAAGGATTTCAACCCTTAGTGGCCCAGGATATTGCCGAAATTATTGTTTTTATGGTAACGCGGCCGGCCCACGTGAATCTGGCCGAAATCTTAATTTTACCAACCGCCCAAGCCAGCGCCACCACCGTTAAAAAAGTTTGATTTTTTAAAAATATAAATGCCGCTGGAGCGAAAGTTTTACTCTTATTTTTAAGCCCAGTAAATCAAAAATTTAAAAATCACGAACGCATGGAATTTAAAAATCTGCCTGTTTGCTAAAATTAAAGAGACTTGCCTCTATGTGTCTGATTTAGCGCAAAGTAAATTTTTTTACCAGAATCAGCTAGGTTTACCCGTAATCAGCGAAGTTCCCGGCCGCCATTTGTTTTTACGGGCCGGTAGTTCGGTGCTGCTTTGTTTTATGGCGGAAGTGGCGAAACAATCCACGGAAGTGCCGCCGCATTTTGGCTACGGACAATTGCACGTGGCTTTTGAAACTTCTCCGGTAGATTACGCTAAATGGAAAGCCAAACTACTAGCCTTAAATATTGCCATTGAACACGAACACGATTGGGGTAACGGGTATTTCTCGTTATACTTCCGCGATCCGGATCAACATTGCCTGGAGATTGTCATGACGGGCATGTGGGAGAAATAGCGAACGTGTTATTATAATGGCTGAACCTTACTGGGGTAAATTTTAAGCGCAATATTTTACTCAGCGGGCGGCTTTTGGTACGAAGCTATTGTCCGATCCTGTTAATATCCCTATGAAGCACGTTTTATTACTGGGTGCGGGTCGCTCAGCAGTTTACTTAATCGATTTTTTAATCAGGCAAGCCGCATCCCAAACCTGGCAGGTAACAATTGCGGACTTAGATACAGAACACGTAAGAACCCGTTTAACTGAATCTGCTCTTATCCATCTGGTAAACTTAGATATTCATAACCAGGAAAACTTAATCGCGCAGGTGCAGTTAGTTGATTTAGTTATTTCGATGTTGCCGGCTAGTTTTCATTTACCGGTAGCAAAAATCTGTTTAGCGTATAAAAAGCATTTTTTAACGGCATCGTACGTTACTCCCGAGCTGCGGGCTTTGCACGAAGCAGTAAAACAGAAAAACTTATTGTTTCTGATGGAAATGGGGCTGGACCCCGGCGTGGATCATCTTTCGGCGATGGCCACCATTGCCAGCATCCGGGAGCGGGGCGGAGAGTTGGTAGCATTTAAATCGTACACGGGTGGATTGGTGGCGCCCGAGTCGGACACTAATCCCTGGCATTATAAAATATCCTGGAACCCGCGAAACGTAGTATTAGCGGGGCAAGGTACCGCCCGCTATCTACAAAAGGGCAAACTAAAGTACATTCCGTATCACCAATTATTCCACCGCACCGAGCAAATGATGGTTCCTGGTTTAGGAATGCTGGAAGGTTACGCCAATCGCGATTCCTTGGTTTATCGTACGGCTTACGGCTTAGAAGCAATTCCTACCATGCTCCGGGGCACCTTACGTTGGCCCGGCTTTTGTGCCGCCTGGCACCAATTAGTAAAACTCGGCCTCACGGATGATAGTTACGTTATTCCTGAGTCGGCGCATACTACCTACGCGCAATGGCTGGAAAGTTATTTACCCGTAACGATTCATACAAATTTAGAAGCCCGCCTGGCCGCTTTTTTAGATTTACCAGTAGAAAGCCCCGAAATAGCCGCTGTGCGGTACTTAGGCTTATTGGCAGATGAGAAGATTCACAAGCCAGCTGCCACCCCGGCCCAAATTCTGGAACAACGATTGGTGCAAAAACTCAAACTGGCACCCACGGATAAGGATTTGGTGGTGATGCAGCACGAATTTACATTCTTATTGAACCAGGAGAAACGTTGCTTAAAATCTGCTTTGGTGGTAAAAGGACAAGATGCTACCTACACGGCTATGGCCAGAACCGTAGGTTTACCTTTGGCTTTTGCCGCGGAATTAATGCTGGAGAATAAAATTAATTCAACCGGGGTGCACATCCCGGTTCTGCCGGAACTTTACCAACCAATACTGGCCCGCTTAAACAACAATGGCTTAACTTTTACGGAGCAAGAAGAAATTTTAAAAAATTAAATAGTACGGTTGCAGTAATTGCCGGAAAACGTTGGTGTATTCATTTTTTTCGTGCCGGATGTAAATGGCTGGAGCGATTTCGGGAGTTTGCTGCTGAAAATTAAATTGTAAGATACTGCGGATATACTTGCCGTTTTTTTGGGTGTAAATTTTTACTTCTTTTTGAAGAAATAACTCGTAGGAGCTAGCTAGGGCGGTAACTAGCTGCGCTTCGTAGGGTGGTAATAAAAGAAAAACGGAGCCCCGCGGCGCTAAAAATTTTTGGCTGAACCTTAATAGATTCGAAAAAGGTAAGTCAATGCTGTGCAGGGCTTGGTTACGGGCATTATCCGGCGACTTCTGGGAGGCCTGGTAAAAAGGCGGATTGCTGATGATGAAGTCGTAAGTACTGGTATTTACCTGCTCAAATTTCTGTAGAGAACCTTGGTATAACTTTAGCCGGTTTGCCCAGGGGCTCGCTAAAAAATTCTGATTTGCTTGTTCCGCCGCCGCCGTTTCTATTTCCACCGCTTGGATCGCTGCGTCGGAGCGCTGCGCTGCCATTAACGCTAACAAACCCGTACCGGTACCAATATCCAAAATAGAACGAGCCTTTTCGACGGGTACCCAGGCCCCAAACAAACAAGAATCCGTGCAGACCTTCATGGCGCACTGGTTTTGCTCTACCCGGAATTGCTTAAATTGAAAATACGAATTGGCCAATCAGATAAAATTATTTTAATTGTTTTTCCACGGCTTCGTACCCGTGGTCAACCAATAAATTCGGGCTTAAAGCGCTGGCTACCGCCAATTGGTCGCAACGTTCATTTTCCGGGTGACCGGCGTGGCCTTTCAGCCACACAAACGAGACGTTAAACTTGCGGTACAAGGTTAAGAATCGGGTCCATAAATCAGCGTTAGCTTTACCGGCAAAACCTTTTTTTTGCCAGCCAAATACCCATTTTTTCTCCACGGCATCTACCACGTATTTGGAATCGGAGTAAATAATAACTGGGATATTTTCGGTCTTCAACGCTTCCAAGCCCGCAATTACCGCCAGCAATTCCATCCGGTTATTCGTGGTTCGCCGGTAACCCGCCGTAAGTTCTTTCTCGAACTGCTTAAATTTTAAAATGGTGCCGTATCCCCCCGGCCCCGGATTCCCCCGCGAAGAACCATCCGTATATATGTTAATCAAGTTGGTTGAAAGGTTAAAAAGTTGAAAGGTTTAAAAGTTAGAAGGCTTTAAAGTTGAAAGGTTGACTTTTGTTGAAAATGTTTAAGTTATAGCTTGATGAAGTCAATATTGAATGCATATAAAATTACCGGACTAAGTATCGTTAAAAAGGAAAACTTTCTTTCAACTTTCCAACTTTATAACCTTCCAACCCTCAACCCAGATGAATATTGCTTTTAAATAACTTAATGGCAATGGCTAGTAGAATAACGCCGAATACTTTACGCAGAATATCGGAACCGCTTTCCCCGATTTTTTGCTCAATCCAACTCGATGATTTCAGGACGGTGTACACGAAAATCAAATTAATCACGATACCCACTAATATGTTGGGTAAGGAATAAGCGGCCCGAAGGGATAAAAGAGTGGTGAGCGTACCGGCCCCTACAATTAACGGAAAGGCCAGAGGAACAATGGAACCACTTTTAGATTGCGGGTTAGAATGAAATAAATGAATGCCCAGCACCATTTCCATCCCGATCAAGAATAAGATAATAGCCCCCGCCAAGGCAAAAGATTCAAAATCTAAACCGAATAATTTTAAAATTTCCTGGCCCAAAAACAAAAACAAAATCATCAGAACGCCGGCCACTAAAGTAGCTTTCTCCGACTGAATAACGCCTTCCCGCTTTCGTAGTTCTATAATAATCGGAATAGAACCAATAATATCAATAATGGCAAAAAGAATTAAAGTAACGGATAATATTTCTTTGAAATTGAACATGAAAACGTAGAATCCGGTAAGAAATGAAGGCCGCAAAGTTACGCGTAATATTTCAGAAAAAAGTCTTTTAACAGGTCGTATTCCGCATCGTGGATTGCCGGGAAATTGGCGATCCGGAACGTGTTTTTCGCCCAGGCGCCGTAGCCGTTCCCGAGCGTAATACCCGCGCGTGCCGCATTTTTCTTAATATCTTCTATGATTTTGGGTTCTCCTTTTACGGCCACTACGGTGTACGAACGCACATCGGGGTTTTCGATTAACAAGGCCAGGTTACTTGTTATTTGTTCCTGAAAAAAATCGTATAAGTTTTGAGCCCGCAGCGTAATGTCTTTATCCGTAACTTTAATGAGCGGCCGTTGTTCCAACACTTTATTTAATAAATAAATATTTAATACGTTGGGCGTATGCGTCGTTTGGAAATTGAGCATCTTCTCGTACAGCAACACCAAGCCGTTATAATAGCGGCGCTCGTTTATTTGTTTGGCCCGGTAGATCGTGCGCGGCGAACAAACTAAAACGGCCATACCGGCGGGTAAGCCAAAGCATTTTTGTACCGAAGCGTACCAAATATCGGCTTTAATGTATTTTAAATTAATACCGGCCATCGAAGAAGTTGCATCAACGGCAATTAACGGGTCGGGAAAGCGGTTTAAGAGGTTTAATAGCGTATTTTCTTTTACCTGCGTGCCGTTGGAAGTTTCATTTTGCGTAATACAAATCAGGTCCGTCTCGGCCGGAACTGGTAAGTCGGCTACGGTTACTTCGGCATTAATCTCGAAAGCGACGCCGCTGGATTCGGGTCGTATTTTCCGGGCGTACTCCAGCCATTTCTGGCCAAAGGCGCCGTTGTAAATATGAAAGCTTTTCTTTTTAACTAAACTTTGGGTGAGGATTTCCCAGCACTCGGTAGCCGAAGAAGTAAAAAAAACGTAGTAATCCTGGGGTATATTCAGCTTCTTTTTAAGGAGGGCCACCGTGTTTTTTGAAATTTCCACGAACTTTTCGCTGCGGTGCTGGATACCCAGAATGCCTTCGTCGAAAGCCATAGCCAAATAATCTTTCACTTGGTCGTATACTTTCGAAGGACCCGGATAAAAATTTAAAGAAGGCTCGAGCATAATTTAATATTATTAAATGAGTAGTTTAAATACAAAGCATCAAAATGTTGATTGCTAAGCGTTTTTAAATTCGAAACCAAGTTTTTTTGGTTTAAAATTACTTAAATAAAGCAAACCTAAACGGTAACCTTCCAGTCCAAATCCAACCAAGCAGCCTTTACAATTTTTACTGATGTAGCTATGATGCCGGAATTCTTCGCGGGCGTAAACGTTGGAAATATGCACTTCAATTACCGGCGCTTCAATGGCGGCAATGGCGTCGGCTATAGCAATGGAGGTATGCGTATAAGCGCCGGCATTGAGTAATATACCTTTATAAGTAAATCCTACTTCGTGCAGTTTATTTATGAGTTCTCCTTCAACATTACTTTGGTAATATTCCAGTTCTAAATCGGGGAAAGTAGTTTTAAGTTCTTCAAAATAATGTTCGAACGAGCGGGTGCCGTAAACCGATTTTTCCCGAACGCCCAGCAAGTTCAGGTTAGGGCCATTTATAATTATTATTTTCATGTTTCTGGTTCAAATGCTATCTGCCGCAAAGGTATTGAAAATATTAACCTGTAAACGGCTAACCAACAGCTTTGGTGCTCCGGAAAAAATTACTTTTAAATATTCCGGCGTACTTGCTTCTTCCGGCAAACCAGTGCTTATTTGTTTTTTTATGTAAAATACTATGAATTGGCACACCGGTTTACAGCAATTTAAAGCGTATCTGCAACTCGAAAAATCACTGGCGGGCAATTCCGTGGAAGCCTACCAGCGCGATGTGAGTAAGTTAGCGCAATATTTAGAGCTAAGCGGCGAGAAAGTGGGACCGTTAGAGGTAAATTCAAAGCACGTACAAGGTTTATTGGGCTGGGTAAACGAACTCGGCATGACTCCTCATTCCCAGGCGCGTACGCTGTCGGGCATCCGGGCTTTTTATAAGTTTTTGATCATGGAAGATGTGCTGGCCGCCGACCCGACCGAGACCATTGAAGCTCCTAAACTCAACCGGAAATTACCGGATACCTTGAGTTATGAAGAAATTATGCAGTTGTTTGGGGCCATTGATGTTTCCACGGCCGAAGGCGCCCGCAATAAAGCCATGCTCGAAACTTTGTATAGTTCGGGTTTGCGGGTTTCGGAGTTAGTAGAGCTCAAAATTAGTAACGTTTACGCCGACATGGGTTTTTTACGGGTAACGGGCAAAGGAAACAAGGAGCGGTTAGTGCCCATTGGCCGCGACGCCTTAAAATTTTTAAAGATCTACCTGGAAGAAGTGCGGGTTCAGATACCCGTTAAAAAAGGCCAAGAAGATTTTGCGTTTTTAAACCGGCGCGGGGCGGCGCTTACCCGCGTCATGGTGTTTACCATCATCAAAAACCTGGTACAAAAAATTGGTTTGAATAAAATTATTAGTCCGCATACTTTCCGGCATTCGTTTGCCACCCACCTGATTGAAGGTGGCGCCGACTTACGGGCCGTTCAGGAAATGCTCGGGCACGAATCTATCACCACCACCGAAATATATACCCACCTGGATCGGGACTACTTAAAACAAGTAATTCAGGAATTTCATCCGCGCAGCTAGCTTTGTTTCAATTAGCAGGAATGTATAAGGTAACTCCATTAAATTTTATTAAAAATTGATGAAATGGCAATAACCTGGAACTTCACTTAAAATGCCAGTAGAACTGCAATTAACCGCCGGATCTAACGCCATTCAATTAGAAAATAGTTTATTGGCCGTACAAGTGGTGAGGCTAAGTAATACTTTAAATAGCTAAAGGTATATGCCTGAAATACAAAGTGATATCGTTAGATTGAAAGCAACACTGCTGCATGTTAATTTTAAAAGAATACTTACGAACTCTTTTTATAGCTGATGCTTATAACTTTATTTTAGAAGATAAACTTATATCCGCAGTAGAGTCCGCGGGAGAACCATAGCCCCCAAAATTCTGGACTAAACGCGCAAAAGGGACTTTTTTCTGCTGGTAGGGGTTTTTAGAAAGCCGGGCGGCGCAGCCGATATATTGGTAATTGGTGCTCAGTAAACTTTTACGGTGAGCAGGGGAGTGCAGCCAACCGGTAACCACCGCTTCGGCGTAGGCTAAATACGTATAAGCCGCATAAGGCTTTTGGGTATTGCAATGTAAGTAAACAAAAGTATTGTTTTTTTGCCGGGCCGGACAATACTCTAAATCCGTGTTTATAATATCGTATTGGGCGATGTTTTCGGCGGTATAATGAAATACGCCACCGAAAGCAGTAATGCGTTTGTCTGGGCTTAAGTAACTCGTTTGCCGGTAATTATAATGGTCGTAGAAGTCCAGATCAATCATTGCTTGCGCGTGAAATACCGCGGTTCTGTGCAGCAAAGCCCCGTACTTTAAGGGTGGCTTGTTTTCGGCCGCCCGTACTTTATTCGTAGCCTGATAAATAGCGGCATCCAGTAAATTATAATCCGGTTTCAGCAAAGAAATCGGCTTATTTACTGCGGGCAATTGCTCAAATTCCTGCCAGCTTACATTATAATAGGTAAGGTCCGGCAGAGTTTGGGAAGGGCTGGGATAAACAATAACCCACCAGAATAAAGTAAAGATTAGCGGCAAGGAAGTAAATTTAAATATTGACTAATAAACTGGTTGTAAATATTTTTTAATAGCCCAAAAAGAAATAGGCCGGAATAAGTAATACCAGTTCTTACATTTTTAAGGGCAGTGTCTTACCTTTACGTTATGTATAAACCACTGATTCGTCCTTTATTATTTCAAATAGATCCGGAGCAAATACACGATCTGACTTATCCTGGCATTCAAACGGCTTTTAAAATTCCTTTTGCCAGCCAATTGAGTAAAAAAATGTTTCGGGTAAACGATCCATCCTTAGAACGTGAAGTATTTGGCTTAAAGTTTCCAAACCCCGTGGGGTTGGCGGCCGGCTTCGATAAAGATGCCCGCTTAGTGGATGAATTTGAAAATTTTGGCTTTGGTTTTTTAGAAATTGGTACCTTAACCCCCATGCCGCAACCCGGTAACGACAAACCCCGGTTATTTCGGTTACCCCAGGATCAGGGTTTGATTAACCGCCTGGGATTTAATAATAGAGGTGTAGAAGTAGCAGCGCACCGGCTTAAAAACCGTAAAGGCAGCATTATCGTTGGGGGGAACATTGGTAAAAATAAAATTACTCCCAACGACCAGGCTCTAAAAGACTACGTGTACTGCTACAATGCCTTATACGATGTAGTAGATTATTTTGTGGTAAACGTAAGTTCCCCGAACACGCCCAATTTACGGGAACTGCAAGACAAGGAACCGTTACAACACCTTTTATCGGAATTGCAGAACCGCAACCAGGCGAAGCTAAAGCCCAAGCCGCTATTATTAAAAATTGCGCCCGACTTAAACCCAGAGCAACTAAACGATATTATTCAGATTGCCACCAGCACGCAATTAAGTGGCCTGATTGCCACTAACACCACCATCAGCCGCGATAATTTATTGACTAACAGTACGCAAGTAGCCGCCATGGGAGCCGGAGGTTTAAGTGGCAAACCGCTTACCAATCGTTCCACGGAAATAATCCGGTACCTTCGGCAAAATTTGCCGGAAAAAATTCGCTTAATTGGAGTAGGAGGAATTATGAACGAAGTGGACGCTTTAGAAAAACTGGAGGCCGGCGCGGATTTAATTCAATTATACACGGGTTTTATTTACGAAGGCCCCGGTTTAATCCGGAGAATTAACCAAGCTCTACTCCGGAGAAAAAAGGGGTACTAATTATTTTTGTTCTCTTGAATTAAGATTAAATTATAAATTAGAGGTTTCTAAAAAGCATGGCTACGAATACTTTTAAACG
>Ga0181463_1000423_pt1 | contig 11837 bp, 9 predicted proteins | sample InSIn1gowninarea_FD_119071 | JGI IMG/M metagenome (GOLD analysis project Ga0181463, IMG submission 119071) | Clean room microbial communities from NASA Spacecraft Assembly Facility at Jet Propulsion Laboratory, Pasadena, California, USA -... ... | reverse complement strand
GCTCTCCCAATCAGGTAACCTACATTACCTGCATAAGTAAACTCCCCTGCGCCCTCAGCATTCTTCAATTTAGTTTGTGTATAGCCAATTTGTGGTTCTACATAAAATCCTCCATTAATCACAGTTCAGACAAAAATCCCAGTTCCGACAATAAAAATTTTTATAAATCCGGGCCGTCCATCCTCTCAATCTGATAAAAATCCATCAAATCGAAGTACTTTTTCGTAAATTCGTTCAATAAGTTATTGAATGGAAGACCAGGTAGTAGTGGCATCTCAACAAATGCCAAGATATAATTTGAATGAGGAGCAGGAAAAGAAGGAAATTCTGAGGCATTATCGTGCATTGCTTCGCGCGCTAAGGGAAAAATTAAAAAAAGGTGATAAGGAACTGGTAAGGCATGCTTTTGAAATGGCGGCGGAAGCCCATAAGACCATGCGCCGAAAAAGCGGTGAGCCATATATAATTCATCCACTTTCTGTAGCCATGATATGTGTGGAGGAGATTGGCCTTGGCGTAAGAAGCACGATTTGTGCCCTGCTTCATGATACGGTTGAAGATACTGATACAACTCTCGAAGATGTAGAAAGGGAATTTGGTCATGAGATAGCAAGGATCGTAGACGGACTTACCAAAATTTCTAATGTTATAGATACCAATACGAGCCAGCAGGCAGAAAATTTTAAAAAGATTTTGCTTACTCTCACAGATGATCCGAGGGTGATTTTGATTAAACTGGCTGACAGGCTCCACAATATGCGTACGCTGGATAGTATGAAGCGTGAAAAACAGTTGAAAATTTCCAGTGAAACAGTTTGGGTGTACGCTCCTTTGGCGCACAGAATGGGTTTATACAATGTAAAAACCGAGCTCGAAGACTTGTCGATGAAGTACATGGAGCCGGACACGTATAAGGACATTGCGAGAAAGCTTGCTGAAACGAAAAGAGAGCGTACAAGGTATATTAATGAATTTATACGGCCAATCAAGGACAAACTGCTTCGGGGAGGATTTAATTTTGAAATTTACGGCCGTCCTAAAAGTATTCACTCAATATGGAATAAAATAAAGAAAAAAGGAGTGGCGTTTGAAGAAGTTTATGACCTTTTTGCCATTCGTATTATTTTGGATTCGCCCCACGCCCGTGAGAAAGAGGACTGCTGGAAGGTATATTCAATAATAACCGATGAATATACTCCTTCACCCGAACGTTTAAGAGACTGGCTAAGCAATCCTAAAAGTAATGGATATGAGGCTTTGCATACGACTGTAATGGGCCCTCAGGGTAAATGGGTGGAAGTGCAGATAAGGTCTAAGCGCATGAATGAGATCGCGGAAAAAGGTCTTGCGGCGCATTACAAATACAAAGAAGGCTCTTCTGACGAGGATCGTTTTGACAAATGGTTTGGTCAGATACGGGAAGTACTTAATCACCAGGATACTGACGGAGTTGATTTCCTGCAGGATTTTAAAATGAGTTTTCTTGCTGAAGAAATTTATGTCTACACGCCTAAAGGTGATGTGAAAATGTTACCTGTCGGAAGTACAGCTTTAGACTTTGCTTTTAGCATTCATAGTGCCATTGGTTCAAAATGCATAGGTGCAAAGATTAATCACAAACTAGTTCCGATAAGTCACAAATTACGAAGCGGCGACCAGGTAGAAATCATAACAAGCAGTAAGCAAAAACCCAGTGAGGATTGGCTGAATTTTGTAGTTACCGCCAAAGCAAAAAGCAAGATAAAGGATGCTTTAAAAGAAGTAAAAAGAACTATTGCCGAAGATGGAAAGACTATACTGCAGAGAAAGCTTGAAGGCATGGGTGCTTCTTTTTCACAAACCAACATTGACACTTTAGTCTCTCACTACAAATTCAATTCGCAACTCGATTTTTATTACCAGATTGCTGTAAAAGCACTCGACCTTAAAGAACTCAAAGAATTTAATGTTCTTGGAGATAAGCTCGAACCGCCCAAACCGCAAAAACCTGTACAGGAAATACCTGTTGAGACTGTACCTCATTATAATAAGAAAGACTCGGAGCTTATAATATTCGGCGAGAGCAGCGACAAAATAATGTACAATCTTGCGAAATGTTGTAATCCTATACCGGGAGATGATGTATTTGGTTTTGTAAGTACCGGAAAAGGTCTGATTATACATCGCACGACCTGCCCCAATGCTCCAAGTTTATTAGCCAATTACGGACATCGCGTGGTAAAAACAAAATGGGCTAAAAACAAAGAAATTAGCTTCCTTACGGGGTTAAGAATTGTAGGAATGGATGATGTCGGAGTCATCAACAAAATAACAAATGTTATTTCAGGCGAATTAAAAGTAAACATTTCCGCACTTACTATCGAATCTCATGACGGTTTATTCGAAGGCAGCATTAAAGTATTTGTACATGATAAAGAAGAACTTGATGAGCTTGTAAAAAGCCTGCGACAATTAAAAGGGATACACTCTGTTGATCGTTTTGATACAGAATAAAAAAAAGAGACATAGGCCTCTTAAGTCAATTTTTATTTATGCTTTATTGACTATTACCGTCTTTTAAACTACGACTTTTATAGTCATTTTTTCCCCTTGTCACCTGTAGTTTTTTATTTATAAGTTTTTCTACTTGTTAAAGAAATCTTATTACTACAATGTTTAAACCTTGATTTATATACATACACCCTTGTTTTGTTTAAATTGATAATAACTATATTGTTAGGTATTCAAACAATTCTTAATTTTTTGCTAAAGTGTTGAACTAGCTCAAGCGCAAGGGAAGGTTAACTGGCATGGTTTTTAACCCGTAGTTATCATTATTATTTAATAAAAGAAAACTACAGATTTATGAAAAGAATTGGGATTTTACTTGCAGGATTTTTAATTGTCTTTACAGCAAGTACAGATGCACAAGAAACACCAGCAAGGAGAGGCTTGTCTTTGAGTATTGGACCTGAAGTGGCAGTACCTTTAGGCACTTTTAGAAATGGTTATACAGTTACTGGAGGTAGCACATCTGGTTATAAGTTAGGCGTGGGGGGAAGTGCAAAGTTAAACATTCCTGTGTCTACCAATGTTGATGTATCTCTTTCAGCAGGGTATTTGGCTTTTTCTCAGAAAGCCTCAATTGGTCAGCTGGACTCACTGCAAATTAACAAAGGATCATATACTTTTATTCCTTTTAAGGCCGGTATTCGTTTTCGTACTAATGGAGGATTTTATGTAGAACCACAAATTGGCTATACACAAACTAAATTGAAGAATGCTGAGGGCGCAGGGGAGTTTACTTATGCAGGTAATGTAGGTTACCTGATTGGGAGAGCAGTTGATATCGCTGTGCGGTATGAAGCGATAGCTACAAAACCAGAAAGCTCTAAATTTATCGGTTTGAGAGTTGCTTATAATATTCCTTTCGCAAGGGTTAAACAATAACATCTAGTTAAGAACCAAATTTTTAAATTAAAAAATAAGTCGTGCAAATGCACGACTTATTTTTTTTACGGTCATTTAGCTTTTAAGCATTCTTTATCAGCCTTTGCAGTAATAGTACGTATAGCTAGTACGTATAGCTTTCAAAAGATTTAAGTAAGGTCTTGTAGATCGTGGTTCAATATTTCCACACTATTTCTAAAAACTGTTTAATCTTTGTAGTGGTATTTTCTACACAATCTTAAAAAAATCATAAAAAGAAATTGAAATGAGTTGAATTCGCTTGCTAAAATAACTTCTAGAATAAGAACTTTAATCCTCTCTTAATCTTATTGTTCCAAAAATTATTTATGAATTAGGTTTCAGATTTCGTCTTAATCCATACGATCCTTTCAATCGTAGTTCTCTACTTAATCCATAAAATCCTTATAATCGTGGTTCTTTAATCGCAGTTCTATTGCTTGCTCTTAAAATCACCTCGCTTCCAGGCCTGGATAAACTCTGACCATGCAAAAGGATTTAAGATGTTCATTGGAGGAGTCTGACCGTTATAGTACATTTTTTGCGCACTCTGCCTTAACTGCGTATTACTTGCTTCTCTCCCATCGGCGGGAAGGCTCGCCATTAGAATTCTCCTTTTAGCAGCATCATTATTTTGCCTGGCAATTTCGTACTTATCATCAGGAATACGGGTATTAACGAAGTCTCTTTCAAACTGTGCACGAGTCGGCCTTGGTTTTAAAATAGTAACAGGAAGGTAAGCTGTGTCAGTTACCAGGAGTTGAACAACACTATATTGATTACTTTCAAGTTTTGTAGGAATTTTTATCACTTTTGGTTTAAACCCTACACTTGTAAACTCTATCTCGTCATTTTTTAGCACTACTATCGAAAATACACCATCATCATTTGTCATTGTACCACGATTTGTACCTTTAATGATTACGCTAACAGCAGGTAGCGCTCTAAGACTATCGGCAGTCATAACGACACCGTATAATTGCACAACACTATCCTGCACATGCTCAAATTGCGCAAGCAGACGGAGCGGTGAGAAACAAATCAATAAAACGAGGTATCGTAAAAATTTTTGCATGCAATGGCTTATAAATTCTCTAAGTTATCTTTTGGTTATTACAGATGACTTTAAGCAAAAGGTTCAGTGCTTTGAAATGTTTCTTGTTAAGTTATTGTCACTGCAACCATAATTCTATTCTTTATCGTGTTTCCTCTGTTGAACTTTGCGATTCATGTCTTCTAGTTTTTTAAAGAAAACTCAGGAAAGAACAAAAAGTACAAGAGTGCGACGCAACGATGTCAAATCAAAGTTACAACTGCTGATACACAAAAAATGTCTTCAAAACCTTCTTAACAATTAGCCTGAATTCTTTTAAAACAAAGTAAGGTAGTCGTTGGTTAACTTTGCATTAAGAAAATCTCATTTAACAAAAACTTCTCTGATGACAAAGAACGATATATTAAAGGCATTGAGTAATGTACAGGAACCGGATCTTGGAAAGGACCTTGTGACGCTAAACATGGTTAAAGACATTGAGATAGAGGGAAATTATGTTGCCTTCACCGTGGTACTTACTACTCCAGCATGTCCGCTAAAAGACATGATAAAAAATGCCTGCATAAATGCAGTTAAGATACTGGTGAATAAAGAGGCTATAGTGAATGTGAAATTTACTTCTAATACTACAAGCAAACGCAAAGAAGGTGATGCTGTTTTGCCTAAAGTCAGAAATGTAATTGCCGTAGTGAGTGGCAAGGGCGGTGTTGGTAAAAGTACAGTAGCTGCGAATCTTGCTCTTGCTCTTAGCGGAGGTGGCGCGAAGGTAGGTTTGATGGATGCAGATATTTATGGACCAAGTGTACCGATCATGTTTGGTGTACGGGGCGAAAGGCCGATGATGCAGGAAGTAAATGGCAAAGGGATGATAGTGCCGCTTGAGCGATATGGAATTAAGTTGTTAAGTATAGGTTTGCTCGTCGATGAGAAGAACGCTGTCGTATGGCGGGGACCAATGGCAAGCAGTGCCATAAAACAATTTGTAACTGATGTTATGTGGGGAGAACTTGACTACCTGGTTATAGATATGCCGCCGGGTACTGGCGACATTCATCTTACGTTGGTTCAAACAGTTCCGGTGACAGGCGTGGTAGTCGTTACCACCCCGCAGGAAGTAGCTTTAGCTGATGCAAAAAAAGGTATAGCTATGTTTGGGCAGGCTCAAATAAAAGTGCCGATCATTGGTTTAGTTGAAAATATGAGTTACTTCACTCCTGCCGAATTGCCGGCAAACCGCTATTACATATTTGGCAAAGAAGGCGGTAAAAGACTTGCGGAAGAATATGACATTCCTTTTCTTGGCCAGATACCTTTGGTGCAAAGTATAAGAGAAGGTGGCGACCAGGGAATTCCGGCGATGATAAGTGATGACGAGATAAGCAAAAGAGCATTTGAAGAATTTGCTGCTGCTGCTGCCAGAAGCATAAGTATGCGTAATGCAAATATGAGTGCAACAGAAGTGGCAGAGGTAGTAGAAGAGGTTGAAATGGCAAGTAAAGTAGGGGAATAATAATATTTATCCTATGAATCAATTTCTTAAAAATCGAATCCTGTTCATTAAATAGTTTATTACTTTAGAGGTATCACAATTTGTGATACCTAGTTCTATGTCTAAATTAATATCATCTGAAACCATCGAAGTAACTGAGAAAATATATGCCATTCGGGGTCAGAAAGTAATGCTTGATTTTGATCTGGCTTGGTTGTACAATATAGAAACCAGGACTTTGAAACAGGCAGTAAAACGAAATAGAGATAGATTTCCGGAAGACTTTATGTTCGAATTAACTGAAATAGAAATAGATAACCTGGTGTCACAAAGTGTGATACCTTCTAAAGGTCGTCTTGGGGGCGGGGTACCATTTGCATTTACAGAGCAAGGTGTTGCAATGCTTTCAAGTGTATTAAGAAGTAAAGAAGCTCTGCATGTCCATATTTCTATTATGAGAGCTTTTGTGCAGATGCGGCAATTAATCGAAACGAATAAAGAATTAAAGGAAAAACTTAGAGAACTGGAGAACAAGTATGACGAGCATTTTAAAGCGGTGTTTGAAGCTATAAACAATCTTATCCATGAGAAAACAAAGCCAAGAGAAAGGATAGGTTTTAAAAAAGATGTTCTTTAGAAACTTTTACTAACTTCTTACAAATCAATTCGTACTTACCTCATGTACAATCTCTCCTACTTCAAAGCCAAAGATGAAAAAGATGTAATCGATTTTATGCATCAACATCCATTCATCACTTTAACCGGTGTTGATGCAGACAATCAACCTGTTGCTACACATGTTCCTGTATTAATTGAGGAACGTGGAGGAAAACTTTTTTTAGCGGGTCACATAATGAAGCAAACTGACCACCATAAAGCATTTAATCAAAACCCAAATGTTCTTGCCATTTTCAGCGGCACGCATACATATGTCAGTGCAAGTTGGTACAAAGATCAAAAGCAGGGAAGTACATGGAATTACCGGGCGGTACACGCAAAGGGCAAGCTTAATTTTTTAAATGAACAATCCTTGCTTGACATTTTGAAACGTCTAACTGCACATTTCGAAAATAATCCTTCATCTCCATCTTTGGTTGATCATCTTGCACCTGAGTATGTGAACAGGCTGATGAAAGCTATTATAGCATTTGAGATAGAGTTAACAGCTATAGATCATGTATTTAAATTGAGTCAAAACAGGGATAAAGAAAGTTATCGAAATATCATTGATGAACTTTCAAAAGGAGACATAGAAGCGCAGCAAATGGCAGAGATAATGAAGCAAAATTCAGCACCATGAGAATAATTATTTTGGCTTGCCTTAGCATCGTTTTCTCTTCATGTATTTTCACAAAAAAATCTTCGCGTGCTATGTCTTTTGACTGGGAGGGACACAGAGGTTGTCGCGGATTGTTGCCCGAAAACACTATTCCCGCGATGCTTCATGCAGTGGACCTTGGGGTTACAACTCTTGAGATGGATGCTGTTATTACAAGTGACCGGCAGGTAATTTTAAGTCATGAACCTTTTTTTGATCATGAAATAACAACAAAACCTAATGGCGTTGAAGTAAAAGAAAGTGAGGAAAAAAACCTCAATATTTTCACAATGACTTACCAGGAAGTAAGTTTGTTTGATGTAGGAATGAAACCTCATCCACGATTTCCTCAACAGGAAAAAATGAAAGCGACAAAACCAAGACTTTCTGATGTTATTGATAGTGTCGAAGCATATACTACTGCAAAAAGACTTCCCCCAAAGTTTTATAATATCGAAACAAAGTCTAAGGCTGCAACTGATAATATTTATCATCCCGCTCCGGCTGAATTTGTAGAAGCCATAATGAAGATCATAAAAGATAAAAAAATTGAGGCCAGAACTATTATACAATCTTTTGATGTTCGCACACTGCAATACCTCCATACAAAGTATCCTAAGATAAAAACCTCGCTGCTTGTTGAGAACTCTGATGGCTTAAAAGCAAATATTTCGAAACTGAGTTTTGTACCCACTATTTACAGCCCTGAATATAACTTAGTGAATCCAGCCTTAGTAGAGGGTTGTCATGAAATGAATATAAAAATAATCCCCTGGACAATCAACGAAGTTTCAAAAATGAAAGAATTGAAAGAAATGGGTGTGGATGGAATTATTACTGATTATCCTGACAGGAAATTTTTAAACTATTAGCATGAACAGACAGCAATTAGTAAAGCAGATTAAAGACAAAAAAAACTATTTATGTATTGGGCTTGATACAGATATAACTAAAATTCCACCACATCTCCGTTCTCATCCTAATGCGGTTTTTGAGTTTAATAAAGCTATAATTGATGCTACTAAGAATTATTGCGTAAGCTATAAGATCAACACCGCTTTTTATGAAGCAATGGGCGTTAAAGGTTGGGAAGCCTTAGAGGAGACGGCCAATTATATTCCTTCAACTCATTTTAAGATTGCCGACGCAAAGCGTGGAGATATAGGAAATACTTCAGCACAATATGCTAAAACCTTTTTTGAGATTTACAACTTTGATGCTGTTACCGTTGCGCCTTACATGGGTGAAGACAGTTTACGACCTTTTTTAGATTACCAGGACAAATGCACAATTGTACTCGGACTTACTTCAAACAAAGGAAGTATTGATTTTCAGCAACTGATAGTTTCATCAGAAACTGCGCAGAAACAATTTTTATTTGAAAAAGTAATGGAAAAAATTGCAGAATGGGGAACGCCTAATAATCTCATGTTTGTCGTTGGTGCAACGAAAGCAGAACAGCTTCAAGAGATTAGGAGAAAATATCCTCAACATTTCTTCCTCGTGCCTGGCATAGGCGCCCAAGGTGGAAGCCTGGAAGAGGTGTCCAAAGCTGCACTAAATGAGGATGCAGGTATTTTGGTTAATGCAAGCCGCGCTATTATTTATGCAGCTAACACTGAGCATTTTGCTGTAGAAGCGCAGCGTGTTGCAGAAGCATATGTTATTGAAATGAAAAAAATATTTATAGAAAAGCTACTTATACCTTAACAAAAAGGTAAATAACCGCTTTTTTAGACATAGATCCTGTCTTATCGCCCCTCGTAACTTCATCCATTTATCAGCTACTAAAAAAAAAATTTGCAAAGTAAAAAATAGTAGGATACTTTTGTCCACTAATCAGGTAGACTAGTGCAAAAAATATCATTCCTCATATTAGGTGATGCTCCTTCAACTACTACGTGTTGTTGCTAATTGAGATATGATCCCTTAACTTTTTAAATAACAAATAACTGATAAAATGAAACAACTTTTACCGGAAGGTAAACTCTTTGCAAAAAAACTTCAATCAATACAATCTATACTTTTTTTAGGTCTTTTTACTTTATTTATAAATTCCTCTTTTAGCCAGGGAAATAATCTTATTGAGATTTCCGGAATGGTAGAAAACCAGACGACTAAAGAGCCACTGCCATCAGTAAGTGTTCAAATAAAAGGAACGGTAGCAGGTACAACTACTAACAATGCGGGACAATTCAGCATTAAAACAAAAAACAAATTTCCTCTTACTCTCGTTTTTTCATCTATAGGTTTTGAGCAGCAGGAGTTTAAAGTTGAAAGCCTTAATTCGAAGCTGTCTATTGCTTTAGTCACACAAACCGTTCTTGGAAAAGAGGTTGTAGTTACCGCTTCGCGGGTAGCGGAAAGTATTTTAAAGTCTCCAGTTGCTATCGAAAAATTAGACATCCGTGCAATAAGGGAATCCCCTGCCCCGAGCTTTTATGATGCTTTGGAAAATGTAAAAGGTGTTCAGATGACTACGTCAAGTCTTACGTTCAAAGTTCCTAATACACGTGGTTTTAATATTCCAAATAACTTTCGTTTTATGCAACTGGTTGATGGCGTGGATATGCAGGCAGCCACATTAGGTGTACCATTAGGCAATGCTATCGGGCCAACTGAACTTGACATTGCAAGTATAGAAATTACGCCCGGAGCTGCCTCTGCTTTATACGGAATGAACGCCATTAATGGTATGGCAAATCTTCTTACCAAAAGTCCTTTTTTGTACCAGGGTTTAAGTATTTATCAAAAGACAGGTCTAAATCATGTCGACGGAAAAGATCATGATCCTGCTATTCTTACTGAAAGTGCTATTCGTTATGCAAAGGCTTTTAATAATAAGTGGGCCTTTAAAATAAATGCCAGTTATATGCAGGGAACCGACTGGAGATCAAATACTCGCCTCGACCAAAACACAAATAATCTTAAAAGTGCTAATCCAGGTTTTCCTAGGTTAAACGGAGCAAATAATGTAGCTTTTGATGGCTGGAATAAATACGGAGATGATGCGCTTGCGGGCAGTAATGTCGTTTCGATCAGCGGTCTTACCATCAATGGCCAACCTAATCAAACTTTGCGCGTTGCACGTACAGGTTATTGGGAAACTGACCTGGTAAGTCCTAAAGTAAGCAATTTAAAATTTGATGCTGACGTGCACTATCGCTTAGGGGAAAATGCAGAATTATCTTATACTTATCGCATTGGTGAAATGAGTGGAGTATTTCAACGTGGTAATAAAATCAGGCTGGATGGCGTAGTGGTGCAAAACCACCACCTTGAGCTAAAAGGAAATAATTATGTAATCCGAAGCTATATCTCTACAGAAAATACAGGAAATTCTTATAATGTAAAACCTCTTGCAGATAATCTTGATCTGTACAGCGGAGGCAGCAATAATGCGTGGGCTGCGAAATATAAAACAGCACTGGTAAAACAACTTAACACCGGCGTTGATCTTGCCACTGCTACTCAAATTGCGCGTCAGTCAGCAGATCAGGGCCGTGTGGAACCAGGAACGCCGGAATTTGAAAATTTAAAAAATACCGTTATAAAGATTAATAATTGGGATATAAAATCAAGCACAATACCTGATGCTCCTGAAACCGGCGGCGCTGCATTGATACAAAGAAGCCGGTTATACCACACAGAAGCACAATGGGATTTGTCGAAACAAGTGAAGATCTTCAATTTGTTGATCGGTGGTGACGCCCGAGTTTACCAGATCATTCCTGACGGAAATAATTTTGTAGATTTTTCCCGCCCTATCGCTGACCGCAATAAGCAACTGCCTGATGGCAGCTTTGGACAAGATGTTTACTACAAGAAATTCGGCGTTTTTTCACAGGTAACAAAAACATTTTTTGATGAAAAATTAAAATTATTTGGTTCGCTTCGTTTCGATTACAATCCTGAATTTGATCCGAAGTTTACTCCACGCCTCGCAGCAGTTTATACAGTAAACGAAAAACATAACTTCCGCTTTACTTTTCAACAAGGATATCGGTTTCCTGCTTTGTTTGAAGCTTTATCATACGTAAATAACGGAAGAGTAAAACGTGTAGGAAGTTTGTCTTATATAAACGAAGGTTTAGGTTACCTTGATAACAGTTATACGCAGGCATCTGTAGTTAATTTTAATGCAGCGGTAAGTGCTGCGGGCGATACCGACTCTGCTGCCTTGGCAAATCGTAATTTACTCAAAGTAGCAAACCTGCCAAAGGCACAGCCTGAGCGCATAAACTCTTTTGAGATCGGTTATAAAAGTATTTTGTTTAATAATAAACTCGTTTTAGATTTTGATGCTTACACTAACCAGTATAATGGATTTTTAGGACAGGTACAGGTTTTTGTTCCCAAAGGTGAAACAGTAGGTTCTGATGCAGCGGTTCTAGCTATGATAGACAGGAACAGGGATGCTAAATATTATCAGTTGCAGCCTTAGACTTTGTTTCGATATTATAAAACTTTGGGGGAAGTCTTTTTGCAGTAGTATATGCTTCGACACTATCAATAACATCAGAAAGTCT
>Ga0181463_1000313_pt2 | contig 11868 bp, 15 predicted proteins | sample InSIn1gowninarea_FD_119071 | JGI IMG/M metagenome (GOLD analysis project Ga0181463, IMG submission 119071) | Clean room microbial communities from NASA Spacecraft Assembly Facility at Jet Propulsion Laboratory, Pasadena, California, USA -... ... | reverse complement strand
TCCGAGGCGCCTTCGCCTGCCTTCGCACCGCCAGACTCATCTTCTCGACCTCCTCCTCCAGCTTCGCCACGTCGGGACTCTTGCTGCTTTGTCGAGAGCTTCCCGAGCTTGCCCAGTCGTCGCGGCTCGCGCTGCGAGACGAGTAGGCTGAAGACGGGAAGACGAAGGGGGGAGGGTGGCCCGCTTCCGAGCTCGTCGAGATGTCCGCGAAAGACTGCTCGAGGTTTTGCGTAGCCGTCGTCTCGTGGACGTGGGGAGACGCGCGGCGTCGAGGTTGTGCTAGGTGAGAAGGCGAGGGAAGGTGGCTCTCTTCGAGCCAGCTTGACGGGCGGGAAGGATTGCGCGAAGAGGAAGGCGATTCTGGCGGCGAAATGGGGGTGCAGCGGGGTTCGAGAGAGTGTTGGATCGAGCGAGAAGTCGTATCGAGGGGGAAAGGAGGAAGCAGCGTGGATGAGCTGGAGCCGAAAGCTGGAAGAAAAAGCGAGCGCGTCAACGCGAGCGATTCGAGGCGGAACGGAGAGAATGCACCAGTAGGCTCCTCGAATGTTCGCCTCAGTCCCTCGGCTGCTTCAGATATGCTTCCAGTGCTGCTGTCGAATATCGCCGCTTTGACCCTCGAGCTTGGGATGTCCTCGGCGGCGGGACGCAAGGCAGAAGAAGGCGACCTCGACACCGCCTTGAGCTCGACGCGGAGGGTTGCGCCGGTCTTGACGAGGAACCAGCTGCTCGGAAGTAGGCCAACCCCATCCGGCTCAAGAAAGAAGTCGAAAGGATGTCCGTTCGTGAGCTCCTGCTTGATCTCCTCCTTGACAGCCTGTAGGCGAGATTGGCGAAACCTGAGCCTGGTGCTGAGCGCTGAGACAGCGAGTGTGCAACTCACGTCGAACGTCCTCTTCTTGCCGTCCTCATTGACAAGCCCGACCTTGTACTCTCGCGTGGTTCCGTCGCTCGATCCAACACCCTGGCTGATCTTGAGGGTAAGGAGTGGTGCCGCAGAAGCAGACATGGTTGGTGGTCGCAGTGGTCGTGTGCTGAGAAAGGAGAGCGGGTCGAGGCGCCGAGATCGAGGGGGGAGAAGGGAGAGCGAGATGAATGAGGGAGGAGATCGGGTTGAGGTAGGAGAGCGGGATGACCGGGAAGGTTGAGCTTGATGGATAGTGATGGCTGTTCCGACGTTGCGGCGCTGACGCTTAGCAGACGAGGAAGAACGGGAGGGAAAGGAAGAAAAGAAGGAGACGAAGTCACCCTCCTCCTTCTTGCAGTTCTGCATTCGTCCTGCACCACCCTTCGACTCGGTCCGCTCCCGCTCGATTGACTTTTGACGAAGCGGCAGATGCGCTTCTTTGTCCTCCGACGCGACCACCCAGAGGAAAGAAAATAAGGACCAGTCACCGCAGTGACATCGAGCATCACTGTGAGCAATGCTGAGGTCTGCTAGCACTCGTTAGAAGTTCCCGCGCGGTCCTTGTCGAGTGAAGCGACTCGAGATGAACTTGGTGAGAAGTCGAGGAGGACAGGGTTGGAAAGCAGGGGAGCAACACGAGGACGTTCAGAAGGCGCGTGCCTGCCTATGTGGCACTCCTGCAGCTCTCATCGGAGCAGGCGAGCGTCGTGGCGAGCGGCAAGAGGCGGCCGGCAACTCTCTCGCTTCGACCATTTCGCTCGGCGCCTCCACATCCTCACTGGCCCCCCGTACGACCTGTTCGAGGCCCCCAGTCAGCCAGCAAGAGCTCTCAAGCAAGCGGCAAGGCGATCCGCCTGACTTGTTCACCTCCCCTCCTCAATCCGACTCATCAGTTCAGATGGACGCCGACGTTGCCTCGACCCTCTCCGGGTTTGCCTTGGGAGATGTCCTCGGTGGACTGGGACTAGACGAGGCGGCAATGGGAGCCATGCAGTCCCAGTTGGGCATCAAGCGCACCAACGCCTTCAGCCGCGACTCGATCTACGCCGACAAGTTCGCCGACGACGACCTCGACGACGACGACCTCGAAGACGAGCGCGAGGACTTCGAGGCCATGATCGACCGCGAGATGCGCGAGGAGAAGTTTGGGAAACCAGCGGCGAGCGCGAGCAGGGCGGGCGCTGGGAAGCTGATGAGGGGAGAAGAGGACGACTTTGACGAGGACTACGACGAGAAGGACGAGCCGATGGGAGATGCGCCGGCGGTCAAGCAGGAGCCGCGCGAGGAAGACGACGACCTTTTCGGTTCGCCTCCGCCGGAAGCTGAGCAGGAGCCGATGGAGTTTGAGCGTCTTGCTGCACCTCCAGCGAGGAAGGCGGACGTCAAGGATCTCTTCCCGACCTTCAGAGAGGGCGCGAAGCTCGACTTTACGGAGCTATTTGGGATGCGGCCGAGGAAGAAGAGGAGGGTCGTGAATGAGGGTGTTAAGCGTGCGTCTTTCGTCACCCGTACACTACAGTGTATGGCTCACGGTCTTGTGCTCAGTCGCTCTACCTAATCTCACCGAACTCGCTCGCGTCAAGTCTTCGCGCGACACCCTCCTTGCGCCCCTTCGTCCCGTATCGGCATCACGAGACGACAACATCCGAAAGATGCTCCTCGAAGCGAAGGCCGAAAGCCTGAGGGAGAGTGGGCAAACTGCTGGAGAGCAAGAAGGAGATGAGGACGAAGAGCTGAGAAAAGCCGTTGAGGTCAGCTCGCTTCCTTCTCTACCCACTGTTCTTCGCATACTTATTTCTGCCTGTATGCAGCGGACGAACTGGAGAACGAAGGCTCAATGGGTCGTGCCACATGATCCGGAAGCATTCGACCTCGCTGAGCTGGACGATTGGGAGGACCATATCGTCTGGGGAGATTCGTCGAAGCCAATGTACGCACCCGTAGCTTTTCACATTTTGTCATACCCGCTAACTCGCACGCCAATCACAGCCTCTCCTCCTCCTTCCCAAATCCCCTGCAACATCGCAATCCTCTATTCGATCAAGGCGACTGGACAAAAGCGATCCTTTGGGACGGCCCACACCCCGGGAAAGCAGAGTACTTCACCCGCCTGAATCTCAACTTGAACGACACCCAGATGCTGCTGGAAGTACAGCAACCGAAAGGTACGTTTCGCTTGACTCCTCTCCCTTTTTTCGAACGCGCTTACCCTTGCTGTCCTTCTAGTCGACCTTCCTCCAAAACCCGTCGCTCCTGTCAATGCTCTCGGATCTGCCGCCATGCTCGCACCTCGAGATGCGACTCTTGATCCCTTCAATCTCTCGAACGACCGCGAGTACGAGGTACCGAAGGAGCAGAAGCGTGCCACGATTAGGCAGACGTTTGGAGCGCTCGAGGTCGTGCACGCTTACCCGGCCCAAAAGCTGCAGCTACCCTTCGTACGCTCATCGAGTTCCTCGTTCGCGCATTCCGTTCTGACCTGTACCTTCCCTTCTCGCAGTACAAGACCCGTCTCAGCAAAGCCGACACCCGTTCTTTCCATCGCCCCGCTCTTCAATTCCCTCAGAACGTTCCGATCTCGTTCACGAAGGTTCGCTCAAAGAAGAAGAAGGACAAGCATGGTCGCAAGATCAAGAAGAGCGAAGGTGCAGAGTCGATGAGAGGGATGCAGGACATCACGCTCAAAGACACGAGCAACTTCGTTTTGTGGGAGCACTCGGTGCGTTACTGCCTCATCTCCCTTTCTCCAGGGCAAGCACTCACAGGCTGATTTTCGTCCTGCAGGAAGAGCACCCTCCTATCATTTCGAACGTCGGCATGGGCAGCACTATCGTCAATTACTACCGCAAAAAAGCTGCCGATGACCCTTACATCCCGAATGTGCGCTTTCCCGTCACTCTCCTTTCTTCACACTCGCTCACGTCTCTTCTACAGCTGGAAATTGGTCAGCCGGTCCTGCTCGAAGGAACCGACGAGTCGCCGTTCAAGATCTTCGGTTTCGTTCATCCCGGTCAGACGGTCACCACTCTGTACAACAACCTCATTCGCGCTCCCATGTTCAAGCACGATGTGCCCGAGACTGATTTCCTCGTCGTTCGGTATGTTGTTTTGAGCACGTCTTCCCGCTGTTCCTCGTTGACTGTCCTCCTTGCAGCGTCACGATCGACGGCGACACTCAGTACTTCCTTCGCTCGATCCCTCACATGTACATCGTCGGTCAGACCTATCCGCAGATCGAGGTACCCGGTCCTCATTCGCGCAAGGTCACCACGCTTCAGAAGAACCGCCTCATGACCATCGCCTTCAAGCTCGTCGCGAAGAACAAGGACTCGCGCATCAAGGTTCATCGCCTTACTCGCTACTTCCCCGACCACAACGACTTGCAGATGAGGCAGAAGCTCAAGGTGCGCCTTGCCTCTAAGCTTTCCTCCGCCCGCCCATCTAACCTCTTCCGCCTTCCAGGAATTCATGGAGTTCGTCCGAAAAGGCGACAACCAAGGTTTCTGGATGATCAAGTCGACCGTGCAGGTCCCGAACGAGCACGACATGCTCAAACTCGCCGAACCCGAGACGGTCTGTCTCGCTGAGTCGATGCAAGTCGGACTTCGAACTCTTCAAGATGCCGGATACACCAACAACGACAACGAAGGCAACGCGAAGGACGACGACGACAGCAAGCTCGACATTGAACAGCAACTCGCGCCGTGGATCACGACGAAGAACTTCATCAACGCCAATGCGAACAAGGCCATGCTCAAGCTTCACGGCGAGGGTGACCCGACTGGACGTGGAGAAGCGTTCTCGTTCCTGAGGACGAGCATGAAGGACATTTTCCTTCGTTCCGGTGAGACGATGGAAGAACGTCTCGGTGCGTTTTCCGTCTCTTTTTCCCATCTTTTGATCATACTGACTTCTCCGACTGCGCACAGCCGAGATGGCCGGTCGTCCCAAGTCCGCTCACAAGTACAACGTACAAGAGCAGCAAGACATCTACCGCGAAGAGATCGCTCGGATCTGGAAGGCTCAGTGGGACTCGCTTTCGAACAAGCAAGAACCGCTCCTCTCGCAGGAAGACGAGGACCGCGCTCGAGGGCGCGTTCTCGAGGCAAAGAAGAAGGCCGGAGCAATCTCGACCATGGCTCAGACGCCGGCGCGCGTGGCGGGAACTCCTGCGCCAGGGAGGGCGGGATCGCCGGGCAGTCGAGCGGGGTCGGTTGACATGGATGATGGAGCGAGTGTGGCGACGGCGAGGAACGGCGAGAAGGCGAAGACGCTACGAATCAAGCGTTTGGTCCGTCTCTTTTCCTCCTCCCCTTTCTCTATCTTCCGCTGATTCTCTCCTTTCCGAGCAGGTCAACGGCAAGTGGGAGACCGAGATCGTTCGCGACCCGTCCGTCATTAAGGCATATGTCCACCAGCGCTCGGTCATCGACGAGGAGAAGCTTGAGGCGGACGAGCTGCTGCCCTCTGACGACGAAGGGAAGAACGAGAGGCGGAAGAAGCGGTACGTTCTCCTTTTCTATCGCCGCTGGGATACACCGCTGACGGCGATTCTCTATCGCGCCTACAGCTTGAAGGAGCAACTCGAGAAGCTCAAGCGCAACCAGGAACGTCGTCTCGCTCGCAAGAACCAGAAGCTCGGCATCGCTCCCGGTCAGATAGGTGTCGGCGGCAAGAAGATGGTCAAGACCGAGACGACGCGTGTCTGCGGTAACTGCGGTCAGCGCGGTCACATGAAGACGAGCAGGAAGCTCTGTCCGCGCTGGGCCGAGTTCAATCAAGTTCGTCGTCGCTTCCTTTTTCTTCTGTCTCCCTCTGTTCTTCGTAATAACGTCTCGTTTTCGACTCTACAGCCGAAGACGACCGAACCTTCCGCCTCCCTTCCGACGAATTTCGGCGGAGGACTCGCTCTTCCTCCAATGGGCGGTCCCGCCAACTCGAAGATCAAGCTCAAGATGGGCGCTGGCACCTCCGGCACCGCCACTCCCGCCGCCGGCGCTGCCGGGTCGCCTCCTCCGCCGTCGACTGCGGCTCCGACACCAGCGGGTTCGCCGCCTGCTCCTGCTCCTCCAGCGGCCGAAGCAGGAGGGCTCCCTCCCGCCGCTTGAGTCAGCGTTCATCGTCTCTCAGCCGTATCCTGTTGTAGCTTGCTTCTGTTTTCCTCTCGTACAGCAACTCGCATTTTCGTTCTTTCTGTGCCCTTCTTCTCTCGCTGTCATCGCTCAGGAGAGATGGTTTAAGGTCCTTGTCTTTTCAGCCAAAAGAGGCGGCTACAGGAGCGGGCAGAACGAGAGTCGGAAGCTACAAGGTACGAACAGCGAAAAAAAGAGGGAACTGATGAAAAAGAAGGGGTATATGGAAGACGGGAAGGGGAGAAGCGCTTCTTCCGTTACGCCAAAATGTCGGTGAGCTTGGCACAAACGACGCACACGATCGCCCACGCGAGGACGAACGTGCCCGTGACGAACTCGGGCGCGCGGTGGACCTTGAACGGCGAGGCCGTCTTGAAGTGGTGCTTCGGGCGCGCGACGGACGAGTAGTGGTCCCGGATGAGGAACGACTCGCGGGGTTCGGTGAGGAGGCGGGAGGGGAAGAGAAGGCAGACGCTGCCGAACGGGAAGGAGGGAGGAGGAAGCGAGTTAGTGGGAGGACGAAAAGGGGAAGAAGAGGAAGATGGACGCACAAGGGAACAAAGGCGGCCATGACGAATTCGAGCCAGAGGAGGGACGGCCAGGCGACGGTGAGGAGGACGGTGACTGTGAAGAAGGAGAGATGGTCAGTTTCGAAAGGAGAGAAGTGAAGAGAAGGAAAGAGACGAACGGGCAGTCTGGTGCTCATCGACGGTTCCACGCTCGTACTCCTTCACGATCCTCCAGATCGCCACGCCGAGCGCAGCGAGGAAACCAAACATCGTCCCGACGTTAGGGTCCAACACGAACCTGAACGTGCGCTTGTACCACACCTCCCTCTCCGGATGCGCGATGACCTCGTTGATGTCGAGGTCGGTTCCACGCTTGAACCCGCCGAGCTTGACGGGGAGCATGAGGCGGACGAGGGCGAGGCCTTGGTAGGGCGCGGCGAAGATCCAGGATTGCAAGGCGCGGCGCGGGGAGGGGAGGCCGGTCGACCAGCACCAGAGGGACTCGTGGAGCTTGCTGAGGAGGAGCATGAGGAGGGTGGCTTGGAGGAGGTGGTTCAGGTTGGAGAGGTTAGGGGTGAGGACGAGGATCTGAGGAAAAGGGAAGAGAGATGGTCAGCAGAGGGAAAAAGGCAAGGGGAAGGAAGGGAGGAGAACGTACGCCTCCGAAGGAGAACATGAACGGATAGACGTAAGCGAGGATGATGACGAGCACCGAGAAGATCGGCAACAACGCCTTGCCGACGGCCTTGGCCCTGGCCGCGAACGGCATGAGCCTCGTCTTCTCGCCGCCCAAGAACCACCCGAGGCGATGCGCGGTCCGGAGCGGTCCCAGACGGTTGACCATCATCGCGTTGACCTGAGCGGCATACGTCGGTTTCGCCATTCCCCACTGCAGCACCTCGTCGACTTGGTGGACCTTGAACCCGCGACCGAGGAGGAGCGCTTCGCACTGCCCGTCGTGGATCCAGGAGTCGGCGGGGAAGCCCCCGATCTCGCTGAGGGCGGCACGGCGAAGCAGGAAGCCGGAGCGCGTGTCGGAGGGGGTTTCGGCGGCGGTGTAGAGGGTTGAGGCGGCCTGAGAGAGGCGGTGAGGAAGGTTGATGAACCCGTGACGGGTCTTGATCAGGGCGGTCTTGGGCGAGGTGAGGATGTGAGGGAGGACGGCGCGGAGGTAGTTGCGTTCGGGGATCATCTGCGAGAAACGTCGAACGAAGGTTCAGCTTCGGGTTGTGTGAAAAGAGTCAGGAGAATAAGGAGACGTACGTCGGCGTCGAACACAGCAACGTACTCCGCCGGACCCTTGATGCCAAACGAGCTCGCCTCCATCATCCCAAAGTTGATCGAGTTCGCCTTGTTCCCAACGCGATCCTCCTTCTGCTGCTTCCTCTGCTGAACCGTCATCTTCGGGCTCTTCTCCCCCGCCCCTCCGAGCGCGCCCAGCTCCCTGCGGTGATACGACAGGTGCGGGCACGCCTGAGCCTTCGCATGCCTCGCGAGCTCCTTCTGAAGGTTGTCCGACGCGCCCGCGTCGAGGACCATGACGCGGTAGCGGTGAGGCGGGTAGTCCATCGAGGCGGCGGCAACGGCGCAGTCGAAGACGGTTTGGTCGGCTTGGCCAGAGGCGACGATGAAGACGTCGACCGAGGGGAGGTTGGCGTCGCCTCGGAGGCGCATCTTGGGGTCGGCCGATCGGGCGCGGTAGGTCAGCGTCGTCCAGAGTATGTGAATCGCTGCATAGTGGGAACGAGTCAGCTTTGAGCGAAAGAAAAAAAAAAAGAAGGAGAACGAGGGGGAGAAAAGAAGGAGGAAACGAACAGGTCATCGCCGCCACGACCGTCTCAAGACTGAGGAACGCCCACCCTCCGACAAAGATCCCCGGCCTCTTCCCCTCCACAGTCCTCATAGCATGGTACCTCATCCACAAATAGAACCACGTCGCGGCGATGCTCGCCAACCCCGTCAGAATGCACACCCTCGTCGCAATCTTCTTCGCGCGCGTCTTGAAGCTTCGCGAGACGCTGCCCCCGGGAGAGGGGTACACGGGGAGCGCGACGATCGAAGGCCGAGGTTGGGCGAAAGCCGAAGAGGACGAGTGCGAGGAGAGCTGGCCGGCGGTGGAGGACCCGAGGTTCTCGGTCCGCCAGCCGCCGCCGATCGAGTCCTTGTTGTTACTGTTGGCGCTGCTGCCGCCGCCGAAGGTGAAGAACGACTTGAGGTCCGGCGGGTAGCGATGGCTGTTGCGGTTCCCGTTCGTCGACGCGTCGTCGTCGTCGTCGAACGCTGACGCGAGTCCCCCCATGTTGTCCGGGTAGGCCGGGGCGGGGGTCTTGCCGCCCGTGGTGGAGGCGAAGGAGACGGAGGAGGCGTTGCCGCCTTTGAGGGCTGGGAAGGAGAAATGGGGGTTTAGTTTGGTGGCGCCGCCGGCGGAGGGCGGAGGAGAGAGGTCGTCTTCGCCGGAGGAGGCGGAGGAGAAGCGGCGTTGGTACTGGTTCCGAGACGAGGAGGTTCAGTCAGTTACGTGTCAAAACCGAGAAGCAGAAGAAGGATGGGGAAAAAAAGGGGAGACAACACTCACGCCCACGCTGTTCACGTCCTCGCTCCCCCTCCTGAGCTGATCATGCGCCCTCAGCTGGTTCGCAATCGAGAAGACATCCGCCTCGGCGTTCGCCCCGCCGACGTGGATGGGAGGAAGCTGAGGCGCGCCACCGCCGGAACGGTGGTCGGGCTGGACGTGGGCGAGGGGGTTGCGCGCGGCGTGGAGCGAGGCGAGAGGGTCGGCGGGACGACGGGTGTAGGCCTATTTGCAATTTCGCGACGTCGCGAAAAGAAGAGTCAAGGAGCAAGGGTCAGTCCTCGTCTTCTCTCGTCAAAACCAGGGAGGAACGGCAAAACGAAAACGCACCGGCAACCCCGCTTCTCCCGAAATACTGCTCGCCCTCCCCTCGTACGTCCCCCCGGGTCCAAACACCTCCGTCCCCCTACTCCTCTCACTCGCCTGCCTCATCCCCTGCAACATCTCGACGCTCGCGAACGCCTCGATCGGCGCCCGCGTGCCTTCCACCACCCGCTGCTGGTCGGCGTGCGAGGACTTGCTGTAAGGACCGCCGGGGCGGGCGGCGGGTTGGAGGGGGAGGATCTTGCGGCCGTCTTGGTGCTGTTGTTGCTGGAGGCTAAAGGAAGGGTTGAAGCCTGGGGAAGGGAGGGGAGAGACGGAAGGAGAACCGGAACCGCCGCCGCCGCCGAGAGAGATGGACGGGTGACGGGTGTGGGAAGAGCGCTGGCGTTGGTGTTGGCCCTTCTGCTGCTGCTGCTGCTGAGATTGGGCTTGCTGACGCCCTCCAGCCGGGAGGAGCGACCTTGACCCCTGAGAGGCCTGACTCTGGTTGTGCGACGGGTGGAAGCTCGGCGCGAGCGGGTCAAACGTCGACGGCCGCCGGGCAAAGTTGAGCGTCGCGAGGTCGTCTTCGTCGTCGTCCTTGGGGGACCCGACGGGCGAGGTCGAGCGACGGTTGTGCGCCTTGTTGGTAGGCGAGACCTTGTCCTCTTCCCTTCCTCCTCCTCCTCCTCCTCCTCGGGTCTGACCCGCTCCGGGCGTGACGGGACGAGAGGCCGACTCGTTCGACCTCATGGCGACCAACGCATTCGCCGCCGCGAACGGGTTGGGGTTGTTGGGCCTCGGCGCGCCCGCCGGAACCGGAGGCTCGTCCGCGGGGTTGTAGACGGGAACGGGCTTGCGCGAGGCGCGGCTCCCGGCGGAGGAGATGGAGGGGGAGGGGGAGCGGCGGCCGAGCGACTCGCGGTCCGAGGTGTAGTCGGAGGGGGCGAGGTTCGAGACGGGGAGGGGCGGGGCGGGGGAGGAGGTGCGCTGGGGGACGGCGTCGGACGAGTGGTAGCGAGGGGGGTTCTTGGGTCGCTGGTATTGCTTGGGAGGCATGGTCGAGGCGGGAGAAGGGGAGGGGAGGGTCGACTAGCGACTGCTGCTGCGTGTGCTGGTGGTGACGAGGAGGCGGGACCTGAAGGTGTTTGTGAGCTGTCGAGCTGGTGGGTGTGCCGTGTGGGCGACTGGACGAGGACCTGCTCGTCGAGGGGAGGCAAAGGACCCAGAAGAAGAAAGGGGCGACGCTGCGTCAAGCAAGCAAAGCGGGACCGCACAAGACTGAACCGTGACTAGGGGGTGTAGTCTGACGGGTGCTGTAGTCGATGGGAGGGGGGGAGCTAGAGTCGGATGGGGGGAGGAAGGAGGCGAGAGGGCGAGGGGACGAGGCGGGGCGGGGGCAGGGGAGTTGGAAGCTGAGAGACTGGGCTGAGAAGAGCAGGTTGAGCCCGTCGGGGGCCCGGTCGAGGCACGAGGTTGGCAAGAGATGAGGCTGCATTTGGGAGGAGGCGGGAGGGTCTCGAAGGAGCCACTGGCTGAGGAACGACGACGATTCCCTCTGGTTGTACGGAGTGAATTGGAGGGAGCAGGTGACAGCAGATAGATGCGGTTGGAAGCGGTACGGGCTGTACCGGAGCGAGTGGTGACGGTGCAGATAGGGTGGGAGATGGAGGGGGCGGGTTGGACGAGGTCAAGTCGGGCGAGATGGCTGATTCGGTAGGGGTGCGGATGAGGAATGGCTCGCAGTGCTCGAGGGTGACTGTGCGAGTCCGAGTGCGGCAGCGCGTGAGAGAAGGACAGTCGAGGTTCGTTGTCGTCGCTGTTTCCGCTCTCCGAACTCGACAGCGACTACCTCACCTCGTCACGCGCACACACACCGACTCGAGAACGACCTGTACACCCTAAACACTCAGTCGCCCCTACACTCCCCATGGCCCCCTTTGAAGCACCCGCCGAGGTGGTCCCCTTGACCGACTCTCCCGCCCCGCTCCCCACGCCCTCAACCTCAACCACTCCCTCGCACGACCAAGTGGGCACCGGCAAGCAGTTGATGGATGGTCAACCAGGTCAGCTTCGCATTCTGGCTGGCGTCAACTCGACGAGGGGCGGCGTGAGGTCACCCCGGGGGGAACATCCCGAAAGAGGGGCGCAACCACCTCTGCCGCTAGCAGCTCTGCACAGCGTCAAGCAGAGCCCCAGCTGGAGCACAGTGGCTCGTGCTGCCGAGCGGCGGGAAAGCGTATGGTCACCGCTCAGCGGTACACTAAGCGGGTCGCACGACCTCCCCTTCCTCCCCTCAGAAGGCGCCCTCGTCGTTCTACCCGTCCAGCTCCTGTCTAAACCACCACAGCGGCCTCTCGGAACCGCGCAGCAACGTTCGACCAGAACCGACCTGATCCTTCCTCTTCGCATTTTTCCGCAGATCCCTCATCCTCGAATGCACTAGAC
>Ga0181463_1000421_pt1 | contig 11872 bp, 11 predicted proteins | sample InSIn1gowninarea_FD_119071 | JGI IMG/M metagenome (GOLD analysis project Ga0181463, IMG submission 119071) | Clean room microbial communities from NASA Spacecraft Assembly Facility at Jet Propulsion Laboratory, Pasadena, California, USA -... ... | reverse complement strand
CATAATCACTTCATCAATCCTGTTTAAAAACTCAGGACGAATAGTTTGTTTCAAAAGATCCATCACTTCCCGTTTCGTATTTTCTACTACTTCTTCTTTATTTTTCTCAGTCACACTTTCAAAATTCGCCTGTATTATCTGACTTCCCATGTTACTGGTCATGATAATTATGGTGTTTTTAAAGTTCACCAGCCGTCCTTTGTTATCAGTCAGTCTTCCATCATCTAAAACCTGCAAAAGAATATTGAACACATCCGGATGAGCTTTTTCAATTTCGTCCAGCAAAATGACGCTGTATGGTTTACGTCTAACCGCCTCTGTTAGTTGCCCGCCTTCTTCATAACCGACATATCCCGGAGGAGCACCAACTAACCTGCTTACTGAATGTTTTTCCTGGTATTCACTCATATCAATACGAGTCATCATGCTATCGTCGTCAAATAAATATTCGGCTAATGCTTTTGCCAGTTCTGTTTTACCAACTCCGGTTGTTCCCAAAAAAATAAATGAACCAATTGGCCTTCTTGAGTTTACAGATTATGCGCTTGATTATCTTGCCGAAAATGGTTTTGACCCGCAGTTTGGTGCAAGGCCTTTGAAAAGATTAATTCAAAAACAAATTGTGAATCAGTTAAGTAAAAAATTATTGGGCGGGACTATTGATAAATCAAAACCGGTTTTAGTAGATGTGTTTGACCGAACAGTTGTCTTCAGGAATGAAGTAATTTCAAAAGATACGCTGGTTGTATGATGATTTATTGGAAGCAGAATAACATCTTTTGATTTTTCAATTCTATCTAAAAAAGACGGCCTCAAAAGGAAATTCGAGGCCGTCTTTTTTTGCTGTATAGTAAACAAACAATTAATCGAAATCTTTAATTTCCGGTTATTCAAAGAAATAACGCATAAAAACTTTTTATTCTTCTCAACCTTGCAGAACCTTTTCCAAATCCTTATTTGCTAATTGACCACAAGCAGCATCAATGTCTTTTCCACGACTGATACGTAAACGAACATTCACGCGATGTGCAGCCAGGTAATCCATAAATTTTTGGGTGGCTTCTCTGTCTGGTTTTTGAAAATCTGCGTTTTCAATTGGGTTATATTCAATTACGTTTATCAGATGGCATGGAACCTGTCGATAGATCTTGATGAGGTCACCGGCATCGTGTAAAGAATCGTTTTCATTCTTAAATAAAATGTATTCAAATGTGATGTCGTTTTTGGTTTTATCATAAAAATAATTCAGCGAGTCGATTAAAGATTGAATGTTGTTAGTTTCATTAATCGGCATCAGTTCGCTGCGTTTCTTATCGTTTGCCGCATGAAGGGACAGAGCGAGATTAAATTTTACCTGATCATCGCCAAGTTGACGAATCATTTTTGAAATTCCAGAAGTAGAAACTGTAATTCTTCTGGCACCCATTCCCAGCCCGTCGGGGGCTGTTATCCTTTCGATCGCTTTTAATACGTTTTTATAATTCAATAACGGTTCGCCCATACCCATAAAAACAATGTTGCTCAATTTTTTTCCATACGTTTTTTCTGCCATTTCATTTAGCATCGCCGCTTCATCATAAATTTCATCAAACGTCAGGTTACGTTTTCTTTCCATAAAACCAGTTGCACAAAACTTGCAGGAAAGGCTGCACCCCACTTGCGAAGAAACACAGGCGGTTTGCCGGTCTTCTAAAGGAATTAAAACACCTTCCACCAAATGACCATCAAAAGTTTTAAAACGGCTTTTGATTGTTCCGTCATTACTGTGTTGTGAAAAATTATTAGTTAAAGCAGGTAAAGAAAAATTATTGGTAAGGTTTTCACGATGTTCTTTGCTCAGGTTCGTCATGTCTTCGAAAGTTCTGGCATGTTTCTTCCAAATCCATTCCCAAACTTGCTTTGCGCGAAATTTTTTATCTCCAATAGATAAAAAATATTCTGTCAACTCGTCCAAAGTAAGAGCCCTGATATTTTTTTGAGCATTCATTTTGCAAAGATAACAACCGCTGTTCTAAAGCGGGAGCATCGAATTTTTTTTCACAAAATTATATTTCAGAAAAGCTGGAATTTGTTTGATGAACTATGGGATTTATGAAAACATTTATCTTGCACTTTCTTAATAAAAATCGAATGGAAACTGTGTATGTTGTAGATGCGGTAAGAACGCCAATTGGCAGATACGGCGGTGCTTTAAGCACCATTCGTCCTGATGATTTGTTAGCGGATGTTATCAAAGCTTTGGTAAAAAGAAATAAAAAAATTGATGTTAATGAAATAGAAGATGTAATTGCAGGCGATGCAAACCAGGCGGGAGAAGACAACCGCAATGTGGCACGAATGGCAGCTTTGATAGCGGGATTGCCTGTTTCTGTTGCCGGAAATACAGTCAACCGTTTATGCGCAAGCGGTTTACAGGCAATCATGGATGCTTCACGGTCGATAATGGTTGGCGATGGAAATATTTTTCTGGCCGGCGGAGTAGAAAGTATGACCCGCGCACCTTTTGTGATGGCAAAATCTGAAGGCGCTTTCAATCGTAAAACAGAACTGTATGATTCCACCATCGGTTGGCGTTTTGCCAATAAAAAGCTGACGGAAAAATACTACCCCTTTTCAATGGGCGAAACAGCAGAAAACGTAGCGAAGCGATGGAATATATCGAGGGAAGCACAAGATAAATTCGCATTTGAAAGCCAGCGAAAGATTTTGAAGCATTGGCAATGGAAAAAATGGAAAGATGAGATTATTCCAATAGAAATTACGCCAAACAAAACAGATAAGATCATTTTTGAAGTTGATGAACATCCGCGAAAAAGTTCTTTGGAAAAATTATCGCAGTTAAAACCTGCATTTGTAAAAGATGGAACGGTAACAGCCGGCAATTCTTCAGGAATTAATGATGGCGCAGCAATGCTGATGTTGGCCAGTGAAAGCACTGTTAAAAAATACCATCTGGAACCTTTTGCAAAAATAATAAGTATGGCAGTTGCAGGAGTAGATCCTGCGATCATGGGAATCGGGCCGGTAGCTGCCACCCAAAAAGCATTGTCACGCGCAGGTTTAACGATTGCTGATTTGGATTTGATAGAATTAAATGAAGCTTTTGCTTCGCAAGCCATAGCCTGCATCCAGGAATTGGGATTAGACAGTGAGAAGGTAAATGTCAATGGCGGCTCAATTGCATTAGGTCATCCTTTAGGATGCAGCGGCGCAAGAATTGCTACAACTTTGTTACATGAAATGAAAAGACGGGATGTTCATTACGGACTTGCAACAATGTGCGTTGGAGTAGGGCAAGGGGCTGCAATGATTTTTGAAAAAGTGTGATTCGGAAACTTTTTATTTAACCTCAATTTATCATTTGCAGAATTATCAGTTAACAATTTACAGATTTCACGAGAATGATTGAAACTGTTATAATTTACTTCACCATTCCTTTTATTTCCTGCAATTTCAACAACGCCTCCACCGGCGTCAAACGATTGATATCAACCGCTTCCAGCGTTTTACGGATATCTTCAAATGCTTGTGAATGCGCATCAAAAATACTCAGTTGCATTTGTGGAGCATTCAATTGACGAAGACTTTCTTTGATACTTTTTTTATTCTTTTTTAAACTTTCGTTGGCATTTTTTTCATCTAAAGAATCAACATGTTTTGATTCCAATTGTTTCAAAATCGTGTTAGCTCTATCAATTAATGTCGGTGGCATTCCCGCCATTTTTGCTACATGAATTCCAAAACTGTGAATGCTTCCACCAGGAACTAACTTTCGTAAAAAAATAATCTTATTTCCTGCCTCTTTATTGGTGATGTGAAAGTTTTTTACACGTTCAAATTTATTTTCCAGTTCGTTCAATTCATGATAATGAGTCGCAAATAAAGTCTTAGGCGTATGAGCAGAATGATGTAAATATTCAACGATGCTCCATGCGATCGAAATGCCATCATATGTTGAAGTTCCTCGTCCAATTTCGTCCAAAAGAATTAAGCTTCTCGCGCTGATATTATTAATAATGCTGGCTGTTTCATTCATCTCCACCATGAAAGTGCTTTCCCCGCTTGTAAGATTATCACTGGCGCCAACTCTCGTAAAAATTTTATCTGTTTGCGGAATCCGCGCTTCTTCCGCAGGAACAAAACTTCCCATGTGCGCCATCAAAGTGATCAAGGCAGCCTGGCGGAGAATAGCGCTTTTACCACTCATATTTGGACCGGTTAAAATGATCACTTGTTGCGATTGCGGATCTAAAAAAATATCATTTTCAATATAAGTTTCTCCCTGTGGCAAATTCCTTTCTATCACAGGATGCCGGCTTGCTTTCAGCTCCAGCTCAAGACCAGTGTGCAATTCAGGCTTTTTATATTTAAAATGCAAAGCATTGTTTGCAAAACAAATGATACAATCAAGCACGGCAAAAACATGCCCGTTCATTTGCATTGGCGCAATGTAATCCTGTAATTCATTCAATAGCTGTTCGAAAATATTTTGCTCAAGAGATAAAATTTTATCTTCTGCGCCGGTGATTTTTTCTTCATATTCTTTTAGCTCAGGAGTAATGTATCTCTCGGCATTCGTCAATGTTTGCTTTCGAATCCAGTTCTCGGGAACTTTATCTTTATGCGTGTTTGTTACTTCCAGGTAATACCCGAAAACATTATTAAACCCGATTTTCAAAGAAGAAATTCCTGTTCGTTCGGTTTCTTTTTGCTGGAGTTTTAGCAGGTGCGCTTTACCGTTAGTAACAATACTTTTTAATTCATCTAAATTTTCATCCACACCTGAAGCAATCACATTTCCTTTGGAAACTGCTACCGGCGGATTTTCTATGATTTCTTTAAAAATTTTGTCAGCAATATATTTACAAGGGTTCAGGAAATCTCCTAATCGTTTTAAATATTCATTTGTTGAAACTTCACACGCATCTTTTATTTGCGCAGCAAGTCTTAGTCCTTTGCCGATTTGTAAAACTTCACGAGGATTTATTTTCTTCAAAGGAATTTTACTTACTAACCTTTCGATGTCTCCGGCCTGCTTAAAGCTTTGAGAAATTTTTGTTTTTTCTTCCGGCGATTTAATAAAATATTCAACAAGATTTTGACGCTCTTCAATTTTAGAAATCTCCGTCAAAGGCAATAACATCCAGCGTTTCAGCAATCGCGCCCCCATTGGAGAAACGGTATTATCCAAAACTTTTAATAGAGAATTATTGCTTTCACTGCCACCCAATAATTCCAGATTGCGAATCGTGAAACGATCCATCCACAAATAATCTCCCTTATCAATTCTTTGCAGGGAAGTAATGTGTTGCAAATTTGGATGTTCAGTATCTTTTAAATAATGAAGAATGGCACCTGCTGCAATTATTCCAGTTTTCAGGTCTTCCACTCCAAATCCTTTCAGGCTCTGTGTTCCAAAATGTTTTAATAAAGTATCTTTTGCATATTGCTCGGTAAAGATCCATTCGTCAAGAGTGTATGTATAAAATTTGCTGCCGAAATAGCTTTTAAAATTTTTCTGTTGATTTCGTTGAAAAATCACTTCTGCCGGATTTAGACTTTGCAATAATTTGTCTGCATATTCTTTATCGCCTTCTGCAATAAAAAATTCACCGGTAGAAATATCCAAAAAAGAAATGCCTGCTTTCTCATCGACGAAATGAATGCCGCATAAAAAATTATTTTGATTGTACTCGAGAAGCTTATCATTCGTTGCCACGCCTGGTGTGATCAATTCTGTAACACCACGCTTTACGATTCCTTTCACCAGTTTTGGATCTTCCAACTGATCGCAAATCGCTACACGAAAACCGGCTTTTACCAACTTATGTAAATAAGTATCCAATGCATGATGTGGAAAACCTGCAAGCTCCGGCGCTGTTGAAGAAGCATTATTTCTTTTCGTTAATGTGATTCCTAAAATCCTAGAAGCAGTGATGGCATCCTGTCCAAAAGTTTCATAAAAATCACCTACACGGAACAACAAAATCGCATCAGGATATTTTGCTTTGATGGCATTGTGCTGTTTCATTAAAGGAGTATCTGGAGAAGCCATTTTTTTAATTTGCGAATATGATAATATGCTGACGTGCTAATCAATTATTGAATCAATTAACTGATTACGCAATTAGCACCATCCGCCAATTAGCTAATTAGCTAATTAATCTATTTTTGCAAATTAATATTCTTTTGATGAGAAAACTAACAATGGAAGAATTGAACCGGAAATCGGTGGATGAATTTAAAGAATCCGAGAAACATACGGTGATTGCAGTTTTGGAAAATATTCGTAGCGCTTACAATGTGGGAAGTGTTTTTCGTAGCGCTGATGCATTTTTAATTGAATCAATTTATATCACCGGATACACAGCGAAACCGCCTCATAAAGAAATTACCAAAACCGCGTTGGGAGCGCAGGATAGCGTTGACTGGAACTATTTTGCAACAACAAAAGAGGCAATAGAAGATCTCAGAAGAAATGAATATAAAGTTTTTGCAGTGGAGCAGGTAACGGATAGTATTTCATTAGAAAAAATTCATCATTTACCCTTTGAAAAAATCGCTTTTATTTTTGGCAATGAAGTGAGCGGCGTGGAACATGAAACAATATCTTTATGTGATGGATGCGTGGAAATCCCACAGTTTGGAATGAAACATTCTCTGAATATTTCTGTTGCTGCCGGAATCGTTTTATGGGAGGCAGTAAAATGTTCAGTTAAAAATTATCACTAATTTTACAATATGGATACGATAATAATAAAACCAAAAAATACGGCAGAGTATAAAGAAGTTCTTGGCTTCTTACGTAAGCTAAAAATAAAAACAGAAATATATAAAACTCCTTCAAAAAATGACGTCCTTAAGGACATAGAAAATGGAGCACGAAACGCCACTTTATATTTGAATGGAAAGATCAAGTTACAGGACGCAAAATCTCTTCTGAGTGAGTTATAAAATTTTAAATACTGCTGAATTTAAAAAAGAGATAAAACGCCTTTCTGCGAAATATCCGTCATTACATTCTGATTTTAGAAATTTATTAAATGATCTTCTTGAAAATCCTTTTCAAGGAAAGCCCTTAGGTAATAATTGTTACAAAGTAAGGCTTCCAATTACAAGTAAAGGGCGTGGGAAAAGTGGAGTAGCCAGAATCATCACTTTTATTCAACAAATAAATGAAGTCATTATCTTAATTAGCATTTAGATAAATCAGAAATTGCGAATATTACAGGAAAGGAAATTAAAGAAAGACTAAAACGTTTCCTTCCTTAAATGAATATGTTACAAATAAAAAATTATTTTTCTCTCGTAAAATTTGCTCACACCATTTTCGCAATGCCCTTTGCATTGATTGGTTTTTTTTATGGATTGAAGGTTATTAATTATGATTTAAACCGGCCGTGGTGGCTACTTCTCATTCTTGTCGTGTTGTGTATGATTTTTGCCCGGAGCGCAGCAATGGCTTTCAACCGCTGGCTGGATGCTGAGTACGATGCAAGAAACCCAAGAACGGTAGTTCGAGAAATTCCCGGTGGAATTATTTTGAAAAAACATGCGATGATGTTTGTCATTTTTAATTGTATTGCGTTCATTATCTGCACTTTTTTTATCAACACACTTTGTTTTGTTTTGGGGCCGGTTGCTTTGTTTGTAATTCTTTTTTATAGCTATACAAAAAGATTTACAGTGCTTTGCCATTTGGTTTTGGGCCTTGGTTTAAGTCTCGCACCGATTGGCGCTTACATTGCTGTTACCGGACAATTTGCCATTGTTCCAATTCTGTTTTCTCTATCCGTTCTGTTTTGGGTAAGTGGCTTTGATATTATTTACGCATTGCAGGATGAAGATTTTGATAAAGAAAATAATTTGCATTCTATTCCTTCCTTCATGGGAACAAAAAAGGCCTTGCGTGTAAGTGAATTTTTACATTTTTTATCAGCAATATCTGTTATCGCCGCCGGAATAATTGGTTATTTTTCCGGTTTGTATTGGAGTGGTGTTGTGGTATTTGGATTTTTTCTTTTTTACCAACACACGTTAGTTAAACCAAAAGATCTTTCAAAAGTGAACAAAGCCTTTTTTAGCTCCAATGGAATTGCTTCTGTTGTATTTTGTGTGTTGGTTCTAATGGATCTGTTTATGAAATTGTAACTTGTTTTTTAGTAAACAAACAAATAAGATCAATTTTTATTTTCATCAAACTAAACGATCTAAACCATCTAAACCACTCTAAACAATTCTAAACCTACTTAAACTTTTCTAAAACCTCACACAAAACATGGCCCGTATTCTCTGCATTGATTATGGAAAAAAACGTACAGGGATCGCCGTTACAGACCCTTTGCAAATTATTGCAACCGGATTAACAACTGTTGACTCGCACGAACTGATTTCTTTTTTAAAAAAATATTTTTTGCAGGAAGAAGTTGAATTGATTGTGATTGGCGAGCCGAAAAATTTAGATGATTCAGATACGCATGCTACGCCTTTAGTAAATGCAATTATTAAAAGAATTGAAAAAGAATTTCCGAAAATTCCAATAAAAAAAGTGGATGAAAGATTTACTTCTAAAATGGCAAAGCAGGCGATGATCGATATGGGTATGAAAAAAAAAGATCGTAGAAACAAAAGAACAGTTGATGAAATCGCTGCTACGATTATGTTACAGGAATTTATCGGCAATTCCTGAATAATTAAATAAACAGAAAATTGTAAATTTGCGCTTCAATAATTAATCAAAAAAATACTTATGGTTCTTCCGATAATAGCTTATGGAAATCCGGTTTTGAGAAAAGTAGGAATGGAAATTACTCCTGATTATCCTGGCTTGAAAAAGTTGATTGAAGACATGTGGGAGACGATGTATAACAGTAAGGGTGTTGGTTTGGCTGCCCCACAGGTGAATAAGGACATTCGTTTGTTTGTAATGGATAGCATCCAGATTCTTGAAAATCTTGAGGAAGATGAAAAGAATGATTATCCGGGCGATGATGGCTATAAAGGTGTATTTATAAATGCAAAAGTAAAAGACCTTGATGGCGATGAATGGCCTTATAACGAAGGGTGTCTGAGCATACCAAAGATCAGGGAAGATATTTTAAGGAAAGAAAGTGTCACGATTCATTTTTTTGACGAAAATTTTATAGAACATACCAAGACTTTCACCGGCATTACGGCCCGCGTTATTCTTCATGAATACGATCACATTGACGGAAAATTGTTCATTGATTATCTAAAACCCTTGAAAAAGAGTTTGCTGAAACGCAAGCTGAATGACATCTCTAAAGGGAAAGTTTCTGTTGATTACAGAATGTCTTTTAATAAATAATTATCCCTGTTAGCAATTGATTAATTGGTCAGTTAACCGAACCCATTTTTACATTTCCTCCAACATTTTAAGAATTAGTTTTACCGCATGATTCAAAAGGTTTTTGTGCTTTCGGTATTGCTCATTTTTTCCTTATGCCTTGTGGCGCAGCAGAAAAACGATACCACGATAAAGGTGGACGAAAACTACATTACTCTGTCGGAAATTGTTGTGAACAATAAATTAAACGTTCCTTCTTTTATTGAAAGAGTAAAAAATGATACAACATTTTATAAAGCCTTTCGTAGTCTTCGAATCATTGGTTACACTGCTTTGAACGACATAAAAATGTTAGATAAAAAAGGAAACATTGAAGCGTCTTTGCACAGCAAAACAAACCAAACCAGAACAACGAATTGCAGGAAAATGAAAGTGCTGAGCGAATCTTCAACAGGCCCTATGTTTGACAGCGATGGAAATTTTAATTATTACACCGTCCAGATGTATGCGGGGTTGTTTTTTACAAAAGATTCTGTTTGCGGCGAAAATAATATTGTGAAAGGTTATGAGTTTTCAACCAATGGATTGAGTGGAATGGATAAGCACAAAGAGCAATTGAAAATGCTGTTTTTCAATCCTGGAAAAAAAATAAATGGGCTGCCTTTTATCAGCAACAAAACGGAAATTTTTAATGAATCAATGGCGGATAAATATAACATGTCAATTGATTTTAGCGAACATGATTCCGTTCCCTGCTATGTTTTCAAAATAAAAGTAAAACCGGGCAAAAAAAATGATGTGGTAATTGATGAAATGACTACATGGTTCAATGAAAAGACTTTTGAAATTGTTGCAAGAAATTATTCTCTTAGTTATAATGCCGGTGTTTATGATTTTAATGTAAATATGCAAGTGGAAATGACAAAAGTCGGTGAACTGCTTGTTCCTTCAATACTAAAATACCATGGAAATTGGAAGGCAATTTTCAAGACAAGGGAACACGGAATTTTTACCGCAACCCTGTTTGACTTCGTTCGTTAATTTTTTAAAAAAAGACTGAAAAAAAAGCCCTGCTGCAAAAATGCGGCAGGGCGTTATTATACTTAAACCATCCAACCATCCAACCATATAAACCATTAAAACCAACTTCCTGTCCATCTTTCTCCTACCACATTTCCCATCTTCCTCTTTCTTCTTCTGGCCTTTGCGTTGTGAATAAACATGGTTACGAACATAAGCGGGATAAATAAAAGTGTAAGTGGCGGAATTCCTAAAATAGATATCCATTTTCCACCAAACTGCCTGCGCATTGGGCGGCGAAGCCTTTCTGCAATCAGGTACATTCCCGGAACCATGATCAATGTCATAAAGAAAGCGAATGCCAACCCAAAAATAATTGTCCAGGCCAGCGGTTTCCAAAACACCACACTGTCACCGCCGAAGAAAATGTGTGCATTCAGCTCGGAAAATAAGGTAACGAAATTGATATTAAATCCAATTCCCAACGGAATCAAGGCAAAGATGGCGGCAAGGGCGGTCAGCATCACAGGAATAATCCTGATCTTTCCCGCTTCTATTACCGCTTCTCTCGTCTTCATTCCGCGAGCTCTTAATTCATCAGCAAAATCAATTACCAAAATGGCATTTTTGACCACGATACCTGCTAATCCAACAATTCCGATTCCCGTCATTACCACAGATATACCCATCCCTGTAATCGCAAAACCAAGGATGACTCCAATAACACTGAAAATAATTTCGGTGAGAATAATCACTGATTTACTAATGGAATTAAACTGCAACACCAGGATAAACAAAATGATCATCAACGCGATTACCAACGCCTTGCCCAGGAACGCGCCAGTCTCTGCCTGTTGTTCTCCTTCACCTGTTTGCTTGATGGTAACGCCCGGGCCTTTCTTATTAAATTGATTAATAGCGGTTGAGATATCTTTATTCACTGCAGTAGGTGTGTATCCGGTAAGCACATTAGAGAATATTGTGATCACACGTTTCACATTTTTTCTCTTAATACTTCCGTAAGTGTTGGTATAATCAACATCCACCAGTGAAGTAATTGGGATAGATTTAATTTGTCCCCCACTCGCCATATCACGGAAAACTATTTTCATGTTCAATAAATCAGAAAGGCTTTTTCTTTGAACTTCATTACTGCGCAATTGAATTTTATATTCATCTTCTCCGAGCTTAATTTTTGACACTTCCAGTCCATATAAAGCAGTTCTTATTTGCTGCCCGATTTGAGCAGTTGACACACCTTCTATTTGTGCCCTTTCACGATTAACAGTCAGCGTAATTTCAGGATTGGTGAGGTCAACATCTAATTTTAATTCTTCCACACCCGGAATCTGTATACTATCCAAATAATTTTTTAAACCTGTTGCTGTAGAAGTAAGCTGATCAAAATCTTCGCTGGCCACTTCAATGTTAATTGGAGGATCAGTTGGAGGGCCACTGCTTTCCTGGTCCACGGAAATTTGCGCTCCCGGAATACCTCTTATGGCTTGCCGGATAGAATCGAGGTAAGGCTTCTTGTTGGTACAT
>Ga0181463_1000418_pt1 | contig 11895 bp, 13 predicted proteins | sample InSIn1gowninarea_FD_119071 | JGI IMG/M metagenome (GOLD analysis project Ga0181463, IMG submission 119071) | Clean room microbial communities from NASA Spacecraft Assembly Facility at Jet Propulsion Laboratory, Pasadena, California, USA -... ... | reverse complement strand
TTTATCTTATTGATTGTCTGCTCTACTTTTTCTGCATCTATCTTATCAAAACCTGAAGGATCGGTATCATAGCAAAGATGACCTTGATGATGCGCTTAATCGTGGGCTTACCGCGTCACCAATGCATGAAGTATTGGTTGAAAAAGCAGTGCTGGGTTGGAAAGAATATGAACTGGAATTGCTACGCGACAAAGCGGATAATGTGGTGATCATTTGTACCGTGGAGAACCTTGACCCGATGGGGGTTCATACCGGTGACAGCATCACAGTTGCTCCGGCTATGACTTTAAGCGATACAGCTTTCCAGGAAATGCGTAACAAAGCTATTTTGATGATGCGCAGTCTTGGCAATTTTGCCGGCGGTTGCAATGTACAATTTGCCCAAAATCCTGAGACTGAAGAATTGATAGCTGTTGAAATCAATCCGCGGGTAAGTCGCTCCTCAGCGCTTGCGTCTAAAGCTACCGGTTACCCGATTGCTAAAGTTGCTTCGAAACTTGCTATTGGTTACCATTTAGATGAATTGAAAAACCAGATCACGCAAACCACGTCTGCCTATTTTGAACCTGCGTTGGATTATGTTATTGTAAAAGTACCGCGCTGGAATTTTGATAAGTTCAAAGGTGGAAACGATACACTTGGTTTGCAAATGAAGAGCGTAGGTGAGGTAATGGCTATCGGAAGAAGCTTCACTGAGGCGTTGCAAAAGGCATGTCAGAGTTTAGAGAATGACGCCGTTGGCCTTGGATATTATGGAAAGAGCCTGATGAAAAGCAGCGAGTTGATAGAATATATCAAGACTCCAAAATGGGATCGGATATTCAGGATAAAAGATGCCCTGATGCAGGGAGTTACAGTAAAAACGATTGCGCAGGCTACCGGAATTGACCGTTGGTTCTTGTACCAGATCCAAACGATCTGCGACATAGAAAAACAACTGACAAAATATACCGTTGAAACATTACCGGAAGACTTGCTGAAGGAAGCGAAGAAGAACGGCTTTGGTGACGAGCAGATCGCACGTATTATGCGTAACTGTACGGACGAACAGGTATATGAAAAAAGGAAAGCTTTGGGAATTACAAGGGTTTACAAAATGGTAGATACTTGTAGTGCCGAGTTTGAAGCGAAGACGCCTTATTTCTATAGCACTTTTGAATAGAAGCTGATATAAACAAATCGTTTTATAGCTGAATAGTAATACAAAAAGTACAAGTGTGCGACGCAACGATGCACAATACTTGCGATGAAGATAGGTTCATAAAAAATTTGAAATTGTTTACCATAAGGCTGCTTGTTAAAGCAGCCTTAATTATTTTCATGAATTAAAACCGGAGGGCAAAATTGCAGTCTCACTAAATCATGCCTCAACATTCTCCTAAACAGATATTTCAAACCTCTAATTCTAACCGGTGGCAACGTTTTAAATGGGGCAGCCGTTTTTTGATATTTTGCCTTGTCTTTGCTGTTGCGGTAATCTTTATTGCTATGAAGACTGAGTTTACTCCTCAGTTACCAATGGAAGGAGTTGCTAAAAAAGCTTTGCAGGATAGAAAAAATTTCCTGGAGAAAACAGCTAAGCTGCCTAAAGAATATGCAGGTTTTCAAAAATTTATTAACCAGCGGTGGGCGAAAGGAAAAGGTTGCGGCCAGAAGGACCTCGCAAAAGTAGCTTCGCGAAACACATGGCAATCTCCTGCCGGCATCCGTTCAGCCTTTTATGTTGCGTGGGACGCTCAGTCATACTTCTCTCTAAAAAGAAGCATCAGCAAATTAAACCTTGTATTACCTGAATGATAAAAGAGCTTTAGACTTAATTAATGCGTCCGGAGTGAAGGTTATTCCCATGCTGACCAATAATATCAATGAGAAATGGAGAGGTGATGTAGTTCACAGGATCATTACAAACGCTGCGAAAAGAGAAAGATTAATAAACGACATCATAAAACTGCTTAAGCAAAATCATTTGGACGGAATTAATATAGACTTTGAAGAATTGGTTGAAACGAGGAACGAAGTTTTATCCGGATTTCAAAAAGAACTGTATAAAAAATTGCATGCAAATAAATTGCTTGTAACGCAGGATGTAATCCCTTTTAATGAAGACTACGACTATAAAGCATTGTCGGAGGATAATGATTATTTGTTCCTGATGGCTTATGACGAACATTCTTCCGATACGAAGCCCGGCTCAATAAGTAGTCAGAAATGGATGGAAGCCGCTGTCGGGCAAATGTCGAAAGTGGTTCCTGCAAAGAAAATGATTTTGGGAATGGCGGGTTACGGTTACGACTGGGATGAAAACGGACCGGCAACTACAGTAACTTACCAGGAAGCATTGAGCACAGCAAGAGAAAGTCAGGGGGAGGTAGACTTTGATGATGACACATACAATTTGCATTATAGCTACTATGATGATAGTGATCGTTTGCATCAGGTATTTTTTACCGATGCAGGGACCAACTTCAATACATTGCGATTTGCTACGGAGTTCGGTCTCGCTGGCACCGCACTGTGGCGCCTCGGCAGTGAAGACAGCCGGCTTTGGGATTTTTATGATAAGGACATGAGTAAGCCTGCTCTTGCAAATTTTGATTTTAAAGAATTTGATAAAGTCGAAAGCAGCAACGATGTGGACTATATTGGCGAAGGGGAAATCCTTGACGTTTTATCTAAACCCAGGCCTGGTCATATTACCCCCGAAATCGATACTACCGATATGCTCATCAGCGAAGAACGGTATGATACATTACCTTCTATGTTCGTGGTAAAAAAGTGGGGTAAACCGATAGGAAAAAAAATGGTACTCAGTTTCGACGATGGTCCTGATCCCGAATATACGAGAGCAATTTTAGATACTTTATCAAAGTATCATGTTCCTGCTTCATTTTTTGTGGTAGGCATAGAAGCAGAGGCAAATATTCCTTTGATCAAAAGAGAATTTACTGAGGGCCACGAAATTGGCAACCATACCTTTTCTCATCCCAACATGGCAGAAGTGAGCAATAAGAGGGCTTTGCTTGAAATGGATGCTACACGTTTGCTGATCGAGTGTATTACAGGTCATACAACCATCATGTTCCGGGCTCCATACAATGCAGATAGTGAACCAGAGAAAATGGAAGAGTTAATTCCAGTAGCGCTTAGCCGAAGCCGTAATTATTTAACTGTGGGAGAAAGCATTGATCCTGAAGACTGGGAGCCAGGCGTAAATGCAGACAGTATTTTCAACCGGGTTGTTCGTTACAAAGACGCAGGAAACATCATTCTACTGCATGATGCAGGAGGCGACAGAAGCGAGACTGTGAAAGCATTGCCGCGCATTATTCAATATTTTAGAAATAAAGGTTATACTTTCACTACTGTTGCAAACCTGCTTGGTAAAAAACGAGATGATGTTATGCCTTCTGTTCCAACAGGAAGTGGTTATACACAGGTACAGGTCTATCTCGTTATTCTTGAGACACTGTATTATGTCGGTCATATCCTGTTTTCGCTATTTGTTGTATTCCTGATTCTCGGTGTTGTGCGCCTGCTCTTTATGGCAACGCTTGCTCTCAGGCAACATAAAAAAGAACAGCAGGTAAAATATACTTCAGTTGCTGAAAATCCACTCGTAAGCATTATTGTGCCGGCTTATAATGAAGAAGTAAATGCAGTCAATTCATTGCATAATTTGTTGCGTTGCGATTACCAAAACTTCAATATTATTTTTGTTGATGACGGCAGCAAAGACAGCACCTATGAAAAAGTAAGCGCTGAATTTGCAAATCATAAAAAGGTTAAGATCTTCACCAAGCTCAATGGCGGCAAAGCTTCTGCCTTAAACTTTGGGATTGCACAAACCGATGCAGATTATGTTGTTTGCATTGATGCTGATACGAAACTAAAGCCTGATGCTGTTGGTCTTTTGATGAAACATTTTCTCGAAACCGAACAGGGTAAGCTAGGAAAAGTTGCCGCAGTTGCCGGAAATGTAAAAGTGGGGAACGAGGTAAACCTGCTGACACGTTGGCAAAGTATTGAATATACAACGAGTCAAAATTTTGATCGTAAAGCCTTTGCTTATATCAATGCTATTACCGTTGTTCCCGGTGCAATTGGTGCTTTTAAAAAACAAGTGCTTGAAGAAGCGGGAGGTTTTACTACCGATACGCTTGCAGAAGATTGTGACCTCACAATTCGCATTCTCAAGTTAGGCTACCTGGTCGAAAATGAGAATGCTGCAATTGCAATGACCGAGGCTCCTGAGACAGTTAAGCAATTTTTGAAGCAACGCTTCAGATGGAGCTTCGGTGTAATGCAAACCTTTTGGAAACACCGCGAGGCATTGTTCAACAATCATTATAAATCACTCGGCTGGATAGCGCTGCCAAACATATTGCTGTTCCAGTTTATCATTCCGGTGTTTTCGCCGCTTGCTGACCTCTTAATGGTTGTCGGACTATTTACCGAAAATGCCGCAAAAATTGGCAAGTATTATCTGTTGTTCATGCTTGTTGATGCCGCGGTTGCACTGCTGGCATTCACATTCGAAAAAGAGAAACTACACAAAATACTCTGGTTAATTCCACAACGCTTAGCCTATCGCTGGTTAATGTACATTGTTTTATTCCGCTCCTTCAGAAGGGCAATAAAGGGTGAATTACAAAACTGGGGTGTGCTGAAAAGAACAGGGAATGTAAAAGATATAGCTGTTCCCGAAACAATGCAGCCGGTTTAGTTTGAAGTGAGATTCTTTTGGTAACCAGCGGAAGATTATGAATTGAACATAGTTGCGTCGCACATTTGTACCAAAGGGAATGTTAATCAGCAACAGGAATCACTAAGACGCTAAGAACAATAAGTAGCACAAAGTCTTAGTGAAACTGAGGCTCTTTGTGTCTTAGCGGTTCAAACGCTTTCAAATTTTAAACCTTCATTTGCCAGTGTGCTACTTTTGTTCCATATCAATTGTATAGCTTTCTCTTTTTGTGGGCTGAGATAACCGACTGTAAGCATGACACACAAAACAAAAGGCATCGTATTGCGCACCGTGAAATATGGCGAAACAAGCGTCATCACAAGCGTGTATACTGAGCTTTTTGGCATTCAATCTTATATCGTTAAATGCGTCAGGCAAAGCACTAAAAAATCTTCAGGGAAGGCTATATATTTTCAACCTGCTGCTATGCTTGACATGGTGGTTTATCACAACGAGTTGAAGAATCTGAACTTTATTAAAGAATACGAGTGGGCCCATTTGTATCAACACGTGTTGTTCGACGTCGTAAAGAATACTGTTGCGATGTATATTGTAGAAATGCTGCAACACAGTTTGAAACAGCCGGAAGCAAATCCTGAGTTGTTTTATATGGTGGAGGATACGTTGAAGCAATTGGATAAAGCTAACCCTGTTCTAACTGCAAATCTTCCTTTATACTTCAGCCTTCATCTTGCTGGCGAGTTAGGCTTTCGCATCCAGGGAGAATATACTGCTACAACACCTTTTTTAGATTTGCAGGAGGGACAGTTTGTTGCCCTAAAACCTAGTCACTCTTATTTTCTTGATATGCAGTTAGCTGCTGCAACGTCACAGCTTCTCTCTATCGATTTCTATAATGACCTTGAAAACATTCATTTCAGCCGTCATATTCGTAAAAGCTTAATTATAGCTTACCAGAATTACGTGGCATTGCATGTGCAGGACTTTGGTGAGATAAAAAGCCTCCCCGTATTACAGGAGATTTTTAGTTAAAATAGATTTAGTGATTTTATTGAAACAGAAACGTATGGAAGTGATAGAACAAGTTCCAAAAACCGCCTTAGATGTTTTCAGGCTTTTACCTGAAGGAACTTTATGTGAAGTAATAGATAACGTATTATATATGTCACCAGCTCCAAAATATTCTCATCAAGCGCTTGTTTCTTTATTAGCGAGAAGAATTGGTAATTATCTCGAAAACACAAATATTGGCGAAGTTATTATTTCTCCATTTGATGTTTATTTCGAAAATCTTTCTTTCGGCAGTTCAACCAGATATTTTAATATTATTAAATGAGAACCGAGGCATTTTAAAATCAGATGGATATATACATGGTTCACCGGATATCATAATAGAGGTTTTATCAACTGACAAAAAAAGAGATTTGGTCAAAAAGAAAAATTTATATGAAAGAGCAGGAGTGAAAGAGTATTTTGTGGCTAATCCTGATACCAGAGAAATTAGTGCATGGCTATTAAAAGAAAATACTTATCAACTACAATATGATGGCATAGGAGACTTTAAATCGTCGATCCTTTCGTTTGAATTTAAATTTTAGTTTTAGTTTAGCAGCTATAATAACCTTCGTGGTTTTGCCGACTGTAATGTTGCGCTATTATTCACATCTACATTTTCTAACAATATAACTCCCGGCTGTTTTCCTTTTTCAAAACTCCCCAGCCTATTGTCCATTTGTAAAGCTTTTGCTCCATTAATAGTTGCCCAGGTGAATAATTCTTCTAAGGCAATCGAAGGAAAATTTTTTTGAATGGTCTTCATTTCGTTAGCAATGCTTAGGCTCCAATTGCTTGCAAGACTGTCGGTTCCCAAAACAATATTGCAATTGTTTTTTCTAAACGTTTCTATCGGCGGTACTGCTTGTTCAATATATCGATTTGCATTTGCACAAAGGCAAAAGGAAACTGAATTATCTGGTCGCGCATTTCTTACAAACGCTACATCTTCAGACTTTGTAAAGGTGTTATGAACCAGTATAACATGAGATGCTCCTGCTAAATTTTGAAAGTAAGTTTGAAGACTGCTTTTACCACTTGGTTTATAAAAAGAGGTATCCAGTTTCATCATTTCATACATACGAACGAAATCGCCGGAGTTTTGAAAAACAACTCATCTTCAAAAAAGTGTTTCCTGGTTATGAATACTGACTGCTTTGTTTTTATAAAAAGGTTTTATCAGTTTCCATAAGGGCTCGGAAACAGAATAAGGGGCATGTGGTACAAGGGAAGATGGAGAGACTTTAGACAAGGCATTATAACTTTCCAGGCTTCTTTCAAACCTTTGTTGCGCGATTCCCGGTAGCCATCCGCTCGTTTCTACAAAATTGTAATAACGAAGGTTTTGCTTTTGTTTTTGAGGAAGGGTGAGTGTATTATTACTGATGTCTCCTACTGCTACAATACCGTTTTGCAGCATTTCATTTTCGGCTGTTGCAATTGCTTCTAATATCTCGTCTTCAGGAAAATGTCTTTGCGTTACTACTGAAAATACAAAATCAACCAATCCTGTTTTTTCTGGTATCAGACCCCGCAGGTGACTTAGTTCAAGATGGCAGTGACAATTTATAAATCCAGGAGACAAAAGGCCTTGCAGCTTTTGAATGTCATCCCCTGCTTCCTCTTGATCTGTTATTTCCTGTACAATCCCTTTTTCATTGCAGATCAGAACATGATTTGATGCAAGCATTTCGGTGCCTGTAAAAAGATGATCTGCCTGAAATTTGTGAAAACTCATAGTAAGCCAAAAGTAAGACAACCGAAGGTTATGCAATGGAAGTGGAAAGGCTTAACTTTGCGGCCACAAAAATTAGGGTTGAATTGGATGCTGAAGTAGGAAATCGGAGGTAGGAAGTAGGAAGTCGCCGAATAAGTTGCGATTAACGATTTACAATTGGCACTAACGATTGACGAATAAACTGTAACAGTACAAGAGTGTGACACAACGATGTTAAATAGAATTACGGAAGCTGATAACCAAAAAAATAAATGATAATTAATTAAAGATAGATGTTAGATAAATTGGACGCTATAAAAGGCCGGTTCGAACAGGTTGGAGTTGCTTTGACCAATCCTGAAATAATTGGCAACCAGAAAGAGTTTCAGCGGTTGAGCAAAGAATACAGGAGCCTTGAAAAAATAATGCAACCGGCGGAAGAATATCGGAAAGTGTTGGCAGATTATGACTTTAGCAAGGAAGCGCTTAACAGCAGTGATGAAGATATGCGCGAGTTGGCTAAGATGGAAATGCCTGAACTGGAAGAGAAAAAAGAAAAGCTTGAAAAGGAACTGACACGCTTGCTTATTCCGAAGGACCCACAGGATGATAAAAATGCTATTCTTGAAATCAGGGCCGGTACGGGTGGTGATGAAGCGAGCTTGTTTGCCGGTGACCTCCTGAATATGTATTTACGCTACGCCGGTAAGCGTGGCTGGAAAACATCTTTGGTTAGTGAAAATGAAGGTACTGCCGGCGGATACAAAGAAGTTCTTGTTGAAGTGCAGGGTGAGGATGTATACGGAACCTTGAAGTTTGAAAGTGGCGTGCATCGGGTACAACGTGTTCCAAACACTGAAACGCAAGGCCGCGTACATACCTCGGCAGCGACCGTAGCTGTAATGCCGGAGGCAGAAGAAATTGACTTTGAATTGAAGGAGAGTGATGTAAAAATGGAGACCGCACGAAGCGGTGGCGCCGGCGGACAAAACGTAAACAAAGTAGAAACGAAGGTTTTGCTAACGCACATTCCTACAGGTACAGTCGTTGTTTGCCAAACCGAACGCAGTCAGCTTGGCAACCGCGAAAAGGCAATGAATATGCTACGGACAAGATTGTACGAGGAGCAGGTTCGCAAGCAGGAAGAGGAGATTAGCCGACATCGAAAAACGTTGGTTAGCACCGGCGACAGGAGTGCAAAGATTCGTACTTACAACTGGCCGCAGGGAAGAGTTACCGACCACAGAATAGGTTTGACTGTTTACAATCTTGATGCAGTGATCAACGGGGAGATTGATGAATTTATTGAGCAACTACAGATGGCAGAAAATGCTGCGAAGATGACAAACCAAGCCAGTTGAGGTAGTAAAATCAATTAGTGCTTTCTGTGGCTCAATATTTTTCGTGGATACAGGTATAAAAAATTTAATTATGCTTGAAAATCTTCAGAACCTAGTAAGGCAGCATGCAGGCGATGCTATCATTAATAATCCAGCCATTCCCGATGAAAGAAATGAAGAAGCTGTTGCAGACGCTTCAAGTTCTATAGTCAGCGGATTGAAAACTGCCGTTGCAAACGGAAATACCGATAGTTTATTAGGTCTTTTTAATAATGGTGCCAACGCGGCAGCAACTTCTCCTGTTGACATAATATTCAGGCCGGCTTTGTGCAGAACCTGATGCAAAAGTTTGGGCTCGATCAAGGTAAGGCTATGGGTATAGCAAGTTCACTAATTCCGGTTGTATTGCAAAAGCTGGTGCATAAGACAAATGACCCTAATGATGGTAGCTTCGATTTAAAAAACATCATCGGAAGTCTTACCGGCGGGGGAGGTGTCGGAAATATAATCAATAACCTTGGAGGCGGAAACGAGAAGGATGGAGGCGGAATAATGGGTAAAATTGGCGGCATGTTTAAGTGAAAAAAGATTTATAATTATTTTCACATCACTCAATTTTTTTGTACTTTACCTTTGTATTGTTGAATTTTTGTTGATTAGCGTTTTAACATTGTTTATTGTTCAATAAATTCGCTCTGGCATAAACTTTGTTTTAAATATATTAGATTACAATAAGAAAGTAGTCAAATTTTCTCATAAGCAGTTAGTTTTGGTTGCGGCCCCGATTTCTATTGGGGCCTATTTTTTTGCCATAATATATAGATACTGCTATTAACCCTGCCACACTTCCAAGAGCGTCAAAAAACATGTCGGCCAAGTCAAACGAACGTTCGTTTACAAAATACTTTTGAACATACTCCATTAATATTCCATAAACAATAACATACGCTGCTATTTTAATAAACCAGCTTTTTATTACTGAATCATTGCCGGGAAAATAAAAGAATGGGTAACAAAATAAAGCGGTAAGCATAAAAAACATCGTAAGATGTACATACTTATCGAAAAAAGGAATATTAAACAATTCGTTGTGAGGAAGATCTTTGCCAGGAAGGGTAAGTAAAACTACAGATATAATAAACCATGCAATGCCCGGCAGAAAAGATTTAAATGTCATATTTGTTGTAAAAGGATGCAAAGTAAAACAAAAAATGCCGGGATAAGGTGGAGGCATGAGGAATTGATGCTTTACTGTGAAGCAGCAATTAAATATTTCCGATTACGAAAAGAGCTTTTAGATTAGGCGTTGCGCTTCCGCCTTCTTTTTCAAGCGTAATAGCAAAAGCGTCAGCTTTAGGTATGTTTCTCATTTTGCAAACACTGCTGCACGATGGGCTTAGTACACCTGCATCTACCGGATGGCCATCAACCATTGCCCACAGTTGATATTGTTTCCCGTGTTTTGGCTCCGGCAGTTTATTTACCATTACATACACATCCTTGTTTTGAGTATTCCAAAATACGGTTGCCGCATCATCTTTACCCTTGGGGCTACGCATCTTCACCATTGCCATCGTCGTGTCTGCCATCATTGCTGCTGCTGATTGCCACTCCTTTAGCTGGGTTTGATAGATTTCATTATTCACCTGTAAAGTTTGCCTTTCTGACAAAAGCGCCTGGTAGGCTTCTTTGTTGTTGCTATATTGGCTGTATAAATAATAATTCAAGCCGGCACTTATTATTAGCAGTACAACGCAAGCGGCAGCAATGGTCCTCCATTTACGGATATGATTTATATGTACAACTGAAGATTCTTCATCAGGCTGGCTTGTTATAGGAGTTGCCATTCCATTGTCTTCCTTCTGAATTGCGGCTATTATTTTTGCTTTAAGGTCTGGCGGCGGAGGTATGGCATTTTCAAAAGCCTTTTTTTCGAAAGCTAATGAAAATTCGTTTATTGCTTCCTCGAGCTCCATGTGCTGAGCCCGAAGTTTTTCAATTTCGGCGGTTTCCTCAGCACTTGTCAGACCAAGTACATAACTTTCAATTATTCCACTTTGTATGTAGGCCTTTATATCCACTAAAGTTTAATAACTTGTTTTAGTTGAATTAAAGCAGTTCTTAGTCTGGTTTTTACAGTACCTAAAGGAATTTTCAGCATTTTAGATATTTCGTCCTGCGTATATCCTTCGAAATAGGAAAGCTCTACCAATACCCTGTATTCATCTTTCAGATTACGCACTATTTTCCGTAAACCTATTTTGTCAGTATCTGTTTGCATACTTCCACCGGCATCATATACGTTTTCTGTAAGTTCTCTGTTCTGCTGGCTTTGCTGAAAATTTTTACTTCTTACGGCATCAATACTTGCATTGCGGGCAACATTTAGCATCCAGGTGAACAACCTGCCTTTAGTATGGTCATAAGTCATAATCTGTCGCCAGATCTTGACAAATACTTCCTGCAACAAATCGTTAGCTAATTCCCTGTCGGGCACAATACTAACTATGACAGAGTATAAAGAACCAGAATAATGGTCATACAAATAATTAAAAGCAGAGTGTTGCCGTTGTTGTAGCAACGATACCAATTCGCTTTCATTATATAAATTGCCTGTGTTCAAATAGCGGCGAGTTAGAGAAATGGTTAAGGCGAAAGCGTATAGTTGTATATACGAAAACTAGTTCGCCACGGATTTGGTTTAGGAGACAAGTTTAGAATAGGCTTCGGCAGTCATCAATTCTTCATAGTCTGCAACGTTATCAACGGTCATTTTAATCATCCAGCCTGCACCATAAGGGTCTGAATTTACCAGCTCAGGCTGATTGGCTAATGCAGGATTAACATTGTTAATAGTTCCTGAAAGAGGTAAGAAAAGATCGCTTACAGTTTTTACAGCCTCTACAGTACCAAAAATTTCTTCCGCATTCAGTGTTTTACCAACACTCTCTATATCTACATATACAATATCGCCCAGTTCACTTTGTGCAAATTCGGTAATACCTACGGTTGCAGGAAGTATTTGTCAAGATCTGGCGACAGATTATGACTTATGACCATACTAAAGGCAGGTTGTTCAC
>Ga0181463_1000416_pt1 | contig 11916 bp, 2 predicted proteins | sample InSIn1gowninarea_FD_119071 | JGI IMG/M metagenome (GOLD analysis project Ga0181463, IMG submission 119071) | Clean room microbial communities from NASA Spacecraft Assembly Facility at Jet Propulsion Laboratory, Pasadena, California, USA -... ... | reverse complement strand
ATTCTTAATGACGATGGTAATAGAAAAGTTGACACTAATTCCACATTACTTTATTGAATCAATTATATTCATATTTCACAAGTGTTTATACTAAGTTAGCAATAGTATAATAATTTCATTGAGACTCGAAAAATCGATGACAGATCGCACTATTACATAAAAATAATTTACATAAAATGTTTCTAAACTTAACCAGTATTTGGTTCTTTTTATGAAAGACATACTTATTGTAAATGTTACAACTAAGTAATATCTGGAGTATGGGCTCGATACTGAACTTACAAAGAATCCTTATAAAAACGATCCTTTCAATAAAACTAGTAAGTTTGAAGATAAATGTGTAGCTAACTCGATCAAACATAATTAGTAAAATTTTTGAGAAATATCACACAAGTAAAAAGTATCAAAGTAGCACAAAAGTTCATATACATTCGTTCATCTAGAAAAAAACCAAAGCTCTGGAGATCATGGAATACTAGCTTGCGGTTTCCTATTCATTGGTTATTGGATATTCTAAAGTGGAAAGTAAAACATACGTATGGGTACACTGTACATAAATGCATAGTTTAATTGCAGTGAAATGTGATTTGTCAGTCTATTTAATACAAACATAAATAGAAAAAAATAAGATTTAAAAAGTCGAGCTTGTTAGTAGGTATTTGTGTTGGGTAGGAAGGGGGTGTAGTATAAAAACATAATGCCTGACGAATGTATAGGCATATTGAAGTAATACCCATAATATTACTTTAACATCCCTATTTATGTTTATGCATAATAATCTAATAATAAGATCAAAAGTTCTACTTCCTCATGTCCATCATCATAGCCTATTATCGTCAGTCATTATTTTTAAATGACAATGTTAATACTATTAGGATATATCCCAAACATAAATTATGATGGTTCGTAATCATTGTTGTTATTTTATTTTATGTACGTTTGTGTCATATATGCATTGATTTATTTAAAATACTAGTATGCAATTAAAACTATTTAGATGGACTTTCTTCGGGAACATGCAACTTTCCTTGTATTCAAAAACAACAAATATTAGAACTCTTCTACAGACATATGTTACACCTTTAAAAATTAAAATGAAGCACTGCTTAGTACACATACAACATGCATACACATTTTTGCCAATTTTTATTGCATGTTAAAGTTATCAGAACAGGCTCGTAAGACAATTTACTCCATATAAATCTATCAAAATGAAAAATGATAGATTACCCTCAAAAGGCAATGACATCTTTTGAATGCAAGGATATCTGGGATGATTGATAAGTTTTGCATTAAGGAAAATGCATTATATGCCCGTCATATGCATATTTTTAAAGCTAGGACATGGCTTCGCAAAAATATAACATAACCCCTTTACAACATCCTGTTCTGAATATATTGGGATTGGGACTGAATTCGTCATAATGGAATACTATTTTCAAGGCCATGATTATATGTATACTTTAACATTTCACATATAAATAGTTTGATTTACAATTTTACATGATTTATATTTGGCTTAGAATAAGAATACTTACTCCTAACGATAACTTCTTAGTTCTAAATTGACAACTTGAAGTGAAAAGCGATGGTTGTTAGACTTTTAGACGAATACAATGCACATTTTCTAAATTCATAGTCATAACTCCATGTTGGGTCTATGAGTGCCAAGAAATTGAAGTTTGATGAGCAGTAAAACTTTTAATTTTAGCTCTTAGCGATGTTTGAATTTTTTATGTCTTACTAATATACATGTAAGATTTGTGTACAATCCTCATCTTCGAATTGAATGGCATGCTGCATATTAGCTTACCACGTTTTTAATTGAAGTGTAAGCTTGTAAATATTTCATTAACATGTAATTATTTTTTTCGTACTAATAGGAAAAGAAATGTGTCAAATATGTTGAAAACCTTTTTCAAGTCAAACTATAAAATCTAGTCTTGTAAATTTTTGTCGAAGAAAGTTAACAAAAGGGAGTTCTCAGATGGCATACACCAACTCAATGAATGCCCTATACATGACGCATTTTGGATTATTAGAGATTTCCTTGAGTTCAAAGTTTCGATTGTAACTGTGATATACGTCTCACCAAGGATTGATTTATTTCTACCGGGTGTTGACTAGCTCATTCTTGTTTGCAGTTTTCTACATAGCTGATTTTCAAAATAGTAATGTACAATCCCAAATGTCACGTATGTATATACAAGCTTGATGTAAAACACAACTGTGTACGTTATTACAAATGGGAGTAAGTTGATTATCCCTCGTTGTCAGTCAAATTTTGAATGAACCACACAACACAACTATAAAGAACTTACGCAGCCCACATGCTAAATATAAATGAAATATATATGGTATTTCATGTCATGAATCATGAATATGCAAGACGCGCAGATAAATATCATTAGCATTCCGCAGTCCATATTTGGCATGACCTTATTGTTGTGAAAACAAACGGTTTGCAAATATAGAATATTAGATACTAGCTAAAACTGTTACTTTACATTTTGTTGCATCACTGCACTTATAGCGAGGTATCGATCGGGAGAAACGTTTCCCACATAAAAGTAACAGTCTGTGTTCAGTTCAGTTGAAAACTAGGAGGAGGAATACGATAAGATGTCTAATTGATATTCTGAAGATGTTACGTTTCTTTACCCGTAACTCCTTTTTTGAAAGTGCGAAAGGTGATACTAAGGATAACTGATAAGATAAAAGAAATTGAAGGTCCAAAAACTACATACAAAGAAAGCCATGGCCTAAGCCAATTGTGCGCAAACTAAAGACTTGGTTTTGATTCTGTTTACCAGGTTTGTATAAATGGTTTTATCTGAAATATTCATGTTTGCCAATGAAATTATCACATAAATACAAAATATTATGATGATTCTTGCTAAAATGATTGAAAACTACCAAAATTAGAATTAATTAACATGGTCATGTGATGTCATATATGTAATACTCCATACTTCCTTTTGCTCATACTAGATTTGTAAACCAATACGCGGACAACAATGATGTTGACATAGGTTCAAGTAAAGGAGTAAATCTATACAAAGGATATTTTTTTCTCAATTCGACAAAATGGCATATCAACATCATCGTAAAAAACGATTGATGTAAGTTTGATTTACGTTCATTCATTTATCGTTGCCCTTTGCCCTAAACTTTTAATCTTTTTTTTTTGTGTCGATGAAGGCAAATAATTATTTAAACTTTTGTCGCCCAGCCAAAATACTACTTTCTGTTTTGCTGAATTTCAGAATATCGTAAATAATTATTGCAGTGGCAAAAAATCGGCCTCGGTTCATGTATGTTTTGCAATAAAAATTCTTTATTTTTACCCATTGGCTCTTTTGAGAATGACTGCATTGTTTTGTAAAAAAATACATATAATTTATTTCAACATATTGGTCGCATCCTCAATCCTCCTCACCCACCTCAAAGATGTGATGTGTGAATTCGAAATTAATTCTTACTACCATGATACAAATACAAAAATACAGAAATGCATTTCTACCCAAGCGTCCAAGCACGCATTATGCATGATGCAAGATGCATGTCATTTATATCTGCAATTTTAGTCCCAGAACAACGGTGCAAGCTCAGTGTGAATTCACAGTCCATCTTTGTTAGTACATTTTTCTTTAGTTTGTTTACCATACATCTTGATCTCGCTTGTTTATGGCTCAATGCGTGCATCTTCTCCTTAATGACACCTCTTTTGTCTTTGTTTTGTTTTTACTTTTACCAATTTACTATTGTGCGCAGCAGGTTATACATATGATTATGATGCCAATGAATTGAATTCATTAGTCATTAGAGAGATCATATTGCATTGGAAATTGGGATGTGAAATCATATCTCAGTTACCTTATTCCTCAGCTAACATCATCTATTTATAAAGTAAATTTGATTTTTAGCTTGAAACTTCAATTTTGATTATGATTATTCAATTAAACAATGTTATTTCCAAAAAATTTGTGAGTGCATAGAGAATACTTTCTTGAATCTGATTACTGCCGCAGTCAGTGTATGAATTCCAAATTCTTTGAAATACGCATCGGTGTAATGAAATCCCAATGATAATCTCTTCGTTTTTGTATAAATATAGCAAAATCACCGCAATATAACCTGCTGTCTGCAAGCAGTAAGCAAAACAATAAATGAGTTAGGGATAGTTCTTAATGCTATCAGATATTACCTACACTTGTCAATTATTTCATCGAATTATGATTATCATCTGTATAATACAAAGATACTAATGACAAGGTAATATTTTCTGTTTCATTAAGTATTCTTTCGAATTGCCAATTTCATCTTTACCCCATTACTTTTTATTGTGTTGTTTTTATTATATTTATTCAGTGTATCTGGTAGCAGTGTTGCGTTGTCGTGATTATTTTATAGGAAATAGGAAACACATTTATGCGTCTTATTACTTTTTAGATTGCTGCATGATTAGGTGTCAGCGTAATGTCTTAAGATAAGGAAGGGAAAAGAAAATATTTTTCTTTCGTTTTCGGCATTTGCTGACGATTCGTTTTGTACGACTCAGTTTTTTTAGTGAATGTATTGTAGTTTTAAATGACAAAATGTGGTTGTAACATAACACTCAATTGTTTTTTTTCCAAATCCAAACAAAAGTATGCGGTGAGATGGCATCGTGAATAATCAGTACTTTTAAAGTCTTAACTTGTCACGTTTAATTACATTAACGCGATTATGAATGTAAAATTTTAAAATTGATAAAGATGTTTCTTTGTGGTATATGTTGATTTGTAATTCAATAGCTGAGTAGTCTTAATACATTCGAACTATACAGCTTGTGTGTCATGAAATTTTGGGTAAACATAAAGATTCAAAACTTGACACAAATGCTCATAATTATTTTTTTGACTGTGCGTCTGGCGTTTGACAACTTTTCATTTTATGACAAGATGACAAAAACATTGATAGTGTGATATATGGGTTTTATGTGGTGAGATGCTCCTCTGCTTTGTCAATTATTTTGACGTTGAAGTCTCTTGGAGGTGTGCTTGCGTTGTAAATGCTGTTGATAACTGTCATATTTCTTTATGTGTAATTGTATTTCACACAAATTTTTAGGCTACTTGTGTGAAGTTACAACTTTGATGTTGATTTTCTTTAAACTTAACACGAGTAAAGATTTTTTAAATTAAAAATCATTGACTTGACACATTGTGACGCATATTCTGGCCATACTTATTCATATGACATCAAGTCGCTTACACCAGTAATGATGAAGCCCTTGAAGGTGTCAGTCCTTAAGTCGCAGCGCAGCATCATAGACAACGTAAATATAAACTTATTTTGTCTTGCGATTTTTATCTCGTACACTTTTGGTTAATATTCATAAAGAAAATGGGCGGACATTAGTAAAATTATTTTTTACGAAACCATCTTTGTTATTTTTGTGGTAAAAGCATGTAAATGGTATAATTTAGGAAGCTCAACATTCGTTGTTCGCAGCCTTATGAAATGAAGTGATGTTGATTTTTTGTACTCAATCATTATCCCACAAAAATTACAATTTTTTTATTATTTAATACACAGTTGAAGTTCTGAAAGTTTTTCCTTTATAATACATCATCAGTAATCAGAAGGCAATAATGCCAAAACAAGATGACATGTGTATTACACTATTAACTTTTATCATCAATATTTACTTGCTGTGCAATGCAACATATCATTTTTGGAAAAATGTGATTCACATGAAAGCGTGAGGGCGATATTGCTGACAATGAACTGACAAATGTTAATTTCATATGACTTAAAATCGTGGATTTTTGGAGTTTTATTCATACTCAAGTCCAAATGTTCATATTTGGCTTGCATTACGATATTCATGCATTCCCCAATAGTTATGTTTGCATTAGTGTAATTACTCTACGAGTTTTCACTTACTTTTTATGCACAACTTTTCGTGTCACATTTGGCTTTGCTTGTCTAACAAAATTACTTATTATATAATGTCCGTGTCTGTGTCCACTGAACTGAGTTAATTAATTCCAATTTATATGCATAACATGTGTGTCGGAGAACTAGTATCAGGTATGCATATATTTCTGGTACGCGCAACATTGCTTAAAAATAGTTTCATCGTCACTTCCAATTTCTCTAATAACATATTAGAAATTTAATAAAAGCAGACCTTCTGTTCAGACTTCTAAATAAAATTATTGTATGCGAGTAAAACGACATTAAGTGTAACTTTTATATACATATATACAAAGAAATACATAATCAATTATAGAGCAACATATCTGTTGAAATTGCAAAGTAGTATATTTCATTTAATATAGTTTTTTTGCCATCCGCCGTCACATAAAATGACATAATAACGGAATTCCCTATAATCTAATCTTCATCTTTTTACACAGGAAATCAACACGGCAGTATTCTCTCTAGTTACTGAGCACACACGTTTTTTACATGAGTCCAACTGCAGCTCTACACCTCTGACATAATGTCACTACATTTAATTTAGCAAAGCTTTAAGGCTATTTGCACCCATAAACACGATGTAAATTCTCTACAAGGTGTAGTGTTCATTGATGTCTATCGGCTTTGAAAAGATGAATTTTGGTACTTTACTGTTCATTTCTCATTAATATTTTATGATTTTTTTAGTTATGTATTTATTACTATCACCTTCATATATAAAGTACATAGACTAGACTATAGATGCTTTTTTATTACTTTAAGCCAAACATTCATCATAATTATTAAATGCTAGAGAAAATTATAGGTGTTAGGGAATTTATGACAAGATTATGAACGCTATTTCCTGAAGATGTTCCCACCAATGCTGAGAAAGCCTGAAGAAGTTTTAAATCTCTGTACGATGCTTAAGTAATATTATGTGCATCTGTTATGCTCCAAAGATTCTACTATTTTTTTACAAGTATCAAAACGTATGAATTATAATCAATGTAATTGAGAGGCGAATTTGCTTTAGCAAAAAAGTTTGATATTTCGAGATAATATTTTAGATACTTGTATGTAGTTTGTAAAATGACCCTTGGGAAGTAATCGTAAATTCTCAATTTTTTAAACAAAATTCGAGAATTTATACGTTCATTGGGATGGACGACTGACAGATTTGGCAGCGCTGACGTACATAAATAAATATAAGGTTATGTGCATGTTTGTAGTTAGATAAATAATAGCATTGGATTCCCATCTATGATTTCCTACATGTTGATGACCTGATCTACCTAATTCTCTTGAATAATGAATATAATTGTCAAAATCGTTATTCAATCTTAATCAAAAATACGTTTTGCATAAAATTTCAACCCAGTCGTAAAATCTGTAAACGTACTGGGGTTCATAATAGTTATACGATCTGATCTGATGTCTTTTAAGTCACATGAAAATGCAGTTCAAGTTGATTTAACGATTTTTTAGTAAGAAATATACATTTTCATTAGGAGAGTACATGTGCGTAGGATTTTTTTCTTGAATTTTCTAGGATATACCAAATATATCCCGGCAGTAAATAATCTCAGTTGGGTTGGGTTGGGTTTAGGTTACAAGGCAGTATTAGCTCTACTGTCATTCACCTTCTAGCGTTATCAATCTATCCTACTTTTATTCAAAAATCCCCTTTTTAAACACTAGCAAAATACAGATATTGTTGATACTCTAAAACCCAACTTATACACCTGTGCCTTCGTGAGCTGTGTTCAGACAAAGGACAACAATGTGAATGTGGCTCAAGCTACACTAATGTATATTGTAAAACCATCATCATGGAAAATGTACTTTTTTAACAATCAAAATATCTAGTGCCACACATGCACGTACAAGTAATATTTCTAATCTTACAGCTTTTCCTCTAATGTTTCCTTGAACCACGTTTTACTCAGAAGAAGATAACATTAATGTTTGTACCACCAGCAAAAAAAAGAGCTACACAGATACACCTTCAATCTTAAGAATACACACATAAGCAAACAGTTAACAAAGAAGAGCTAAAGAATAGTCCTGACTTCTTGTGGCGTAATGTGAAGCATTAGCGTAATAGCATATCCGTTTTTTTTTTGCTTGTTCGTAGAGTATTATGTTTTGCTTTGAGCTGCATCAAAACAGTAATTTAAAAAAACAGAAAAAAACTCCGTAAAATAATAATAATAAATACTAACAACGACAGTCTCATTTTGTACCACAAGCCATAGCCAAAAAAATTCACCTGTCTGTCCTTTTTTCTTTTCTTCCTTCTCTTGTAGACAAACAAGTGCTTTTATTTCCCATGATGTAACCATAATCCTTTTTTATTTTTGCTGGTAGACTGGCAGGATTGTTTTGTTGAACGTGTGTGGTGGGGGCTGGTGCATGTCAGTTAAGTTCATATTATGCACTCCCAGCCCAGTACCAACAAGTTTGTAGTAAGCAAAGCAAGAGTGTGAATGAATTTTTTATAGTTTCTTTACGTTTTTGTCTTTGAAATCCATGCCTTTTGTACGTTTACGTATAATATATATGCATTATGTTTTCGTATTCCGTAAATGTATAATATTATGTGTAAAATTATCGTAAATTCCGTTTCTACTACACTAATTTTCCTTCTCTAGCAATCTTTGTGAAGAATCTGATCTAATCATCATCATTAAGAATAACATAAGTCTTGTTTTGATTCTCAGTGCATTGTACTTTGGAAGTCGTAACTCAAAGACTTCAGTTTTCTTTGGGTGCATTTATATTTGATTTTGTAATTTCGTTTCACAGTTCATGTACTCATTGGCATCCATTACATTGTCATTAGAAATACAACATATCGCTTTTATAAAAGCCATTGAAGCCATTCAGAGGGAAAACTTAGTTTTTTTGACACAAAGCACTCCTGCACCGATGCGCAATGAACGCTTGAATACTTTTGTAAGGATCCTTTGGTGAGGATGACGGCGATGACGTCTTCATCAAAGCCGTATATCTGTATGCAATCTGACCAGCCATTCTTTCACAGCATGACTTTAAGTTCGCCTTAGTACAACACGGTTTTGTTCAAGTTATACAATAAATGTTGAAATACGATTAACTTTCTAAATCTTCAAGTCGTAATGCCGGCTTATCGATTAAATGTTTGTTTTTTATTCCGCATTTAGGCAAGGAGAATAGTTAATTTATGAATTAAATTACATGCTTGCTAGTTTGCTCAGTAAAAGCTGACCAATTGTTAAACGTGACGTATAACGTACTCGTGCTGGCACAGTCATAGTTAGTTCATTCTACAAAAAATTTATTGTTTATAATATTCTTCATATAGATGTAGTGAAGCACTCCAAACTTGTATTTTGCTGATACTTTCTTTCATAAGAACTTCCTATTTAAATACTATGATTTACTCCTGTATCGAATATATTAATCTCTGTACAACTCAACAGAAAAAGTTTAACAAAATAAAATAGAGTAAGTAAACAAACTTAATGGCTTTATTAGCATTTGGCATAATTTTAGTGCTGACGCTCAACAGTAATTTCAAAATAAGTCTTATATAACATATGAACGTTAGATCCACAGATTTATGATTCAAAATTCAAGCACAAATAGAACTATCATAGTGTAAGGTAGCTTGTTAGCCGTAAAACAGATTGAATTGGATTTCCCCACGATATCACTCCAATTTTCCTTTTTATGAACAAAAGCATCCAAAATCACGACTTTGATAGTGAGATTTTCAAACGATCTTATTTCATTTTAAGGCAGAAATATATGAAGCGCAAACAAGCACTGATTTATTATTTTTGATGCTCATTGCTCTAACATCGTATTGTTGAACGATATACCGGCACATATTCCGAATTATTATTAGCACGTATGTACATATGAACACATTAATTCGAAAAATACGAATTAATCAGTTTTCCGATTTCCCTTTTTTCTGTCAGTATAAAACGTTGTATAAACTGCTCACAGGTTCATAAAATATACATGACATGAGTACATGTTTGACCATTTGAGTCAGTTATATTTGGAGCGGGTTGATAGCTCAATTTTAAGTTTGACACATTGATATGTCCACTTGTAAAGAAAATTTAATCGAAAACTAACTCATTACATGTCTAAATCTTATCACTCAACAAAATTGACAAATATCTGTTTTCACATATGCATGAATATATTTGAAAAGAAAAGAGGTGCTAATGGAATATCGAATCTTTCTCTTACCTCTGAGCCGGAATGGCCTTCCCCCATGGTTGGTGTGTCAGCTTGGGCATCAGCCCACGAGGCATCACTGATGCTAACGTCACTCATATCGTAATCAGCCATCCTAAAAACAAAACAGATATTTCATAAATTAAAAAAGAATCCCTAATTCAATCATTATATGCCACCCAACTCGAAGATTTTTGGCTATCTGATGAAATGTCTGTGTAAAATAAGTTAAAACATTTTTGTACAATATATGTACCACAACTCCACTTTCTCAGCCGCCAACATTTTAAGTTGTTATTTCACTGTTATAAAAGGTTACAGAAGAAGAATAGTGTCTTGAGTCTTGCAGACTTTTTGGGGCAAACTTTTCCAAAAGTTACACAAATTTTGTTACCAACTTTCACTATTTTGTACGGTACGCACGAAGAACTTAATGAAAATTTATAAGGCTGGAATTAACAAAATGTTTAGATAAACAATGTTAATGGACCACAACATACATATTGTATGAATGATCAGAGCAGATAATGATTCATTGACTATATATTTAATGTAATTTAATACAAAATCTTTGGATTTTGTTTTTTTCCCCGTAGAATGAGATTAATGTGGGAGGAAATAGTTTCCACTTTAATAATAATTTATGAAATGTTCCAAAAAGAGGACACACAAACACAAGCAATCAAATCTGCTTCACACGTATAAGGTAATCTGCCATCACTCATCACTATCCCATCAGATCAAAAGGATACTTGCTTTAATGCACCTTCTGCACTGTAAACTAAACGTAGCATGTGAAGCCTGAAACTAAGTCATGAAGTCAAGAGTTCACATTTGAAAGCTTATAAATCCTCACATGCATAATAATATATATGATATAAGTGTATACATACCACCTGTTTGGTAGAATTATAGTTAACTTTTTTATTACATGTAGACATTACCAAAACGGTATACTTCAAAACACTTAAAGGCGATAATACAATTAAAACAATGGATAAACTATAAAAAAGGTAGCAACCCACCAACGACGACTGGCATTAGAACTTTAATCGTATTTTATTGTTCGTTTGAGCAAACATAATGAAGGCAAGGCAGATGTCATTTCATTCATGATTCAACATTTTGAATTTACATTGTGTTTTTTTTTTGCACATTCCTGTTCCTACCACATTATTTCAGTTTATTGCAGCTGAAAGAGGAAACATAATGACTTGTTACCGTTTTAGGAAAGATGGCAAAATCCAAAGATTTTGTATTAAATTGGTATGCACATTGACACAAAGACTGAGAGACCTACCACGTTTCAAATTTACAAACATGAAATCATTTTTACACTTCAGTAGGCTTTTATGTTGCATAAGAAAGGCTTCTGAAGAAGAATACTTTTAATTATACCTTCTTTTAAATCACACTTTCTTTCTCATTTTGATTACTGTAATTTTGCGGTCAACAACTTTATGATTGCTGGTTGCTTTAAAATGCATTTCTTGCTTGCTACTGTTATCTACTTCATAAGAGTCAATTGTGCATACCAAATATTATTGCACGCATTCTTTTATTACGACAATGCATCCGTTTAAATTGAAAGCATTTTTCTTCTTGTGGATTTTGCCATCTTTCCTAAAACGGTAACAAGTCATTATGTTTCCTCTTTCAGCTGCAATAAACTGAAATAATGTGGTAGGAACAGGAATGTGCAAAAAAAAAACACAATGTAAATTCAAAATG
>Ga0181463_1000412_pt1 | contig 11972 bp, 12 predicted proteins | sample InSIn1gowninarea_FD_119071 | JGI IMG/M metagenome (GOLD analysis project Ga0181463, IMG submission 119071) | Clean room microbial communities from NASA Spacecraft Assembly Facility at Jet Propulsion Laboratory, Pasadena, California, USA -... ... | reverse complement strand
TGTGGAATATGCATAATCCGGTTTAAGAAAAAGTTGCACAGAACATCAAATGCTGTTTAGGTTGCAACAATCGATTTATGCCATCTGTACAGATATATAAGCCAACATTGTGGCGATTTGTCTTGGCTTTAAAAAAGAAGCAATGTCGAAGTGAAAATATTTTCTATACTTTAACCCTTTTATCAGTTAGTCTTACACTAATAGATATGGCGATATTAATTTTACACAATGAATTGTTACTTTACAATGAATCAGTTAAAAATTACAAATTTTGATGTTTTATGTGTTAAAACTTGCTTCATAAATATATATTTCAATTAATTTCATTGTTCAATTCCACTACCACTTCAATTATCATCCAACTCAAAATTAAACAAAACGAATGTACCAAAATAATAAAACATTTGTCAATTGTCTGTAGCTGATGTCGCACAGTATTGGCGATAACCTTCTCTTGTCCCCACAATAATTGTAATTGGACAGAAATCCGTTGACTTGCATGAGTTAAATGTGTCTGTCTGAGTGTGACGGCATTGATGCCCGCATCTGTGAATATGACCTTGAAGTACTACTCTCTCAAGATCATCTGCCATTTTCCATAGCTCACTCTCATAAAGTGATATTGCCTTCGCGTTCATTAATTTTGGAGTACTATGCAAAAGTCGAAAGCTTTTCACCACTCTGACATCCACATTCAAATTATGTGCAATACACAGACGCAAATATTTTAATTTTGGAAATGCACTGAGAAGATGAAGAGGCAACTTTGCATCTCCATAAAAGTTCGGTATCTCCAATGTATGAATATTATCTGACCGAAAACCCTCAAGATTTTTAAAACTTGTAGTAGAACTGATCGGATAATCAAGCTTAAGATATCGAATAGTTGGAAACATTCTCAACATTTTCATTACATCAGCATAATTAATTGTTGAATAAATATAACGCTCCAGATCTGAGTTAGAATTAGATGATTTTAAGCGCAACTTTTCGATTGGAGCGTCCAGCCACTCGCCACTAAAAATCCTTTCAAAAATGGTATGTGATTTTTGAAGCATAATGGACAGTTCTGGAAAGCACAGAGTGAGTTCTCTCAGTTGTGGCATTTTCAAATTCAATCCTTCTTTCCAAACTATCGTAAGTTTTAACAATTTTTCGTTATAAAATGGCTGTATAAGCCTGTTCATTATAAGATCCGACAAACTTGGAGAGCATTCCTGGTACGTATTCATGTAAAACGAGATCAAATTTTTAGGCAAACTGAGACCATTGAACATTAAGGAATTGTCGAATGAACAAATACGTTCTTTTAAAGCAATATCTCTCCCTTCAAAGGGATCCATTCGAACAGAAAATGTTCTCAAGTTTGGACAACCTTCCAAACACATTTGTATAGTTTGTCCAAAACTAAATTTTGAGTTGACGCATCTCATATGTTTCGATTTAATTTCAAGACGTGTTATATATTTACCAAATAATTGAATAAAATTGCGCACTTTTTTGGAACACTTGTATACTTTTGAAGATATACTGTAGTGATCTGTATTTGCCAAGATTACTTCGGCGTGACCGACAAATGGGGAGAGTTCAAGGTCACAATGTCTTTTCATCAATTCAATGAACCTTTTTAATTTACTTGAGTCGTAAAATAAGTAGGTGCATATAAGTCGCTTGTATTTGTTCTTACAAATTTCTTCCTCAAATTGTGGGCACCTTTTCATTTTTCTCAGAAATCGTTCATTGTTGAAGGGCTCTTTGTAGAGTTTGGCATAAAGGAAATTATCAACAATTTCACGACACTTTTTACTAACTTGACGACAAACTAAAATATTTTTTAGTTCAAAATAATCCATGAGAAGTGGTAGCATCTGCGCAAACTGAAATAAAATTCAACTTTAAAATTTCATAAATTCAAAATTGAAGTATCAATTCAAGAAAATGACTATAGCAATTTATTTGTACCTTTTCAAAGGTCACAGTTTGATCCTTTCCCTCCAGCAGTTGCGACTCAGATTTAATTTGCAGGTCTTCAGAAGAATGTCCCTGTTCTTTAAACGTGTCAAGAGAGCTCTCAACTTCATCTTTATCCTCATCATTGCTACTAATTATTTCTTCATTCAGAACAACAATCTTTTGCTCTTCAATCTCAAATTTCACTTGACTTGATTCATGTTCAAAGAAATCTCCTTTCCCTTCATCCACACCTTCCTCTTCAAAGAACTCAGTCTTAATTTCTTGCTTGATCACCTTATCCTCTGGATTTACTGAGCTTTGGTCCTCCTTGGAAATCATGATATCACGCGGACCAGTCTCATCACTGCTTTGATTCAAATTCTGAATGGATTGTATTTGAATCAGTTCTTGATCTCTTTCTTCTTCTGCCTTCCTCTTTCTCAAAACTTGTCGTCTTGTTTCCATTTTTTCTCGAAAATTGTTAATACTTCTCTTGTAGTGAATAAAAATTGAAAATAATTATAAGCAATTTATTTTCCTTATTGGGTTGGTGAAATTATTGGTTTTAAACACAATATTTGTGTATTTTTATAAGTCTACATTTGTGTACAATGATTTGAACTAAATGTATATTTCACATGCTCTTTCTTTTCCGGCGGTGAGTGTACTAAATATCTATAGCTGCTTGCTTTGAAAGTAATGCATTCAAATAAGTGCTAGCAATGTGAAGGGTTGTAAATGAATATATATATATTTAGATTACCATTCCTTTCTATATTTTATTGCCGTCTGCTATTCACACACAAGTACAGGCAATCCTTGTTCTTTTATCCATCCAGGTCTAAACATCCTACATGCATAAACATTGGAAAGATTCTAAAAAATTTCCTTCCAATATACAAATGACAAAGGAATTTTTGTGTGTTGTTAAGTTGAGATGTACTAAATACATGTAATGCTAATGCACACATGCATCATTATTGATATGTACCTGTAAGGAATTTTATATTTGTGTACACAAAACTACACCCACCACACGTAGCACAAGGTCTTTTGCATGCCACATCAGTAAACTTGAGTCTGAGTGCAAGAAAAGGTTATAAACCAATGCATTATGCATTTGAAACGTTATTTTTTACATTAGAGAAGGGATCATGAATACTTGCTATACAAGAAGGTATAAAAGTACCTCATCAGGTATACAATGCACATAAAGCAGCCTCAACATTTTTTTTCTGTTTTTATCAGTCAGCAGATAAATTATATTCTTTGCTTTAACTATTATTAACTGATTCATTTCTACCTTTATGTTTTTTTTACAATCTAATGCATTTTCAACCAATGTGTACCTTGCATTGCCTAAACCCCGAAATTGATTCACCCACTTGATCTTATTGCCACGAATTTTGGTTAAATTGCCTTAATATTTTGCACATCCGTGTATTTTTATGAAATTAGTCCGATAAATTAAACTAATATTGTAAATCTACTGATACTCTTGTGATGCGGTATGTAATAGGGCCCTAATATTCAACAACATCCGATGTCACTTAAAATACAAATGGGCAACGATTAAAATAACGACTTTTTACACCACTGCTTTCCTATACGACATCCTGAAATAGCCATAAATGCATTACATGCGTAAATGTATTACTTGATTTAAATGTTCCTGTTTTCTGTTATTGAATGTATTGAAATAACTATAATTTATTCATTTAGTACTAACGTTTAAAACTACATGTATGAAAGGTCCTCATTCACTGTTAAGGAATATGCATTTAGGTAAACGTGATTATGCATATTTCATTAACAAATTTCAAAACGAGATTCAATGCTTTTTCTCCCAAAATAATCTAAAGATGGTGCTTTATCAGACTTAAAATTAAAATGAAAACTGCTAAAGTGCGGAGGTCATTTTTATGAAAAATACAGATTTGGTGAAAACTAAAACATTAAATTGCATTACGATCGCAGAAACCAGATAACTTGATTCAGGTGTAATGAACAACGAGGTTAGTCACCACCGCTGAGCTTTACTTGTCGTCAGCTTTATACAGAAACAAAAATAAAAACACTGACCAAGAAATTAAAAAATACTTTATTTCAATTTACAATGATCGTTCAAACTTTAAAACACAATTACGTCACATTTAATGCTTATATAGTCTATTTCAATAATAGTACCTTGTGTGAAAAATAGGAATTGTTACTTAAATGTATGTATTCATTCTTATCAGTATTTGTATTTCATATTTTTAAAGGTTTCACAAAAACTGACTTAATTGAAATTAATTTCAGTCACTCAAATCATGTTGCCAATTTTCATTGTCCATTTTGCATAATATATATGTATAAATAAATAAATATAAGAAATATTAGTTGTAATATGAAAATTATAACAAAATCTCGAAGTATTCTGTATTTTGGGTAATATTTCTAAAACCAACTTAGGTACAACGTACAACAGCAAACGAAAAATGACTGAATGTGAACATTTAGAATCGTTCTTTGTACACAACATTGAGTTCTAAAAAGGTCTGAAAAATATTTGTACACCTTACAAATTAAATTCACACTTATTTTCAAGCTCAGATATGACATGCAAAAAAATGTACGGTTAAGTGAATCTGATATCAGTAACCACCAATTTCTCACTTGTAAAAATTATCTTAATCAAAATCTCTCAATGGTCGAACTATTCTCTACAGCGATCGTAAAATGTTCGTCGATCTGTTTTCGCAGATTCTCAACATCCGACTCCAGTTTCTTATTCTTGTACTCTAGCGAACGAATTGTATTCCGCAGCTTCTCACCGTCTACTTTTTGCTCACATAAAAGTCTCGCTTTATTTGCTAAATCAGATAACAAATTAGCGTTTTCTCCTTTAAGACATTCAACGACCTCTTCATATTCATTAATCCTTTTTGTACTCTCATCCAACTCAAACTGAAACTTATTGATAGTCTCTGCATTTTCTACTTGATGCCTTGTCAAATCTTCAACCCTTTTCCGCAATACTTCAGTTTCTTTTTTCAGTTCCTCATTTTGTCTCGAAATTTTGCAAACAGTTTCGTCCTTCTCTGCAAGTGAAAAATTACATTTTCAGAGTTTCCATCAGAATAGTGTTGTTTCGTTTTTCCTTTGAACGTTCTTTGGTGACTCCATCCAGCTTCTCTAGTAGCCTTTGAATTTCTTTGAAATGATGGGAAGCTTTAAAAAAATTCACTCGTTACAACTGACCTTAAGTTTGGCTAGTTAAATGACAAAAGAGACTTACCAACTTGATCCTCTGCTTGGCTAGTGACTGGAGAGCCTTGATCATCAGCTATATGAATGGTGGGCAGATCAGTTTTAGTTCGCTTTTCATGTTGAACCTGTTTTAAAATTATTATTATCATTATTCGAGTTGGATTATTTGTTTTACTTATTCATTCTACCTGTGGCCGGTTTATCCTTGTTTTCCCCTTCAGTCTATTACAGCAAGGATTTTTCCCGTCGCTCAGATTGCGCGTATAAATTAGATCGTTTCCAAGAATTTTCAGGTGCTCGTACAGGTAAGGGAGAGTAATCTTATAATTATCAGGGTTGAGCAATAATTTCATAAAACAGTCGAAATATACAGCTCGTTTGCAGTGTTTAGGTTTTCGCGATAACATTCGTCTCTTAACCCCTTCCTTCTGCTTAACCTCGGGCCTCGGTATAATATCTTTGTGTGCGGTTCTCGTATGAATAACTACATCTCGATCATTCAAAAATTTATACTGACACTTTTCACCGTCAACTGAAAATTCACATCTCATATGATTTGTAATGTAATGTTTTGCAGTAGCTTGATGCGTTGCATATATAAAATAGCATCCTTTATACGTTGAAATAAATTCATTTTTTGGGTCAAAAGTTTTCGCGTTCGCCTTTTCCAAAAGTCCCAATAACCGGGTTTAAGCCCTATTAAAGCAGCGAAGTATTTCAAATTTAAAAAATAACATTAGATTCGGAATCTACGCGTGCAAAAACCTACATGTACTAGTTTTCAGCTTAAAATTCTGAAAACTAAGGTTTCCCGCCCTTTTTCTGACAAGGTAGTATTTTAGATTTAAAAACTAACATCAGATTCGGAATCTGCGCCTGCGAAAACCCATAAATACCAGGTTTTGGCCTTTGTTAAAAAAATCTCATCCACAGTCAAGAAAAACCAGTTTTTAATAACTTTTGCCGATTTCTACAATATCGGTCAGAATTGGGACTTCAAATTTTCCGAATAGTGTTTTCATGGAAGGCTCATTATGCCTAAAAAATTTGGGCTCATTTGAAGTCGGTTACGTACACAGTTGGTGATTACAGAAATACACGCTCATCATCATCATCATCATCAACAACACAACCGGCTGAGCTGAGAAAATCATTGAGCAACCAGCGTAGGAGCGCCAGTTACGTTGGGCTTCTTGCTGTAGTAAGTTAGGGATTAAAACGTCTTTTTTATAAAATTGTAAATGATGCATGTTCGTTTATTTACTTCGTGAGGAGAGATAAAAATGGAATAATTAACGGTGACAGTATTTTATTTATTAAAAAAATAATTACACTTAACGACAAAGTAATTATAATCCAATGCAGAATATTAAAAATTAAAAATTGAGATTTTCTTTGTGTTAAACCGACTTTATAAATTTAACTTTCATTTCATTGTACAATTCCACCACTGATTCATTTATCAGCCAATTTAAATTTAGTAAAATACATGCACCAAAATAATAATATTTTTATCAATTGTCTGCATTAAATCTCTCACAGTATTTTTGATAACCTTCTCTTGTCCCAACAACATTTTTAACAGGACTCAAACCTGATGACCAACAAGGTCGCTCATCGCATGTGCACATTTGCCTTTGAATTTCTACTCTCTCAAGATCCTCTGCCATTTCCCATAGTTCACTCTCATAAACTGATATTGCCTTTGCATTCATTAATTCTAAAGATTCACTTAAAAGTTGGTCACTTTTCACTTCCCTGCAATCCAGACTATAAGTGACATGCATTTTTAAATACTTTAATTTTGGAAACGCACAAAGAAATTCAACAGGCAGCTTATATTCTCCATAAAAGTGTGTAAGCACCAATGTATGAATATTATTCAACCGGAAACCAACAATATTTCTAAAAGTTGTGGTAGAACTTATAGGATAATCAAGCTTTAGATATCCAACAGTTGGAAATAATCCTACCATTTTCAGCACGCCAGCTATACTAAATTCTGGACAACTAGAAGTCTCTAATTTTAAGCAAAACTTTTCGATTGGTGCTTCCAGCCATTTACCATTAAAAAATCTTTCAAAATTCACACTTCTTTCTTGACTTGCAATACACAGAGTTAGTTCTCTCAGTTGAGGCATTTTCAATGTCAACCCTTCTTTCCAAATTATTTTTAACTTTAATAGTTGGTCATTATAAAAAGGTTGTAGCAGCCTGTTCATTATAAGATCAGATAAACTTGGTGAGCATTCTTCATGAATTTTAAGAGAAAACGAGTCCAAATTTTTAGGCAAACTTAGACCACTGGGCATTAAGGAATAGTCAAATGAACAAACACGTTCTTTTAAAATTACATCACTCCCACCAATGGGATCTGTGCGAACAGAAAATGTTCTCAAGTTTGGACAACCTTCCAGACACATTTGTATAGTTTGTCCAAAATAAAATTTTGAGTTGACACATCTGATATATTTTGCTTCAATTCTAAGACCAGTTAAATATTTGCCAAATAATTGAATAAAATTACGCACTTCTTCGGAACACTTGTACACTTTTGAATATCGATTGCATCTTTCTGTATTTGCCAAGGTTACTTTGGCGTGTCCAACAAATGGAGAGAGTTCAAGGTCACAATGACTCTTCATTATTTCAATGAACTTTTTTAATTTATTGGAACCGAAAAATAAGTAGGCATATTTAATAGGCTCGTATTTCTGCTTCCAAAATTCCTCCGATTGTGGTGACCTTTTCATTTTGCTCAGATATTTCTCATTATCGAAGGGTTCTTCAGAGATTTTTTCATGTAAAAAATTATCCATAATTTCACGCCACTTTTTACAAACTTCCCGACCATGTAGAATAGTTTTAAGCTCCAGATGATCAATGATTAGTGGTAGAATCTGCAGAAAAATAAAATAAAATTAAACTTTAAAATTCTTACAAATTCAACAAAATTATCTCAAATAAATCCTAAATAATTATAAGAATTAAATTATTTGTACCTCTTCCAAGTTAACAATTTGATACGACTCAGATTTATTTTGAAGTCCAAAGGAATGTGTCCGTTTGACACAAATGTCAAGGGCCCCACCGCTTTCGTTTTTCTCGTCATCACCGCAAATAACTTCCTCTTCATTCACAACAACAACCTTCTGCTCCACAATCTCAAATTTCACATCACTTGATTCAAACACAAACTCTCCTCCTTTCCCGACTTCTTCCAATTCAACCTTAACTTCTTGCTTGACAACGTTATCTTCAGGATTCACTGATGAAATTATAATATCACGTGGTCCAACATCAAGACTGCTTTGATTCAATATCTTGAATTTTGGCACTTGAATAAGTTCATTTTCTGTGTCTTCTGCTGCCTTCCTCTTTTTCAAAGCCTGCCGTCTGGTTTCCATTTTTGCTGTGATTTGCCAAGAAATACCAGTAGCTCAATTATGTGATAAAATAATTTTCGCTAAATAAATATTAACTTTCACAACAACTTCAAGTAAATGAAAATATTAATGGAAATATTTTAAGAGACAGTTTTTGCACAGCTGCTTTTCCTTCCTATGCGACATCGAAAATAACAAAATGCATTGCTTACACGTGCAATAAAGCATTTACCTGTGAATTACCTATTGCTTTATTCTGTATGCATTCATTTAGTACTCACCTCACGTTTAAAAATATGAAAGACATGAACTGTTGTAAATGAATGTGCATTTAAGTAACGATACCTATTTTAGTCACACAAGTGACAAGACAAGCCTAGGTGATCCCCTTTTTCACTCTATCTGCATACGTCATTCAATACCATTTGCTCGTCTAAATCTAAATACTATATGTGTACTGCAATGTGCACATTTTGTACTTATCCAACACGTATCTATGCATTTAAAAATATGCTCGAGAAAAGCATTTAAAGAAGAATTTTAACATGACGTAAATATGGTTTTAAGCTGGAGCTATCTTCATAAATTAAAATAAATGTATTATAATTTTAACTAATCATTTAATACACTCTAGGATTTTTAGTAAAAAATAAAAATAAAAGATCATTTCCCGTAAGTGTCCTCTGTTTTCGCATGTGAACGGCTGAAAATAAATATTGATATCATGTTGATTTGACTCATAGTCATGGAGCCATCCTCAACTTTTCCATTGTCAAATTAAAAAAAACGGAACGTGTGCGTAGAGCTTCCAATCGAAATGTAATCTAAAGGAGTAATGCCAAACATTGTGAAAGTCTTATCTCTGTCTATTTTTTTCAAAGAAGAAGATGTCTGCTGTAGTTTTTTTCAATTGTTTGGTAAAATTAGTTACGTCTAAACTAATTATCTAACTTTAGAAACCTCGCTCAATAACTTTAATAACCTTGTACATGTTCATTTAACTGATCAAATGAAATGAAACAAAAAATACCCACGATTTCGTAAGTTCATAAATGCTGAACTATGAACCACTCATTGATTTTTTAGATCCTATTTTGTTCGATGAATTCAACCAAAAATTTATGCCAACTAATCCGGGTTTTAACAATCAAGACCAGGTGTTTTTTTATTGTGCCATTTGTTTTTATGCAACAAAAGCATAAGCCAGTGTGCTCTAATAATACGGTAAAATAGATCATCTTCTGGAGTTTCTAAAGGAGAGATAAATTTTAAACAAGAAACAAAAATGCGACATGTGAGTATTTCTTAATCAACTTTATTTATAAAATGGAAATATTTACATGGAGTCAAGTATTTAATTTACACATAACTTCACTGCCATTTTCCATAGTTCACTCTCATAAACTGACAATGGCTTTGTCTTCATTAATTTCACTTAACTACGTAAAAGTCGAACACTTTTCACCTGTGCATCATCCACATCATAAGTAATACGCATACGCAGATATCTTAATTTTGGAAACGCTCTAAGCAAATCAATAGGAAGCTTCGCATCTCCATAAAAGTCGGTTATTTCCAATGTATGAATATTATTGAACCGGAAACCCTCAAGATTATCAAAACTCGTCGTAGAACTAATCGGATAATCAAGTTTTAGATATCGAACAGTTGGAAACATATCCATCATTTTTAACAAGCCAAAAATACTAATTTCTGGACAATTAGACTTCTCTGATTTCAAGCAAAACTTTTCGATTGGAGCTTCCAGCCACTCGCCACTAAAAATTCTTTCAAAATCGAAACGTCCTTGTTGACGTGTAACATACAGAGTGAGTTCTCTCAGTTGAGACATTTTCAATTTCAACCCTTCTTTCCAAGAAGTCTTAAACTTTAATAGTTGGTCCTTATAAATTGGTTCGATTAGCTTATTTATAATAAGATCCGATAAGCTTGGTAATCTATTTTCGTACATGTTCAGGGAAACCGAATCCAAATTTCTGGGTAAAAATTGATGAAACAGCGTTGATATACATAAGGGAAATGAATACACAACAAATCCACTATTTACCTCGCCAATGTCCTGAGGATCCATTTTCACAGAAAATGATTTCAAATTGGGGCATTTATGCATACACTTTTGTATGCTTTGGCCAAAACTAAATTTCGATCTGATGCCTTGCATGTATTTTAATTCAATTTTGAGAGCACACAAAGATTTGCCAAAACATTCAATAAAATCGCAAAATTCCTCTAAGAAGCTGAACCCCATGGAATCTTGTCGAGTGCACCGATCTGTATTTACTATAGAAACTTTGGCGTGTCCAACAAATGGAGAGAGTTCAAGGTCGCAACACTTTCCCATTATTTTAGTGAACTTTTTTAATCCTTTTAAGTCAAGAAAACTGTAGGCTTGTTTAACTGGCCAGTAATTATTTTTCGACGATTCCTCCAGTTGTGGGGACCTTTTCATGTTGCTCAGATATCTTTCATTATCGAACGGCTCGTTTGAGATTTTGCCATGTATGAAATTGTCCACAGTTTCACGCCACTTTTTACTAACTCTTCTGCAAAGTAGAATGTGTTTGAGCTCGAGATGTTCCGCGATATGTGGTAGTACCTGTGCAAAATAATAAAAGATCAACTTTGAAACTTTTTTTAAATTCTACATAATACAAATTCCAGTTAATGATAAGACCAAAATATTTGTACCTTTTCTAATGTAGCAATTTTATCCTGCCCCTGTCCATCATCCTGTAATGGTGACTCTGGCTTAACATGCAGTTCCATACTAGAATCCCGGGTACCACTATTTTCATTTTTATTTTCATTGCAAATGATATCACGGGGTCCAACCTCATCACTGCCTGGATTCAAATTCTTTAATCTTTTCAATTGAATAATTTCGTGTTCTGCTTCGTCCTCTGCCTTCCACTTATTTCTGGCTCTACGTCTGCTTTCCATTTTTCAGTAATTTTCAAACACACGTTGAATTATGTGATAAAATTTATTTCTCAATGAATAAATAACCACTTTTATTATATTTAAGAGTGATTTTTTTATGATCTGGAACACAACGTCTAATGTCACTTAAAATATAAATGGGAAATGTTTGAAAGAACGACTTTTTACACCGCTGCTTTCCTATGCGACATCCTGAAATAACTAAATGCATTTTTTACATGCATAAATAAATGTATTACTTCAATTGAATTAAGTATGTTCCTGTTTTCTTTTGTTGAATGTAATGAAATAATCTGCATTCATTTAGTACTCACGTTTAAAACAACATATATGAAAGGTCTGCATTTACTATAAATTGGTAAATAAATATGCATTTAGGTAACTATTCTTTTTATTCACACAAGTCCAGGTAATCCCCTT
>Ga0181463_1000408_pt1 | contig 11988 bp, 10 predicted proteins | sample InSIn1gowninarea_FD_119071 | JGI IMG/M metagenome (GOLD analysis project Ga0181463, IMG submission 119071) | Clean room microbial communities from NASA Spacecraft Assembly Facility at Jet Propulsion Laboratory, Pasadena, California, USA -... ... | reverse complement strand
GGATGATAAGCGGTACCGGCATTGTAATTATCAAATCCGCCATCATGTGTCGTTCTGGCATCTGTATAAGCATAATTGGCTATTATGTTGAATGTGGTGGTAATGGCACCTTGAACGGATATTTCCATCCCCTGGCTGCGTACCTGGTCTGTTAGCATTAAACCCACAAAGTTTACATCGCTTGTATCAGTTGTTAATACATTAAACTTCTGAATGAAAAAAGCAGCAGCAGTAGCCATTAGTTTGCCATTAAAGAACTCCTGTTTTATACCTGCTTCGTACTGGCGGCTGCCTTCAGGGGGAAAGGGCCGCCGGCAGAACGGTTGCTGGCAGTTTGCGGCAGAAAGCCTTGTGTATAACTGGCATATACAGCAGTTGCTTTTAGGGGCTGGTAAACCACTCCCAGGCGAGGCAGGAATGTAAGGTTATCTATAGTGTCTCTACTACGAATCTGTTTTATCAGCCGGATCAATGTACCAAACTTTGTTGGTGTATTTTTCCACCCTGCCACTTACCATTATTTTCCATTGTTCGCCTATGCTTATCAGGTCTTGTATGTAAGTGCCATACATTTGCATTTTTTCTTTTACACTAGCCCTGCCTGAAGCATTATTTAAATCAATGTCTGAATACGAAAAGCTTTGTTTGCTAAAATTCAGGTTTAGTAACGAATAAGGCTCAAAAAAAAGATCAACAGACTCATTTTTTCCTCCGCTGCGGTTGTAGTCTATACCGGTTGCTATATTATGGCTCCACTTGCCGGTATGCGCTTGCCAGTTAATAAAAGAGGAAGACTGGTACAAATAGTTTTTTGGTTAAAAAAGCCATACGTAAAAGTAACAGTATCCATTGGCCTGTCAACGTCAAACCATAAAGGGGATCGGTCAAACTGATCGGTCCATGTATGCAAAGACCGGAGCAGTATTGTTAGCTTCAGTTTACTGTTGATTTCATGATTAAAAGTTAATTGGTTGGAAAGCTTTTCTGCTTTGCTGTATCCATTGGGATCAATCATAGAAAAACGGACAGGATACTTGTCTAACTGCCAGGTGATCGCATCTACCCGATAAGCCGGAACACCCCGTTCAAACCCCATAGTACGGTTGTCTTTAAAATAATTCAATTCGTAATTGATGCTGCTACGGTTTGCTATATTCCATTGCAGTTGCGGCGTCAGGAAAATATTCTTTATTTTTTGATTCGGGTCTAAAGCTCCGGTATGTTCATATCCTGCAACCATGCGGTACAGTATATTTTTGCGTTTGTTCACAGGCCCGGTAGCATCACCCATAAACCGATATTGGTTGTAAGAACCTATGGTTACATTAGCCTCATATCTCGGCCTGGTCAGTGCTTTTTTAGTAACATAATTTATAACACCTCCCGGATTGCCTGTACTAAACAAAACAGAAGCGGGTCCTTTTATCACTTCAATCCTTTCTATATTGTATAGCGGTGTACTCAGGTCAAATTGTGATCGGTTGCCATCCCTGCCAGTATATTGGTATTGAATACCACGGATACCGTTATAAGTAAAATTACCTGATGTTGTGCGAAAGCCTCGCATGACATAATCGGCAAATTGATTAGAAGCAAAAGTGTTTACCCCAACCAAACTTTTGGCAGCCTCTCCTACATTTTGTATTTGCCGGTCACGAATAAGCTGAGCAGGAAGAATCTGTATAGATTGCGGAATATCTTTTAAAGGAGCGATAATGCGATTGGCATTGCTGGTTAGTTTTGGTGTGTACTGCCCGGTTGTAAAGATAATTACCTCTTCCAGTTCTTTCATTGTAAGTTGCAGCTTTTCATTTACCATAAGCGTCTGACCATTGGTTATGGTAACTTCTTTTTCAATGGTTTGGGTACCTACTAAACTAATCACCAGCGTGTAATTGCCTGCTCTTATATTTGGCAAAACGAAAAAACCTTCTTCATTCGTCAACGTAGCGTAAGGAGTACCTTTCAGACTTACATCAACAAAAGTAGCGGCATGATCATCGGCAGTGGTAATGATGCCAATCACTTTTCCGGATTTTTCATTTGCAAAACACCTTACTGCAACAGCAACAAATAATACAAGCAATACAATACAAAGCATGCTTTTCATTGCATAAATTTTGTATGAAAAATACGATGATTTAATTTAACAGTACAGCTGTTTAAAATTATTATTTATAAAAATTAAACTTACGGGAAACTTCCATTTGTTGGTTTATTTATATCAGTTTACTATGATTGTTGCACAATGAATTTTCTTTACATAATACTGTATCAGGATTACTGCCAACTACTTCAATGGTTCTGTTTATTAATTGCAAAGTGCTAAAAATCAGTATAGTACCGTAGTTGTTGAGGTTAATAACACAAACATCTAAGGCATACTTTTTAGTGTAGCAGGTTCTTATGTCAAAAGCTTTTATAGTCAGGCTCTGAGACTCCAACGCTCTTGGGCGCATTATTTGTTATGCTTTATCCTTCTCTGTTCCAAAGTACATAACTCCTGAAATGATAACCTATGAATGAATTATTGGAAGCAATACAAAGTTCCGCTATCATACAAACACACGACTCGCCACCGGGCAGCCAAACTATTACCTTGCACATCAACGGCAAAGAAGTGCAACTAAACGTACAGCCGTGGGTAACGCTGCTGGATGCTTTGCGCGAATATTTGAGTTTGACTGGTACCAAAAAAGGATGCGACCACGGGCAATGTGGCGCCTGTACGGTATTGGTAAATGGCAAACGCATCAACAGTTGTTTGACGCTTGCCGTGATGAAAGACGGCGCAGAGATTACCACCATTGAAGGAGTATCAAATGGGTATGAATTGCACCCGGTGCAGGCAGCTTTTGTAAAACACGATGCGTTTCAATGCGGCTATTGCACACCGGGGCAAATTTGCTCGGCAGTAGGCATGCTCAGTGAAGGCAAGGCAAAAACCGTGGAGGATGTAAAAGAATTGATGAGTGGTAATTTGTGCCGGTGCGGTGCTTATACCAATATTGTAGATGCCATTATGGAAGTAATGAACGGAGGTAATCATGAATAAGTTTGCCTACCTTGATGCAGCAGATGTACACACCGCCGTAGATACATTAGCTGCCAATCAAAATGCCCGTTGTATTGCCGGCGGCACCAACCTGTTGGATTTGATGAAAGTGAATGTAATGCGCCCCGATGAATTGATTGATGTGAATCACCTTTCGCTTTCCAACATTGAAGAATACAATGGTGACGTGCGTTTGGGCGCAACGGCTACCAATGCCGATACCGCTTATCATCCTTTAATAGCGCAACGTTATCCTTTATTGTCCAAAGCAATACTGGCAGGCGCTTCGCCACAGTTGCGTAATATGGCAACCGACGGCGGCAACCTCATGCAGCGTACACGTTGTTATTATTTTTACGACACCGCAACGCCCTGCAATAAAAGAGAGCCGGGCAGCGGCTGTTCGGCTATTAACGGCTTCAACCGTATCCATGCTATTTTGGGACAAAGCGAGCAATGCATTGCCACGCATCCCTCCGATATGTGTGTGGCTTTGGCTGCCTTGGAAGCAGTAGTAAATGTGTACGGCAAAGGAGGCGACAGAAGCATTCCGTTTGCCGACTTTCACCGTTTACCCGGCGATACGCCGTGGCTGGACAACAACCTGCAACAAGATGAAATCATCACTTCTATTGATTTGCCTTCCAAAGGTTTCAACCAATATTTTGAATATATCAAATTGCGCGACCGTACTTCTTATGCGTTTGCACTGGTGTCGGTTGCTATGGGTTTAGAGCTGGAAGGAGATGTTATCTCCGATGCACGCATTGCCTTGGGCGGCGTAGCGCACAAGCCCTGGCGCAAGCCGGAAGCAGAAGATTTTTTGAAAGGAAAAACGGTGAACAAAGAAACGCTGGCGGGCGCAGCAGACATGCTGTTGCAGGGCGCAAAAGGCTATCAATACAATAATTTTAAAATAGAGCTTGCCAAACGCGCCATTATACGTGCCGGTTTGCAGGTTGTAAATAAGGAGGGAATTGTTTAAATGGAAACAACATATATTGGCAAACCCATCAGCCGGGTAGATGGCAGAAAAAAAGTAACCGGCACCGCCAAATATGCCGGCGAGTTTAATACGCTTGATTTGGCTTATGGCATGGTAGTATCCAGCGCTATAGCCAAGGGCAAAATACTCAGCATCAACAGTGCGGAAGTGGAAAAAGAGCAAGGTGTGTTGAAAGTATTTACGCACGAAAATGTGAAAGGTTTAGCTTACTTCAATTTTAAATATAAAGATGCCGATGCACCGCCGGGCGATCATTTCCGTTACCTGCAAACCGATGAAATCCTGTACAGTATGCAGCCGGTGGCGCTGGTAGTTGCCGAAACATTTGAGCAGGCGCGCTATGGCGCTTCGCTTATTAAAATAGAATACCAGGCAGAAGAACCGGTTACCAACTTAGAAAAAACCCTAGATAAGGCGCATAAGCCCAAAGGCAAGAAAACCGGTTTTAAACCACCTAAAAATAAAGGCAAATTTAAACCTGCTTTTGAAGGTTCGCCGGTACAGGTAGAAACGGAATATTTTCATGGTGCAGAGCATCACAACCCTATGGAAATGCATGCTTCTACGGTGCTTTATACTGGTGAAGACCAGCTTGCAATATATGATAAAACACAGGGCATTCTCAACAGCCAGAATTATGTGTGCAAAGTATTTGGCTTAAGTCCTAAAAATGTAAAGGCTTATTCTCCTTTTGTGGGCGGCGCCTTCGGCTCAGGCTTGCGTCCGCAATATCAGTTGTATATGGCTGCCTTGGCAGCATTGGAACTCAAGCGTTCAGTACGGGTTACTCTTACGCGACAGCAAATGTTTTCGTTTGGTCATCGCCCTGTTACCAAGCAAAACATTTCTTTAGGTGCCAAGCCTGATGGTTCGTTACAGGCAGTAAGCCATACCGCTATTTCAGAGACTTCTACGTTTGAGGATTACATGGAAATAGTAGTCAACTGGAGCGGCATGTTGTACAAATGCGAGAATGTAAATCTGGACTACAAGCTGGCGGATTTGAACGTATATACCCCGCTGGACATGCGCGCTCCGGGTGCAGCTACCGGCATGTTTGCGATGGAATGTGCCATGGACGAGCTGGCTTACAAGCTTGATATAGACCCGCTGCAATTGCGCTACATCAACTACAGCGAAGTAGAAAACCTGTCAGGACATCCTTTTACCAGCAAAGCATTGAAACAATGTTATGAGCAGGCTTCGCAACAATTTGGCTGGGACAAGCGCAACCCTCAACCACGCTCTATGAAAAAGGGCAACAACGTGTTGGTAGGGATGGGCATGGCAACCGGCATGTGGGATTCTATGGTAGTGCCTACCCGCGCTACGGCTACTTTTTTTGCCGATGGCAAACTCGAAGTAGGCAGTGCTACCGCCGATATTGGCACCGGCACCTACACCATTATGACGCAAATAGCTGCCGATACGCTGGGCTTGCCGCTGGATAATGTAACCTTTAAACTGGGCGATGCTTCACTGCCGTATGCTTTTCTGGAAGGTGGTTCTGCAACAGCCGCTTCGGTAGGTACGGCGGTGCTAAAAGTTTGTCAGCAAATAAAAGAAGAACTGTTCAGCCTCGCTAAAAAAATGGATGATTCTCCATTTAGAACAACAGCATTGGATGAAGTAACATTCAGCAATGGCAATATTCATTTAAACAGCGATGGCGCTGTGCATGTTAAGCTGACGGACATTATGCAGAAAAGCAAAAAAAAGCATATAAAAGATACTACCACCATGCTGCCCAATATGCTGAAAACATTAGGGCAAATGAAAAACACGCATTCCGCCGTGTTTGCCGAAGTAGAAGTGGATGAAGACTTTGGTACTATCGTGGTAACGCGTGTGGTAAGTGCTATTGCCGCCGGCAAAATCATCAATCCCAAAACAGCGCGTAGCCAGATTTTAGGCGGTGTTGTTTGGGGCATATCACAGGCATTGGAAGAAGATACTTTTATGGATCACAACTTTGGCAGGTTTATGAATCATAATCTTGCCGAGTATCATATTCCGGTAAACAAAGACATTAATAACATTGAAGTAATTTTTGTGGAAGAGCACGACGATAAAGTAAATCCATTAGGCGTAAAAGGCGTGGGCGAAATTGGCCTGGTAGGCGTAGCCGCTGCCGTGTGCAACGCCATTTATCATGCTACCGGAAAACGAGTAAAAGATTTGCCGGTCACATTGGATAAGCTGATGTAGTTAAAAGGGTAATTGAACTATTTACACGATCTGTTTGGTTCACGCAAAGGCGCAAAGGCAATACGCTAAAAACGCAAAGCTTAGCGCCCTCTTTGCGAAAACTTAGCGTCCTTTGCGTGAAAACAACCGCATCAATTGAACAAGGTGCGTTTATGAGATTCATTTTATCATAAACCAAAGAAACCCTGAACTTTGCTATCCAGCAAAGCAGCAATCATGAACGAATCTCCACTCTCTCATATAGATGCTACCGGCAATGCCGCAATGGTAGATGTAAGTGATAAACAAATTACCAAACGTACCGCTACTGCACAAAGTATTGTAGTACTGGGTAATGAAATCATGCAACATTTAAATGGTAATGATATTCAAACCAGGAAAGGTCCCGTGTTTCAAACGGCGATTATTGCCGGTACGATGGCTGCTAAGAAAACGTGGGATTTGATTCCGCTTTGCCATCCGTTACCGTTGGAGAATTGTAAGATTAATATTACGGTGAATGAAACAAATGAAGTCGTAATCCAATGCACGGCAACTATCACTTCCAAAACCGGCGTGGAAATGGAAGCCCTAACTGGTGCATCTGTTGCAGCATTAACCATCTATGATATGTGTAAAGCAATGAGCCACGCCATTGTGATAAAAGAAACAAAACTCATTTCCAAAACCGGAGGCAAAAGTGACTTCACCAGCAAATAAACCGCATCAAAAACATACAAAACTTGCACGCCCCGAAACGGGTGAATTTGGACGTAATGAATTAGCAATTATGGGCACTTCCTGTGGCAGCATAAAAGCTTTAGCTTACCAAATCATTCAACAGTTATCATCCAATAAAATAGGGTATGCAGATGCTGACCACAAAGATGTAGAAGCAGCGCAGCAAAGCCTTTCAGCTATTAATAGTGGCGCTTATCTGGAGTACACCAATAAAATTTCATTTACCCGTTTAGACATCAATACGCAACCCAACGCCTACTTCTACAAAAGTGGCATTGTACGAATAGCCACTGTATTTATCTGCTTCTTCGTTACCTTTAGAATCAATTTTCACCTCAATAGAAGGAAGATTTTGCTGCTGTAAAATATCTGTATAAGAAGTAGTGAAAGTCCCATCTTTTGTTTTGATTTTTCCTTCACCACATACAAATTCATCATCAGGTGTGTTCTGCAATGAAGGCTGACTCTTTTTTAAATAAGCAACAGCTTTTTGCCTTAACGCCACACATACCTCATTCACTGCCGAACCAACGGAAGTGGTAGTGAGCGAACCAAACTGCCCGATAGCAGGCGGCAGGCGCGAATCTCCTAATTCAAATTTAATTTTATCCACCGGAATACCGGTAGCATCGGCAGCTATCTGGCTCATGATGGTAGCGGTACCTACGCCCACATCTGCTGTGGCACTTTGAACCAGTAGCGTGCCATCATTGTTTAATACTGCTCTGGCAGAAGACGGTGCCCGCCGTGCTCCGTAAATGCCTGAACTCATACCCATACCTATCAGCCAATCCTCTTTGCTCACAGAACGCGGTTCAGGCTTGCGCTTCTCCCAACCAAATTGTTTAGCGCCTTGCTCGTAACATTCATTTAAAAACTTGGTGCTCCAGGGTTGTTTGGTATCAGGATTTTCCGTTGCATAATTTTTCTTGCGCAGCTCCAGTGGATCAATTTTTAAGCTATAAGCTAACTCGTCCAGCGCAGATTCTAAGGCAAAAGAGCCGGGCGCTTCTCCCGGTGCACGCGTCCAGCAGGGCGTGCTTACATCCAATGGAACTAAGCGGTATTTTGTGCTTACATTATCACAAGCATACAGCGCCTGTGTAAGGCTGGTCATATTGGCTGTAAACTGCTCGTAGGTAGAGGTATTGCCATACGCTTCGTGATGAATAGCGGTGAGCTTGCCATCTTTATCTGCACCTAATTTTATTTTTTGAACAGCCACGGGGCGATAGCCAACCATGTTAAACAATTGGTCGCGGTTGAAAACTACCTTTAGCGGTCTGCCAATCTTTTTTGCACCAATGGTAGCAGCCATTTCATGCGGCCATATACGGGATGCACCGCCAAAAGCACCACCTACAAACTTGGAAATAATATGCACATTTTCTTTTTGCAGCTTCCAGGCTTTTGCTATATCCTGTTGTGCTATGGGCGATGATTGTGTTTTGTTGTAAACGGTTATTTTATCCTTTCCTTCCCAAACGGCAATAGCCGCATGCGGCTCCATAGGGTTATGCACCTGTAGCTGCGTATGGTATTCCTGCTCTAATGTATAGGCTGCATTGTCAAAAGCATGCTCATTACCCCGGCTGTAATTGGGCTCTTCCTTTGGAACAATAGCATGTGCAAGGTTTGTATGTATATTGGTTTGATGCGGCTCTTTTACATACTGCACTTTCACCAGCGAGGCTGCATGTCTTGCTCTTTCAAAAGTATCGGCAATAGCTAAGGCTACCGGCTGACCATTATATAAAATAACATCGTTGTAAAACACACGCAATTCCCTGCCGTCTGTTCTTGGGTCGCTGCTTTCTTTGCCTTCGTGGTAGCCGGGTGGTTTTGGTGCATTTAAATGAGTAAGAATGGCAATAACACCGGGCGCTTTTTCGGCAGCAGTCGTATCAATACTTTTAATACGACCGCGGGCAATAGCACTGGATGCGAGTACGCCATAAGCCAAATCAGATAATTCGTACTCAGCAGCGTATTTCGCAGCGCCGGTTACCTTTAGCCTGCCGTCTACACGGTTCAGCGGCTGCCCGGTCATTTTAATTTTATTACCCATGATTATTGTGGTTAAATATTTTTTGAACCACGAAGACACGAAGGACACAGAGAAGCACAAAGCATTCTTTTTTTCCTCATATCCTTCGTGCACCTTGGCGCTCTTTGTGCCTTGGTGGTTCAAAAAAAGTTACACTTTCTTCAATCCCGATGCTACACTTAATGCCTGTACAATGCTGTTTGGCCCAAGCTTTAGTTTAAACTGATTATACTTAAATGCTTTAGCGCCTTGCATGGCTACCTGGGCTGCCTGCTGAAAGTTTTCTTCTGTTGCAGCCTTTCCCACCAATGCTTTTTCGGCTTCCGTCAATCGCCATGGCTTGTGCGCTACGCCGCCCATTGCCAGTCGTGCTTCTTTTATGGTATTGCCATCCATATTTAAAGCTGCGGCAACAGACACCAGCGCAAACGCATACGATGTGCGGTCGCGCACTTTTAGGTAGTAAGCATTTTTATTGAATGGTGAAACGGGAATAGTAACAGCCGTTATCAATTCATTTTTTTCTAAAGTAGTATCTTTCTCAGGTGTATCGCCGGGCAAACGGTGGAAATCGGCTATAGGAATTTTGCGCTCGCCTTTAGGGCTGTTTACAATTACAGTTGCATCCAAAGCACGCAATGCAATATTCATATCGCTGGGGTTGACTGCAATACATTTATCGCTAAAGCCAAAGATGGCATGCATCCGGTTAAACCCTTCCAATGCACCACAACCCGTACCCGGTTCGCGCTTGTTGCAAGGCATTGCGGTATCGTAAAAATAAGGACAGCGTGTGCGCTGTAAGAGATTGCCACCTACAGTTGCCATGTTGCGTATTTGTGCTGAGGCCCCGGCATTAATAGCCATTGCTAATAGCGGCAGATTTTGCAAAATGGTTTTGTCTTCGGCTACTTCGGTATTGCGGGTAAGTGCACCGATACGGATGGTATTTTTTTCCTGTGTAATGCCTGTTAAAGGCAGGCGTGTAACATCCACCAGCTTTTGAGGCTGCATGATGTTGCGCTTCATCAAATCTAACAGGTTGGTGCCACCACCTAAGAACTTGGCTGTAGGCTCGGTTGCAAGCGCTGCAAGAGCGGTTTTTTGTTCGGCAGGGCGAACATATTGGAACAGGTTCATACTTTTTGCCCTCCTTTTTGTACTTCTTCTATAGCATCTACAATATTGGGGTAAGCACCGCAACGGCAAATATTGCCGCTCATAAATTCACGTATTTCATCACGGCTACCGGCATGCCCTTCGCGAATACAGGCAACAGCACTCATAATTTGTCCCGGCGTACAATAGCCGCATTGGAAGCCATCATGTTTAATGAAAGCTGCCTGCATAGGATGCAGTTCATCGCCGTTGGCCAAACCTTCAATGGTGGTTACTTTACTGCCATCGGTAGTAGCAGCCAGTGTAAGGCAGGATAATACGCGTTCGCCATTTACATGCACTGTACAGGCTCCGCACTGCCCATAATCGCAACCTTTTTTGGTGCCGGTCATGTGCAGGTTTTCGCGCAGCAGATCTAGCAGCGAAGTGCGCGGGTCAATATCCATGGTATGCTTGGTGCTATTAATTTCTACACTCAACGATACGTTTTCTATAGCAGCAGCAATATGCTCGTCCCAATTGTTATTGGCAGCCTTGATAGCTGCAGCGGGCGTGAGTGCAGCAGCCGTGATAACCGTTGATTTTTTGAGAAAGCTGCGCCGCGATTCGTTGGGACATACAGGCTCTTTTTCATTCATGATGCAGTGTTTTTTATTGAACCACAAAGGCACAGAGAACACAAAGGAGCACAAAGGATTTTTGGTGTTCGCTGGTGTGATTATTTATGATTAATATTTTACGCAGAAGCTGCTTAATTGTGTACCATTAAAGTGTAATTGCACAAATTAGAAGTAGCAACCGTTTACAGTGCTACTAAGGTATAGAAACAAGAATAAAAAACATCAAGAATTATGCTTGTTGCGTAGAATATTAACCGTTTCGGTATATTCTTCTGTGGTATTGACGTTTTTAAAGGCGAATGCATCGGGTGCTTTTAAGATTTCCATATCGGAGTTGATGAGTGCCTTGCGGGGACAGCTATATCCCTGGCTTAGGAACTGCAACAGGATAGGATAAGCGCGCGGCTCCCAAATGGTAACGAGCGGCTCTACAAATTCACCTTCAGAATCTAAAAAAGCTGTAGCCATTTTGGAGGCATTGCGGTGCGCGATAAGGTGTTGAATAATTTCTTTGGAAAGAAAGGGTAAATCGCACGCAACGGTGAGCCATGCAGCATTCGGGTTTTGCTGAAAAGCAGAAAGGATGCCGCCTAAAGGACCCAAGCCTAAAAAGCTATCTTGTATGATGGGCAAGTTGGAAATGACTTGCGCCTGCTCCCCATTGCAGGAAACAAATACTTCGCTGCAAAAAGAAGATAATAGGTTGAATACATGCTCGCGCTGCGTAGTACCGTGGTAATTGATAGTCCCTTTATCGCTGCCCATACGGGTGCTCATTCCACCGGATAAAACCAAACCATTGATAGCTGGTGTTTGCTGAAGAATGGAGCTCTTGATATAGCTGATAATGGCTTCACTTTCATTAAAAGAAAGAACAGGAATGGATGCAATGTTGGGTAAATGATTAGTAATGTAATCAGGAATTTTTGCAGACAAATCTTTTAATAAAATCAACCGTACATTGGTGAGCTTGTCTAATTTTTTGTCTAATGGCTTTGCTTCATCTATAACAATAATTTGCCTTGATGCGGTGAAGTGATTACCGTTGATTAATACTAAATCACAATCATTCAACAACGCTCTTTTTTGAAAGGCATTGGGTTGCGTATTGATGTCTAAACGGGTAAATGAAATTTTATTGGTGTACTCCAGATAAGCGCCACTATTAATAGCTGAAAGGCTTTGCTGCGCTGCTTCTACATCTTTGTGGTCA
>Ga0181463_1000407_pt1 | contig 11997 bp, 6 predicted proteins | sample InSIn1gowninarea_FD_119071 | JGI IMG/M metagenome (GOLD analysis project Ga0181463, IMG submission 119071) | Clean room microbial communities from NASA Spacecraft Assembly Facility at Jet Propulsion Laboratory, Pasadena, California, USA -... ... | reverse complement strand
AAGTGCATGTAGTATTGCCAACACTTCCTTCTCATAAATAGATTGCTTGAGATGTAGCAGTAAAAATACCCAATCAAAACATTTTTCACTACAATGTTGATCTACCTGTTGTTTCATTTGATTTTGCACTGAAGTATCGTCATCCTTTAAAATTTGGAGAACTTGTTGTTGATGCTTGATGTGATCTTTCACTGCTTGAACCTTTTTCTTCTTGATATGTCCTTCTATCTCTAGAGTTTGAGGAGTGGTAATTTATTCCAATCCTTTACAAGATATGGTTGGATTCATTTCTTGATGCTCGATGTGATCTTTCACTTCTTGAACATTTTTCTTTTTGATATGTCCTTCTATCTTGATAGTTTGAGGAGTAGTAATTTCGACCAATGAATTATAAGATATGGTTGGATTCATTTCTTCTTTCTCGGTGTGATATTTCACTTCTTGCACCTTTTTCTTCTTGATATGTCCTTCTATCTTGAGAGTTTGAGGAGTGGTAATTCTTGCCAATGCTTCACAAGATATGGTCTGATTCATTGCTTCTTTCTCTGCGGTGGGGTCCTGGTGTATATCTTCTTCTTTTGATGTTTCTTGATCATTTTCTTCCTCCTCTTCATATTCTATGTAAAATAATTTCTTCTCAGCACACGTATGACCTTTAGTGCATTTTCTATCACAATTGTAACAAAGCCCTTTTTCTCTTTTTTCTTCCAATTGTTGTGGCGTAACCCTTGTAGGTTGTGGAAGGCTAGGAGAAACAACACTTCCATATATATAGTTGTGAGGGGTAGAATTATTTGTTGCCATAATTTTTCTTTCCAATATGTCACAAAGCCCTTTTGCTCTTTCCGATTGTTGTGGTGTTGCTCTAAAGAAGGTGTTGCTCTTTGTATCCTCATAATGTGCTATCATTTCCTCCGTGAGAATTGACCACGTAACAAGTTTTTTACGAGAACAAAGCCCTTTATACCATAAAAATTGATCTGGTTCTAAATATGAAGATGCAATAAATACCTTTTGTAATAGTTGTACACCATGTAGATCAAAATATTTCTCCATCTGAAGTATCCAATTTACCGGATCCTTGCCATCAAACTTCCTCATCTTGCTTTTTCTTGATTTTAGGACCTCAATCTTGAAACGACTATAATTCTGTAATTTCGGATATTTAAGTTTTGATATGGCTACCTATAGTAGCCTTCTGTGTCCTCTTTCCAATGCCACAAGTCTGATCCAAATTGGATTCTCCAAGAAAGAGTTATGCACAATCTCCCACAGTGACTTCCTTTTAGACTAATTCAGTAGGGCGAACTTGTACGACGTGCCACGAGTCACTTTTTTAACCTTTGGATCTGAAAATCGTATACAAGAAACTACAGTCCATCCCCTTTCTGTACCTTCTTATGAAATTTCAATATGATCCCCAGAGAGAAATGTATAACGATTTTCCCCAGGTCACCTGTTTGGAATGTAATTCAGGAGTCTACAAAAATACTGCCTTCCTCAAATCATAACGCTGAAAATATAGCGCGAAAAGCTCTGAAATTTGGACCCAAGGTTCAGCGCGATGTCTTCTAAAATGGGTTTTTTTTTTACTTCTGACACGTCACAGAAAAAAAAGTTATAGCGAAAATTCCACGATGACCTGTTTGGAGCAGTGAAACCCTAGAATCCAAAGCTCTGATACCAAATGTTATGAAACCAACTCAAGAAAAGATAGAAAAGATAGATCAACGCCTTAGAATTCAGCCTCTTCGAGGGGGAAACCTCCTTTACATTACATAAATGAACAATTCTTTGATGATACAAATGAAAAGACCTCCTTTCTATATATAGGAGTCTAAGGGGTCATAACATAACCAGAGCCGACATAACAATAATAATGTAAGGGCACAATAATAACAATAGTGGGCTTCTTATGGGGCACAATAGTAACAATATGGGCACTACATGGGTACATCAATATAATAAGGGGGTTGTATTAATAACAATAAGGGGTTACACTAATAGTATAGGGGCCTAACAAACTCTCAACTAAAAAACTACTTTGGGAGAGGTATAAATAGAACTCAAAGGGAAGGCCTAGGGAGGAGAGAGGAGAGAGCAAGATTATTATGTTGAGATTTTCCCTTGACTAGGTCTGAAGTCCCTTGTGCCTTCTGCACTTCTCCCATTTGTACAAGAAACTCTTGTTTCCTTGTGTGTTGATGTCCATCCACCATTTATGACATCATGGAGTAAGGCATGGAAGGAGTTTTTGTTGGAGGCTTGAGGCTGGAACGGATCTAGAAGGAAGCTTTGCTTGGAGCCTGCTGAAGGTGACTCTGGTGAAATTTTTCCATTTTATGTACTTTATTTGTCCATAATAAAAGAAACACATGTCTTGGTTCCCTATATGAATTTTCTTTATGTTTATGATATTCATGTTTTGAATTCATATGTAAATGGTTGCTTGGATTTCATAACTAACTTTATTTATAACATAAAGATGGTTTCTTTATAAGGTTTTGTCCATATATTGTTGTGTTCGTTGGAATTGGTTGTTGTGTAGGACAAAAGAGAAGAAGGGAACTCCAAGAATGGTTTGGACCCTAAAAGCCTTCTCAAACGTAGGACCTGAGGTACGTCCCCTTTACAATAGAATTTGCTTATAATAGCATAATGGCTGTGTGAGTGTGTGTTTCTTTGGATAGATAACTTTCAGTCTGCTAGGGCTTCAACCCAAAAAGCCCTAGGGGAACATTTCCCTCAAACATCTGGCCCTCCTTCTAGCACCAAAAATGTCAATGGTTCTAGACCTACCAACATGTCAAGCGATATCCCTGGTAAGAAGTCCCAACTAGACTTCAGACCATTTGGAGTAGGAGTCCCAATAGTGGGTAGTAAAGTAGTGCCTTGATCATGGTAAATCATAGAGGTAAGTATCATAAATTTTTCAGAAGCAAGTGCATGACCAACTTGCAACGAGTCAAGTGAGATGCATCAAGGTTCAAACACACAAAGTGGAAAAGGAAGTGTGCCCCTTAGAAGCTTGTAATAGTATGCAGCTGAAAAGGAACACACAAGTAGAGTGACATCATAGGATGGAAGAGGAATAGTCCACAATCCAAAGTGGAGGGTTAATACAACAACATGTCGCCAACAAGACTCATACAATTACATAAAAAATAGTTCATACACAAATGCGTAAGTTAAATAACATACATTTCTAAAGTAACAAAAATAGTTGAATTACAATAACAACATATGCATGAAAACATGTTGGCTCAGTTATATTATTAAGTGAAAGTTCCATCCATACATACACCATTGACAACCACTAGCCCCAATAGTGGAACATTATAGTCAACACTGCATGCTCCTCCAAAGATATGTACTCGCTCTACATTGTGGGGAAGCTAAGGCTTGTCATAATACTCTTTGAGCCTACTCTAAGCAATGCCTAGCCAAAATATTGGATCCTAAAAGCTTGTTCTATGAGTTATGAGGTTATATTTATAACAAAGGGTGGGGTGACCCTTGACATTCCCCTTTGACTCTTTGACTACCCTCCTGACTCTCCAACTCCTTTATAAATAACTCTTTACATTACATAGTGATTGTTCACATTCCACTAATGACACTTGGAATTTCACTTACAACATATTTACAAATAATATACATTTTCCACATGTGCCCATGTGAGACAAATTAGGCTAGAGATAGCCTAACAAGGCACAACACTATGACTCCAAATTTTGGGGCAAGACCAACTCGGAAAACTCCACTTGATGATTCTTGGTCATGTACTAATGCCAAGATAGGTACTAGGCTATGATGTCCCCAAACTTCTTGATGGTGTCTTCCTGATAGTAGACTCTTGCCTCCATAGCTTCTGAGTATATGGTCTTGGAACCTGTGTCCATCTCATCCTAAAGCATGTGCAACATGGTGTAGATCATGACAGGACCACCATTGTGCTTCTGCATGTTTGTTGCACTCAGCTCCAAGTCATGCATGGTTGCCTCTCGCCTTAGCTACTCCACGTACCTATCAACCTCTAAGCTGACTTGGTTCTTGTGTTTAGCTTTGGTGAGGGAACCTACATTTATTCACTCTCTTCCTCAACTGCTGGCTTTTCTGGCTCATCAGCCTGTATTGGCATTGTTTTCTCTATCATTGTGCTCATTGTGCCCTTCCTTTGTTCTTATTCTTGCTTTTGTTTCTCTTCATGTTCTCTCTTCCTCAATTCCCATCCTTCCTTCGGTTGTTGTTCTGCTTATTGCAGTCTCAGTTCTTCCACTTGCAAGCTCTGCTTTTCTTTCATCATCCACTCTCATGTATGTGTCCTCTGCTTCCTTTTGCTTATGTTTTCAAAGCTACCTACATGAAGATTGAATTCACTCTCGCTCTGTATCATTTTTCTCCCTTTATTATGTCAGCAATTTCCTCTTTCCCTGATCTTGTACTAGATTTTTTCCTTCTACCATTGTTGTTGGTCTTTCTACCATGTTAGTGTTGAAGCCTTTTTTGTAAACATTTGGAAACTAAACATGCACTTGCTAAATTGCTTCCCCAGTACTGCTTCAAGTGGTCACTCTTGAAACAGCTCTCTTTGGTGCCATGGTACAATGACTATTGGAGAGAAGTGCTTCACGAGTGTGGTACTTGTGGGACAAAATGGACACTCATGGCAAGAAAAAATCAGCTCTTACAAATCTAACTTCACTGCATGATCAAGTTGCAACTAGGGCGTCTAATGAGAGGAATTGTGCAATTTTGATTGACAGGGGTGACTCACTGAATAACTATGAACTGTGCAATCTCTGCAGTTAGTGTGAAATCTTGATGACTGGAACTACACAATGCGCAGTTCAGTCTAAGGCAGGGCGTAGGAGAGACTGTGCACTATGCATTCTCATTGACCAATCTAGGAGACTAGATCCTGGAACTGCACAGTGCACAGTTAGAGCCAACCCATGACAGGCTCTACGCAATTCCATAATCTAAGATAGAGGTCTTGAACTCCCAGATTGCGTAGTGCATGTAGTGAAGTGTGAGATATGAGCAAGGGGGAGCCCAGATCTGTCCATGGGGAGGGTGAAAACAAGCATATCTAAAGTTTGATGTAAGGATGAGTGCAGGTATGATTAAGCGCATATGTATGCATGTAAAACAAGTACAACAAAGCATCAAACTAAAGGAACAGGAGGCATGTGAAGGGAGTCATTGCATGGCAGCCATTGGTGAAAAATCGAGAAAACTCATGCAAAACTCGGGGAAGGCAATGTATAACTTGAAACAACACTTCTACAAGCTAAAACAAGTTAAAATGCCAGTGGTCATTCAAAAAAATGAGTGAAACAACACTCTTACAAGCTAAACAAACAAAAGTGACAAAAAAGCAGCAAAAGGCAATAAAATAAAAACTCACCCTGAAAAGCGATGAAAATGCTCTTAAGGCTCCTTGATCTCCTAAAGAAGCTATAGCTTGATGATTGAATGTATAAGTGAGCTCTAGAGACTTACATTACACAAATGTGAGAAAAAATGGAGTTCATGATGCATATGCTTGAGATCAAGGACAACAACTACACTTGGCAAAAACTTCTAAAGATGGCAATGTGTCACCTTCAGGAAACTAATAATAAATCCATACTTCCTAGGGATGATTTTCCTCTTAGCTTCTTGCTTTTCAGTGATCCAAGAGGATCTTGTCAGATTAGTTACATAGGTTTAGTTTCATCATCATCATTCAGTGCCCAATGCATTCAGCTTTGATAATGATGTTTATGGTTCAGGTTTTCCGGTGATGTTAATGGTTTTCATGGTGTTTGAAGGATAGGGTTTTGTACCTAGTTGTTGACATGTGATTGTCGTCAGTTCTATCGAGGTTTGGTTGTCGACTCATGTTTGTCATCAGTTCCACTAGGGTATGCTTGTCAATTTTGGTCCATGGTTATCGTCATGTAGGTTTGAATGTCACTTTGTGACAATTGGTTGTAAATGGGTTTTTTTGATGTAAAGGCTAAAACCTTATGACTAAAACCTAGCCCTAAAAATCTATGGTGAAAAACACGTAATTCAAACCTAAACCCTAACCTAAGACCTAAAACCCTAATCTACATCTAAAAACCTAACCAAAACATAAATACATTAGTCCTAAGTCTAAAAACCCTAAAACCTAACCTCTTGGACCATAAAAAAACCATACATTACAAAGCTATGTATTAAACATAACCCTTGGACCTTGTATATACATTGCATAACATAAAAAACATTACAAAAATCACAAAACAGTCATAAACCATATATCAGTCCCTAACCACAAAATTAACTACATCGGGAACTGCGTGCCATGTGAATAGAAGTCAAGCAGGTGGAGGTTACATGAAACAGTTCCCACAGTAGGTAGTTGCAGTAGAACCACGTGCCATGTGAAAGAAGTCAAATGGGTGGAGGTTACATAAAATAGTTCCCATCACAGTCACCATGTCATTGCCGCAACTGCCGGGGAGAGCATTGTTCACATTGCACCATAATCGTCAGCTAGCTAGAATAGTTGGGGATTAGATGTCGAGTGTCAGAATGTGGCTAAACTGTGGCTGGTTACATGTTGATAGTCACCTATTTTGTCCGTTCAGCAAACCGACTGCAGTTTGCGCTTATCCAAAGTTCAAATTTGGGTTTTTAGTTGAGTTTTGACCTATTTTAATTCAACTACCATGGAACCTAACCCTAAGGTGCTAAACAATGACAAGACCGAGGGCATATGAACCCTAATTATAGCTCATTCATCCTGAACTCAACCTAAGGAGGTTGGAGTGAATCTGCAGGGTTATAAAAGGAAGTTTTGCTCATTAAAGAAGGGAGAGTTGTTTTTGAGTTTTCCATGCAGATTCTGGAGGATATAGGCTATTTTGATTTCAGTGTAACAGGAGCATCCAAATTCAGAATTAGGAACCATGACAGGTGTTGGAAAGCTGGTTCAGAGAGATTTCTTATTATGGTGACTAGAAGTGCCTGCATGCACATTCAGTTTGGTTAATTTTCTATGTAGTAGACCTTCTTGGATTCAATCCTAATAAAGCGGTTGCCCATCTTGAAAGAGGACCCGAAGGCGTAGTCCATCAGGGATGAACTCTGTAATCAATCTTGTTGTTTGGTATCACTGTGTTTTTGCTACTTTTCACTTATGTTTGCATATTGCTTATGTTTTAATTCTGTCGTCAATTCATTTCTTTCCAAGCAGTTTTCATGATAAAAGCACTTTCAGTTAACATTCAATTCACTAATGGCATTAATCAATTCTACATCAGTTTGACATATGATCATTTCAGATCATTTGGGAACACTGCCATACACTGCTTAGAAAGATTTCACAATTATAGGAAGGACCATGCAACTCTCTAGTTTATGCACTAAGTAGTATTTTGAGCACAACAGGTTTTGTACAATTTCTAGGTTGAGTGGCTATGGGCTACCCCTCATGCTCTCCACAATTTCCCAGCTGAAGACAAGCTTCCAGCTGGGTCTGCACAATTCTAGATCTGAAGCTCAATGTGGGCTTGAACTACACATTTCCTGAGAGAAAGGTTGTTTTCTATTTAGGATTGCGCACATCACCAAGGGAGGCTTAGAACCGAATTGCAACCAAGTGAAGAGGTCATCTTGTGGTTAGATAGCAAAGAAAGTAAGCAAACACAAGCTTTAAATAAAAATATAAAACTAAATGAAAGCATAAGTACCTGGGTCAGTTTAAGACAAGTTGTGGGAATTTAGTAGGGATGCTCCAAAACAAAGCGAAGGAAAAATTTTGGAGGGTGGTTGTAGCCACTACAACACCACATTAGCAACAGTACCCTCAGGAGACATGTCAGCCACTTAGACATCATGTCCCTAGGTCCCACTAATTTTTTGGGCATCTTAGGCCTTAGTCGCTCCCATGGTATAGGAAAAAGAGTGTATAGAAACGTAAAGTCACTCTTACAGGCTTGCCTGCAAGAGACGAAAGACTAAATTTGACAGTGCTATGCTAGCAACTCTAGGATTTGGGCCACTTTTTCAAGCCTAGAGCCCAGGTCACTGCCCAGAATGGAATGATAACTCAGGAACACTAAAATAATAGGCAAACAATGATGCAAAAGCAATAAGTTGAACAAGACCTTAATCAAACCCCTACTAGCCATGCGAGGAATTTCGTCAAACATATCATCAACATGTAACCTATAGGTGTAAATAACATAATTAAGTGTGGGGATCTCATACTTGTCTGAGAATCGTTATGAATCATTGTTCCCTCATTTCATTTGTTGCATTATCATCTATTGGGTGATAGATACATTATCCATTCATTTACAGGTAAAAACATGTTGAGAGTTATACATAGTTGTTGTCATAAAACATACATATAACTAGCATAATAGGGACAAAAATGTCATAAGCATATCAGCCATAAAATCCACATATACATCAGTGCATTTACACATGAAAATCAAGGGAATTAATTTCTCATTAATGAATGCAATAAACCAATTGGAGATGGGACTACCACATTCCATCCAACCATAGAATGGCTAAACCAAATATCTCTTCAGCCATTCACCCCTGTGCCATATTCCAAGCATGAATGTGGGACTCAAACCAAAAGAAGCAACGAGGGCATATCGAGGCTAAGCCACCTCACCCTCATCAATAGAAACCAGGCTTTACTGTAATCGATCCCGATCACTAGGCCAACACAATGAACACATCATAACAGGCTTTACCATGATCTCCATGCAATCACTAGGCCAAATAACCATGGATGCCACTAGATTTCTCCACCTACATCATCAGTAATTTTCATGTCTCCTAGTCTCTCAGGCTTTACCTCAATCCAAATTGCATCACTAGGCCCTAAACTGAGGCCTACTCTCTAGGATTTACCACATATCCCAAACCTGGGATTACTAGGCCCAACGGAGAGAAAGCCACCTCTTGCCTTTACCGTATATCCTACCATTCACCAGCAAGGATTCCTAGGCCCACCGAGGCAACAAAATCTTGGATTTACGCAACCCATAGTTTGGCGCAGGGGTCACTAGGCCCGTGCCTTTACCATGATCCACAGTCCAATTTAGGGACCATTATTCCACGTGATCTATCATTCACAGATCCACCCCAATCAACTTTGAATACATCTGGCAATCCATCTCAACCAAAACATGAGAACCCCATCACACCATGGCTATCCAGAAATGGTGAGGCTATGATGAAAACATTGTCACACCTAGAAAAAACCATACCAAAACAAAAAAATAACCACATGCAATACCATACATTCCAAATCTAGCAAGGAAAATACACATGCAAATTGATACCTGCAATGAATCCTGATGTAGCTTCTTGATCCCGCCTTTCCCTACTTGATCTTTGCTTCCTCTTGCCTTCTTTGCCTTTCTTGCTCCAATGCCAAAATTGCTCCAAGAAAACTCTAAGTGTCCAAGAGTGATAGAGAGAGAGAGAGAATAATGAGAGAGCTCCAAAACTCAATTGACAAAAGGTTACCAACTGATCCTCAAAAGCCTTTTTATGAATGAAGCCTCTATTTTCTTCATTTTCCATTATTTTCCTTAAATTTCCTCCCCACATGCAACCTATGACCTTTCACCTCCATTTTCTCCTAATTAGAATTATTTTATAAATAAATGTGCCAAAAATGTCATTTTTCCTTTCGAAAGCCTTAGCCATTACCTTTTCCAATTTCCTTAGCCATAAACAACCAAATGAACACCCCCTAGTATGTCTTTCCCAACATTCATCTTGGAATAAGTGTCCCATCAACCGTGGTTATTATTTTTTCCTTTATTAACTTTTATTATATGGAATTTTCATCGAGGTTGTTACACTCACCTTACTCTGCTTGACTAATTAGACAAGGATTAACCAAAAATAGAAAACTGATTAGAGTAGGTGGTACTAGTTAAAAGTGCAAGCGTTGTGATTTCACCAAGATGCACTCTAAAAGGAACGTATTTTCCATCAAAGTATCATTGAATAAAAGGAACGCAAGATCTTCATAAGGAGAGGGAATAAATAGATAATCAAATGTTGATAGTTGTACAAGTCCTCTTGTATTTCGCCCTTTTTTTCTCAAGAATCCAAACACAGTTTCATGGGAAGCTAATCCTACGGGTGCATAAACAATAAAACAAGCAAAGGATTGAAGTAAAATTAAAGCAAAAGCAAGTAAGTGAAAGAAAAACAAAAAAGAAAACACTTCTCCTAAATAGCCACCAGTGCATTGGTTGGCCGATTTGAATCATGGAATGGTTAAGAAGAAATATATTTAGGGAAACCAACAAAAAATAAAGATAAAGCAATGAGAACCAACACGTTCGAAGTTTGAATGCGTCCAGAGAAAAGAAAATATTAGAAGTATATGAAAGGCACTCTGCAGATGTATCATGGTGTTGTATCACACTACACAAAAATTACAAGCATGTACACACTTTTGACCTTGAAAAACAACTAAACATGCAAAAAGAAGAAAACTTTCGCTTCGCAACATGGCTTCCTATGTATGACTCCTCCAATGCATGAGTGATAAGATCATGTGATTCTAGTGGAGGATGTGAAACTTGTAGATCACATTGATTTTCAATGTGAACGAGAGAGTGATGAGCATCCTGGGGTAATTCAACAGGTTTCTGATTGGAAGTGGAACTAACCTCAATACTATGAAAACCTGACATAACCATGAACTTGGGATGAAATGCCTCGATAGCTTGATTGGTTTCCGCTTCATCATAATATGGATCATCAAAGATTGGTAGCTTAGAAAGATCAATAGTAAGTGAATCAGAATCATGATCAAATGAATGAGTAAAAATATCACGACAACCATGATCAAAAAATTCAAGATGGACATCGACATCCTCATGATTTGTCGAATCATACAAAGGGGTTGATGAAAAACAAAATTCACCCTCTGAACTTTTAGAATTTAAAGGTGATAGATCAAGTATATTCAGAAAGAAAGACTTGTCCTCTCTACAATCAAATGAGCGACTGACATCCTTTGTTTTGTGAATGATCGGAAGTGGAGACATATGGGGATGATTTTTCACAAGACAAGTCAAAATTGGAATAATCACAGAAGATGTGAGGATAGAGCAAATGTGGTGTAGAAAGAAGGAGGTCATCCTTCATCACAACTTCTTCTTCAGATTCCCACACATACTCATCAAAAATGATAGCGCAGGTTGGCTTCTCAACAACACCTCCGTTGATAACTTGACCCTCATGAACATCACATGTGGAATCTGGAATGGATGAACACAACACATCAAAATTCGGAGGATCAAAAGAACCAAAGGATCGAGGTTGAGAAAATGAGATCACGTGACAACCATCAAGTTTTCAACCCAAATCTACATAGAAATCCAGAGCATGTGGGGTGGGAGGAGGTGATAGTTCAACAGGTTGGTTCACAACTTCTCCCACCTGGTCCCGCAGAGCTAGAGTTTTTTTATGAGAAGAGGACCAAGAGTCACTTGTGACAACGACCTTTTCCATCTTCGATTTGGAAGCTCTAACACTGAGGTATGTTTGGAGGGGTTTGAATGATTCTAACTCATGTGAATTGTTAGATATGTGAAGAAGATACTGAAATCTTTCTCCTGGAAATTTCCAGTCAAATTCATCTTCCCGAAATTGAAAAGAAAGATTACGTAAGTGTTGCCAAAATTATACAACAGATTCATCAGGTTCTTTGCATAACTCCAAAATTTTAAGTTTGAGTGCTTTACGGTCAAAAAGAAAGAAATAATGGCCTAACTCTTTGATCATGTGATGGAAAGAGTGAATAGAGGTTGCGGGGAATGTTAGACACTATTTCTTAATGTGCCTTTCAAACGTGTAAGCGAACAACCCACAAGAAATGTCATCTGAGGGGACTTCATTCCTATCAAAGAAACCTTAAAAGGAAAAGTTCAGAGGGTGAATTTTGTTTTTCATCAACCCCTTTGTATGATTCGA
>Ga0181463_1000404_pt1 | contig 12005 bp, 10 predicted proteins | sample InSIn1gowninarea_FD_119071 | JGI IMG/M metagenome (GOLD analysis project Ga0181463, IMG submission 119071) | Clean room microbial communities from NASA Spacecraft Assembly Facility at Jet Propulsion Laboratory, Pasadena, California, USA -... ... | reverse complement strand
CTATTATTATTTTGCATGGCTTTTCCTAGCTTACATAAAGGTGAATGAATGTGATTAGCCAAAGTTTCATGTAAATTATTGTGAAGGTGGATATTGTTGGAATTGTGTCAATGATTAAAACTAAAATTATATTGTAAAAACCAACATTTACTTCAAGTAAATATTTAGAAGTTTGTATAACAATTTAGGTTAATGCTTGTAATGGTTCCAAGTTCGATATATATCTATATATCCCTAGAAAGGAAATGTAATGTTTGTAATATCCTTGATTTGAGAAGACTGTAATATTTCTTAAGTAATGAGAATACATATATATTTTCCCATGGGGCTTTGGATTGATGGTGAATGGGTGCACTGTTAAGGCACTCCTTGTGATAGGTCATTGGTTCAAATCCCTCGTGGGTGCTTACCTACCAAAAAAAAAGAGAATACATATATATTTCCTTCTCAATTTTTCCTTAACACACTACATTAGGGTTTTATAACGTAAAATAAATTTTGTCTTGTCTGAGTCTTTTTGCATTATCTTATTTTATTATATCTTTGCAATTTAAATTTTATTGAGCTCATATATAACAACAATATTTGTATGAATTTAATTCCTCCAAGTTACTATTTTCATATATGTATTATCATACGTTATATTTTTGGATTTAATTACCATAAGCTTCATTTTGTTAGTGTTAACAATGATACCCATACTAATGTAAAAATACATGAGAATTTTTAGTTTGTCATTGAGACCATAAAAAGTTACTCCTCAACATAAGAATAATATCAAAAATATAAAGAAGGATGATGGGCATACGAGTTAGAATTTGACCAACATAACCTACTTCTTCCAAACTACCATTCACTTAATGTATATGCCAAAAATGTTGGGCGCAAACAATAACCTTGTTAAACTCCTAGATATCATAAGTAGTCTCCTCTAACCAACCTTTTGTGTTTGTAAAATTTGAAATAACATTATCATATATTCTTATTGTAACAACTCTCAACTTGAAAATACCTTTTAACTTTTATAATCTATTTCAAATGTTATTATTCACACTATGTCAAAAGCTTTTATAAATTAAATAAAATGACATGAGAGTTTAGGGTTTAGGGAGGTCATATTGACTACTAAATTAAAAACAGGTGGATGTGAAAAATGATAATAGACCCTTCAATTTTAAAAATGTTTTATTGATGCTTTTTTTTCCTTAGCAAATTTCTTAACTCCAAGTTTATCTCTTTTATAAAAATGTACTTTTACTTATATAAAAACATCATTAAATTTATAAAGAAGTTTTGAGTATGCATTTTTATTTTTAAAAATGTTAATTTAAAAAAATACAAAACCCAATATATAAAATCAATTTCACAAATTTTTTTGTTGAGCCGAGAGGCTCATTCTACAACCCAGTGTGAAGGTGATGTGTAAGTATGCCCTTCATTAATTTGGACTTGACACGTGTAAAATAAAAACAAAATATTTTGTAAACACATTAAAATGTTTTTTAATTATTAATATATTTTTAAGTATACCAATATTAATTCATATTAAAATATTTTCTTCTTAACTCACATTGGTTATTTTTTTTCTAAGTTAGGTTAATCTATTAATATATAACAAAAATGTACAGAGAGGACCGAGCCTCAGCAAAGTTTAACATAGTGTTTTAGAGTATATCTGGACTTCCCCAACATTTGGGAAACTAGTCCGCAGAGACAAAAATACCCAGATGGGATATCAGTCCTTAAGACCGAAAACAACAAAAACTAGTGAAGTTTTACCATGACAAAAAATATCCAGACAGATTCCAATAGAACTAACATAATAAACAAGACCAGACAAAAGACACCTGGCAGCCATGTCATATCATTTGAATTCGTCCGAGATGGATTCCTCAACAATTGGACATGCCCAATCATCCTCCTCCTCCGTCGATGCCCTACCATGTGGCCCGCCTCCTCCACCATGTGGCCCATCTAATGGATGAACATCGCCATGGCTATCAACGGCCACCTTCGGAGCTAACCCTTCATTTCCGTTCCACCTGGGGAACGCGTGGCACCAAAGCTACTACCCTCAACATGATGACCGCCACCAATGTTCTTGCCATGCAGAGCAAAATTACCTTCGTCCAGTAAATTCTTTCCTATGTCTTGGCCATTTTTGCATCTGGGATCCTCCTCTTGCCACATGTCAAAATTTTCCGCTTGGGTAGCTAGCTACTCATTGCCTTTGGAGAAAAGGATGATGATTATAGCAGTAATTACTAGCCTTTTCAGGGTGCTACGAAATCTAAATTGGGTTGAGTGGGGAGCGGGATGAGGGGGCAAAGGAAAACTAGCAAAGTGAACCACAAAATCTCCATGACTTGCACATGGAGACAGAGCATGACCCCATTCACTACGAGTAATGGGAAATCTTCCCAAACCATATCTCTGGGGGTGATACAGTTCAGGGGAAAAAGAGGAGGCAGCAGGCTTAGGATTCAACTCAGTCTAAGGGTGGGAACTACATCCCCGATTTCCTCCTCTTTGATTTCTCATGCAATGTCGAACCATGTCGGAATTTCTGGCTGAGTATTCAGAGGGAGCAATGACAGAGGGATTGAGAAGGATAGTAGGGTCAGGCTGGGCGATGGTTAAATGGCAGAAACTTGAATGGGAATGGTGATGCCCATTTCCAAAATCAACATAGCAAGCTAACCAGCAACAACGCCCAGTAACTGTGCGAGAGCTGGGTTTAGAAGCTTGGAGTGGGCAGTTATAGTGGAGCAGGGGAGAAGGAGAGACAATGAGCCAAGGGGAATCCATGGCTAAGCAATTAATAACTCTTTCTTGATTCGAGCCTGCATTAAATGTTGCCTGCGGTCTATCAAGAGATCAGCTCAGAGTGGTATGGGGAGTGGCACCATCGACCAAGTGGCTTGTCCTCTCATTGTCGTTCTTCATATTTTCCATAAATTCACTAAATGTCACCCGCATCAAGGTACATTGGTTATTTATTATATACAACATTAAAATATTTTTATTTTAACATTATATATATATGAAGCTTTACCATTGGCAATTTTTGGGCTCCAAGTTTTGACAACCAATGGTATTTTCCCATGGTAATCTCTATGTATTCTCTATAGCGTTAAAAAATACAATTTAAACAGTGAAAAATTACACATTACTTTTTCCACTCTAAAATAAATTTGCACTTGAAGAAATTCGATCCTCCTTGGCTCATGTTAGATCGATGCTTAAGATGGATCTATGCTGGTTTATTTGCTTCCTATAAAAAAAAAATACAAATATTTTTCTCTGTCACCAACCATTGTTTGTTGTATCCCTATAAAATAAAATACTTACAAATATTCCTTTTACATGGCATAGGTCGATTTATAGAACATCCAATCATAAGTGGGTGCCTTTATTACACATGAAAGAGAGTAGGTTACTCAGTGGACATTTTTAGAGAAACTCCATCTCTGACAAAATTTACATCCTTAATCCAAGTGTGACTACTAGGCATGATATAGAACATGTGGAAATGACATACTAAGAACATGTGGAAAGGACATACTAAGAGGCGTTGTCTACTGAGGTGTTAATTTTGCCCGGACAGTCAAAGATAGCTGGAACTTACCATTTTTTGTCTTCAAAAAATAAAACAATAGGAGTGATTGAATCATGTTTTTGATGGTTAAAATGGATTCAACACCATCAAAGACCCATAGGGCACCCAAAATATTGAAGCTTGATAGCCGTAACTCGGATTTCCAAAAATTTCTGCTGGATTTTATCAAAATCATGCCAGAATTTCTATTATTTTCCAGGAAAAAATGACGCCTCATTAGACTATGATCATAATAATATGGAGAAAATTTCAACATTATATCCAAAATTATCGAGGTGGGAGTGGCTGTTGTGAATGAAAATAAGTCATCTCAATTTCTTTAAATGTCACATGCACATGATCTACAAAGGGTTGAAATGGATGAGGGCAAGGATGGTTCTATCGGTATATGGTTTGACGTGTACAAATGATATGGACAACATGTTTGTGTTTGGCCCCTATAATAGTGCTATGTGTTAATAGGATAAACAACCGCACTAATTCTCTGATTAATAAAAATACATAACCTTGATAACACACTTTGCGGAATACGAAGATGTGAATAAATCTTTCATTATGCACACTACGAAAAATTTGCCGAGTGTGGAAGTACAGACGAATCCATGAAAAAATGGCTTTCATTATGCAAGCTATGGAGGTGCGAAGGAAATATCATAGGTTGTTTTCAATATGCCGGATACGAAGGTGAGTACACAGAAATAATGAGAGATCGTAGAAATGTGGAGATGAGGATAAAGATTTCATTGTGCACACTATGGAAATTTTGTGGAGTGTGGAAGTCCAGACGAAGTTATGTAAAGATGGCTTTCATTATGCAAGATATGGAAGCGTGGAGGAAAACTATGCGAAATTGGCTTTCATTGTGTAAGATACAAAGGTGCAAATGCAAAAATAACAGTATATTGCATAAACATGAACATTTGGAATGTAAAAAAGCATATCAATATTTCATTATAGAGTGCAAAGGTAGATGAAGTTATATGAAGGTGCCTTTCATTATGTGAGATACGAAGGTGTGAAGGAAAGCTGTGCAAAGTACGAAGGGGTGGAGGAAATCTATGCAAAGGTGGATTTCATTATGCGAGATACAAAGGTGCATAAATGAAAATAACAATATATTGTGGAAATGTGAACATTCAAAATGCAGAGATGCAGATCAAGCTTTCATTATGGAGTGCAAAGGTCTGGATGAAATTATGTGAAGGTGCCTTTTATTATACGAGATACAGAGGTGCGAAGGAAATCTATGCAAAGGTTTCTTTCATTGTGTGGGATTGAGGAGTAGACATGGAAATAAAGATAGATTGTGAAAATGTGATCATTCTCAAACAATGACAAAATTGTAGATTGTTAAAATGCACACATTCAAAATGCAAAGATGTAGATAAAGCTTTCACTATGCACATTACAAAAAATTCTGCAAAGTGTGGAAATTTGGACAAAATTATGCAAAGATGGCTTTCATTATGCGACATACAAAGGTGCAGAGAAAAGCTATGCAAAATAATAATAGATTGCATAAATAATAGTAGATTAAAGTGTCAACATGGAAATAACAATGGATTGCGGAAATGTGCACATTCGTGAATAACAAGAAAATGTAAGCCCTCTCAAAGAGGCATATCCTTAACCAATTAATGAGTGCAAAGACGGATGTCAAGTTAGGCTAATTGAACTAAATCGATATAAGGTTTTACAGTAAGGAGGTGCAGTAGATACTTGAGTTTGCAAGGCGAAAGACAATGTCCCATACGCTCAAATCACAAATTTGATCATGATTGATATGCCTTTTGGACTATCTTTGTCCTTATAATTTTTGTTTACTATGAAAAGCTAATGTGTTCTGACCTAACACGTGTTTTCAGTGGCTTTGATTGTTTAAAAACTAGTATTTTGCAAAAATAAAGTGTTGGGAGAACTATGTGGACAGAGAATGCATGCGGAAGTGTGGAACATTGTGATAGAAAAATTGTGTCTATTATTGGGCACAATTTTTTTCTGCACAAATCACAAATTAAAAACACATTTCATTTAATATTGGACAACAAGTTTTCAATTCACAAATGCTCAAAAAAATCTAAGTTTCATGAAGCAAATTAACTATTTAATGTGGAGGTGGTTTTCATTGCGTGGAATGCAAAGGGGCAACGAGTTGAGGTGGTTTTCATTGTGTGGAATGCAAATGTGCGAAAAAAACGTGTGTAGATACAGGAATAATGATAAATTACAGAAATGAAACATTCTTAAATAATAACAAAACACGGACTCTATATTACTTTAATCAATTAATTAGCAATAAAAATGAGAATTATACTAATTTTAACTAGTAATCTTGTTAATAAAAAATATGTGTTTTTCTCTTAAAATTTTAAAATCAAGATATAATTTGTATAAATTAATAAATTAATATTAAATTCATACCCGAGAATAAGCTCGATAGTCCTTACAAAATTGTAAGTCACTGATCATATTAATTTGCAAATTATTAATATTAACTTTCTTCAATTTAATATATATGTATAATTTCTTAAATCAATTTTATTAAAAATATTAACGAATCATATATTTAGATTTTGTAATTTAAAAAACATTTTATTATTATTTGATAAAAAATTTGTTGTCATTAAGCCGAAGGCCTTTTTTTATAGTGAGGTTTTACTTCTCGGCAGTACTCCTGATTCACCGACTGCCACCTAAGCATACCCATTAACGTCCATTCGTACAGCTCTCAGCCTTGGGCGTTTCTTTTTACCAACATGTGAAAATGCTACTTTAAGTTTGTAGAATTGAGACTTATGTGATCCATAACAGTTATAAGAAGAGCTTCGGCGTAAATCACATATAGAAAGACCTTTGTCGATGCGTTTCGAACCAGCAAGTGTGGCTCATCGTCAGGACGATGAGCCACACTTGCTGGTTCGAAATGTGTCGACAAAGGTCTTTCTATATGTGATTTACGCCAAAGCTCTTCTTATAACTACTTTAAGTTTATTTGGCACCAAACTTATTTGACTACAAAGTAATCCGCAGGTATAATGCTATTTATCGTCATCGTACGGCAATGAGTTGAAAAAATAAAAACATAAGAGTTAAAGAAAATTCGGAAAATATTTATTTTTGGCGCACTTTTCGTTCAGGAATCATTGCCACTTATCATTGTAATAGAAGAAAGTAGAATGGACTCAATATTTTGAAAAATCCATGGAATTTTTGGTGATTAATGTCAAGTAAAATGAGATATATGAAGGTTAGTTATTGTTAAGTGTGAAGCCAAATTCATGAATCATTGTGTTTGGTACTCCTCAACAAAATGGTGTCGCAGAAAGGATGAATCGCACCATAATGGAAAAGGTGCAAAGTATGTTGTCTAATTTTGGTTTGGAGAAGAATTTTTGGGCTGAAGCAGTCAAGACCGCTTGCTACCTTATAAATAGATCTCCAACTACAGCCTTGGATGGGGTACCCCTGAAGAAGTTGGCACTGGTAAGAATTTGAATTATTCTCACATGAAAATAGTTGGATGTGAAGAATTTGTATATATTCCCAAAGAAAATAGAACTAAGCTAGATGATAAATTTATGAAATTCATTTTTTTTAGATATGCTGATGAAGATTTTGGTTATCGTCTATGGGATCCAGTCAAACATAAAATTATTAGAAGCAAGGATGTTATATTTAATGAGTTAGAAATGTTCAAGAGGATAGTAGGTGAGTTGGAGGTCAAGAAGGTTATCGACAGGTTTGAAGAGCGGCAGGAAAACATACCACTAATACAAGAAAATGAATAGCAAATTTAGGAGCATGAAGAACCACAAGTGGAAAATGATGAACAATAAGAAGATGGAATATTGCAGGAACCTTTACAAGAGATTCAACTTGATAATGCATCACCACAATTGGTTCATAGATCTTCTAGGCCTCATAAGCCTTCACAAAGGTATCCTCCTTCAAACTATATTTTGTTGACTAATGAAGGTGAGCCTAATTGTTTTCAAAAAGCCTGTAAAGTTAAGCACAATGAAGAATGGAAGAAAGCAATGGAAGAAGAAATGAACTCTTTGCTGGAAAATAAAACTTGGGAGTTGGTAAACCTCCCAAAAGGTAGAAAGGCTCTACAAAACAAATGGGTTTACAGGATTAAGCATGAAGGTGATGAAAAGAATGAGAGGTATAAAGCAAGGCTGGTCATGAAAGGTTTTGCCGAAAAAGAAGGTATAGACTTCACTGAAATTTTCTCACCTGTTGTTAAAATGTCATCCACTAGAGTCACTCTTGGTCTAGTTGCTGCTTTATACCTAGAATGTGAACAATTAGATGTAAAAAACCACACTCCATGGTGAATTGGAGGAAGAAATTTATATGGAGCAGCCAGAAGGCTTTATAGAAAAAGCAAAAGAAGACCTTGTTTGCAGGTTGAAGAAGAGTCTTTATGGGTTGAAACAGGCACCTTGACAATGGTACAAGAAATTTGATTCATTCACGTTGGAACATGGTTTTTAGAGGTTAGAAGTTGACCATTGTGTCTATATCAAGAGGTATCATCAAGGAAAGTATATCATATTATTGTTATATGTGGATGACATGTTGATTGTTGGGCATGATAAGAATAAGATCAATAGGTTGAAGAAAGATTTGGGTAGCAAATTTGCAATAAAAAATTTGGGACTAGCACAACAGATATTGGGCATGTGGACTATGCGTGGCAAGAAAAACAAAAGGTTGTGGCTATCACAAGAAAAATATATCAAGAAGGTGCTTGACAGGTTTAATATGAAGGATGCCAAGCCAATTGGTACACCCCTTGTAGCCCACTTCAAGCTCAGTACTGAATTATGTCCTAGTGATGACAAGGAGAAAGAAGAAATGAGCAAGATTCCTTATGCTTCGGTTGTTGGCAGCGTGATGTATGGTATACACATGACTAGACATTGCATATTCAGTGGGAATAGTGAGTAGGTTCCTTACCAATCCAAGCAAGCAGTAAAATGATTTTGAGGTCTCTCAAGGGTACTAGTTATTATTGTTTATGTTTTGGTCATAATAAGACTGTGCTTGAAAGATTTACAGATGCAGATATGGCTAGAGATGTGGACACCAGAAAGTCAACTACAGGTTATTTGTATACATTTGCAGGTGCAGCAATATCTTGGGTGTCAAGGCTACAAAGAATAGTTGCCCTCTCTACAACAGAAACAGAGTACATAGCCACAATAGAAGCTTGTAAAGAGATGTTGTGGATGCAACGATTCCTAGGAGAGATAGGAATAAAGCAGGACAAGTATGTGTTATATTGTGATAGTCAGAGTGTCATTCACTTGGGGAAAAACCCAGCATTTCATTCAAAAACCAAGCACATTGACTTAAGGTACCATTGGATCCGGCATGTATTGGAGGAAGAACAGTTATCCTTGGAAAAGATCCATACAGATAGGAACCCTGCTGATATGCTCACTAAGGTTCTACCACGAAATAAAAATGAGTTATGTAGAGGCATTGTAGGACTCGATGTGACTTGATTCATGACTTTTATTTGGCTTAAAGTGGGAGAATGTTAAGTGTGAAGCCAAATTCATGAATTACATGCAGGATTCTAGATCCTTCTACACCGTCATTTGTTTCTAGATCTCCGGGATTCTAGATCCTTCTACATCGCCATTAGTTTCTAGATCTCTAGGATTCTAGATCCTTCTACACTGCCATTAGTTTCTAGATCTCCAGGATTCTAGATCCTTCTACACCATTAGTTTCTAGATCTCCAAGATTCTAGATCCTTCTACACCACCATTAGTTTCTAGATCTCCATCTGAATCACATACAAGATTCTATATCCTTCTTCTGCCTCTATAAATTTGTAATTTCTCTGGCCAGGGATTGCAAGCCAAAGCCCAAGCCTGTTATGTAATTCTTAGTGATTTCTATTCTCCAGTGATTGTTTTATCTATTCCGTTGTTTTTTACTGAGTAATCTTGTTGTTTCTCCATTTGTCTGTCTCTGAAATTATTCTTTGCTATTTCCGTCTAAATCTCTGAGTATAAATCGACTCTGTGTTATGTATGCTCTATTCTAATAGTTATTTTATTAAATATAACACTAACTCACTGGATATAGATAGAATGGTTGAATATAATGTGTTTTGTTATGACAAATTGGGAAACCTAAAATATAATATTATATGAAAATTAGATTCCACTCTAGCATGAGAGTTTTTGGTAATGAATGTTGTTGCGGTTAGTTTGTTAGAGTCGGAATGCCCATTAATATTTTTAGAGTTATAGTTCTATTAATTTACCGGTGTTAATTTTGGATTTATATGTCGTGATGCTTAATATGTTGGTAAAGAAAGGTATGTTGTTGAAACAGCTGAGGAGGTTTGTTTAATGTTGCTGATCAACCAACTGAAGATGTTATTTTACATAGGTATATTGTGTGTATATGATGGTTGATGATCAAGCAGCTGAAGATGATATGTTATATAGGTATATTGTGTGCATATGATGGTTGAGTTCAAGTCATTTGTTTGAAGAGGTATTGTTAAAGATGCACGAAAAAGTTGTGATGGAATGCTAGACAAATGATTTGAGTGTTTTTATGTCAATGCATGTTATTTAAATATTTTGAAATTCATTTTTTAATATTCAAAAGTTGAAAGAGTTTGGAAATGAAGAGACAATCGGGAATGCAAAGAGACAAACTTTTCATTTCATATTCATGCATGAAATAGTAACAACCAACAAACTAGATTAATAAAAATGTGTGCTTTTGGAAACACAGAATGGTTAGAGTGTGGAAGAGTTGATTTGATGTTGGTGAGTTATTGCGCTCAAAGAAATGGAGGTAGAAGATCACATTTGAAGTAGATTTGAGGAGAAGAATAAGTTGAAACAGAGATGGAAGTATGCATAACTATTGTCCAGGTAAACGAGCACAATATATTTTTTTGTGTCAAAAGATTGTAGTATCCTTTTAGGTTGTAGTCTAGAAAAGAACAGGTTTGAGCCTGTAGACAATTTTATGTAAGTGGAAGTAGGAGCTTCGCAATAAGTTAGCTTGCAAAATAAAAGAGAGGTTGATGTCTCCAAAAAGCTGATGTAATAGAGGAAATAGAGATTTGCCTTTGCATCACAACAATAACAAATTTGTGGTTTTCTTCATTTATGGGTTTCCACTTATATCTAATGTCTACATGTGTTGATTTTTATGGTGTGGTTTACATGTTACATCTTGTTTATCTATTTAAAATATGTTGTTCATATGATATATGGTTGTTCATATGATATATGGTTGTTTATTTAATAGTTCATTTAACCATTGAAAAGAAAAGTAAAAATTGTTAATGAATGCTCTTAGCATTTTTTTGTCCATTGTAAATTGTAAATTCTCCACATATCTGAGAATATGATAAACATGAGAAAGCTAATTATTTAACCATATCCATACTATCATAAAATATTTTGGGAATCCAAAATCAACTTAATCTCAAAAATACACTAAATTGATTCACAACTCTTAGTTGGGTGAAGTTTCCAACAAAAACATCACGGAAAGTTTCTTAAGAAGATTGATATTATGGATAACAATGAAGAGGCTATGTTGTGAATGAGGTCCACGATGAGATGAGGCTTAGTGGGCTTATAAAGTTTCTTGAAGATGAAACTGGGTTTAGAGTGCAAACAATATCGATTTCGAATCTACCGATGAAAAGGGTAGCACTGGTCAGTTGGGTTCAAATAAACAAAGTGAATTAACTGGAGACAGTGAATTTTGAAGTGACCTCAGTGACGTCTAATATAAGACACACCACGTTATATTACGACGATGTTCTTGAAGTTCTAGGTTTCTTCGTAGATTATTTTACTCTGGATGCCCTTCTAATTATGCAGAACCATATCGATGGACTTTCAACTCCCAATATTCTGATGCAGTGGATTTCTATGGTGATACTACGGAGGGTTTCTATGGGCATCTGTGGGAGGATGATATTTGGAATTTCAATGATCATCCAGTCATTCAAAATGATTTTGCAATGCCAGAGAAAGAATTCGGCAGTATTGGAGCTGAATTTCATGATGTTTGCAAGTAGTCCAACAATGTGTGATCGTTGTCTGAAAGGATTGTGATACATATATTGAGAAAGAAGGTTCACGTAATCAGTTTGTAATCTAAAAACACAGCGACAGAAGAAAAACGTAGCTTTATTCCAAACTATTTTCTTTGAACTTCCCTAGTTTTGCAGGCCTGCATAACATGTGCTCAAAATTTTATAATTTTATGTTAAAAGACGAAGGCCGCCATGAAATTTTCAATCTCCTTTAACTGAACTTCAAACAAATGACTTGAACTCAACCATCATATGCACACAATATACCTATATAACATATCATCTTCA
>Ga0181463_1000403_pt1 | contig 12024 bp, 12 predicted proteins | sample InSIn1gowninarea_FD_119071 | JGI IMG/M metagenome (GOLD analysis project Ga0181463, IMG submission 119071) | Clean room microbial communities from NASA Spacecraft Assembly Facility at Jet Propulsion Laboratory, Pasadena, California, USA -... ... | reverse complement strand
TGTCAGCTCTGATTATGTTATGACCCCTTAGACTCATATATATAGAAAGGAGGTCTTTTCATTTGTATCATCGAAGAATTGTTCATTTATGTAATGTAAAGGAGGTTGCCCCCTCGAAGAGGATGAATTCTAAGGCGTTGATATATCTTTTCTATCTTTTTTTGAGCTAGTTTCATAACAGATAGCTAAAAGCACCATGAAATGGTACAACAAGTACCCAACTTAGTTTTCCCAGTTGACCCATGAATGCCTCTACCACAAGCCAAAAAATCACGAGCCTTCTTGGGCAAGGGTAAGAGGATGCATGTGTCGGTTGGGGGAATTTATCTAGTGTATGGGTAGTGTGCGGGAGCCAAAGCAAGTGCAGAAAAAGAGTTTCCATGAGTTCTAGAAGTACCCACAAGTAAAAAGAGTGGAAATTGCAAGAGGGTTTGTTGCTCTTAAGATTGCAAGCCTATAGTGTTAGTTTTTGTAGAATCGGATGTGTACCAGCCACAAAATTTGGTAGAGAGGCTAGAATGCATGAGATCTCCAAAACCCATAAATCATTTCTGGAAATTCCACCTATAGATTAATTAATTAGATTATTAACCTATTTTATATAATTCTAAACTTAGGAAAACTGATTAATTAATAAGAGTTAATTAAGTGAAGGTGAGAATTCTCCAAAAACTCACATGGATTGACTAGGAATTTATCTAAGTCCTTGATTAAGATCTAATCTTGGTTTTTGGTGCTCCAAGAGAGGATTATAAGAAGAAGTCGATGGGCACTTGGAGAATAAACTAGAGCAGTTCAATTTCCTTGGTAGATCGATTTCTAGAAAGCAGCAGCAGTTGCTGGAGAATCGAAGATCAAAGCAGAGACAATGAGGCTAGAGGAAGATTTCTAGATCTAGTGACTGCATTTGTAGAGAGGCCGAGTTTTCTCAAGGAGGTTGGGCATAGGTAGCACAAAGCCTCAAAAAAGTAGTTTGATTTGCTAAGAGGGGAAAACGTATTTAGTTCCAGAGGCCGAGAAGGAGTCCCAAAGTGCCGAAGAAGAATTTTCCCAGCCAACAACAAGCAAGACAGCTTGAATAGCAGTCAGTTCGGGAAGCATGCAGAGCTTGCTTTTCAGAGGCAGTCTAGTGTCAGAATTGGTTGGAGTGAAGGTAATTTCCCTCTAGTATTTTTGCCAGTATTTTCTCTACAATATTACCAAATTTCGACATCCATATTATTGTACTCAAAATTTCTCACTGCTGCATAGTAATAAAACTCTCATCTGCTGCACTGGTTTTCCCAAATTGGGATTTTCCAAGGACATTTGTCCAAAAATAATTGTCATTTTCATTATGTGCACTAGAATTTTCTCAATTTTCAACACTATTTTCTTCTGCAATTTATTTGTGAAAATCACAGTGTGAATTATTTGGTGTTTGTCGTAGCAAATTACAAATAAATTGTTAAACAAATTAACAATTAGAAATATATTTTCCAATTGTTGTGATAGATGAAATTTTCACATGGTATCAAAGAGTGAGTGATTAGCCGGGAAGCTTAGAAGCAAAGGAAATAATTTCGTTGCTCAAAGGGAACAGTAGGCCAAAATTCTTAGAGGCAGTGTAGTGCTTAGACAGGCAGGCTGAATTGCTAGGGCAGGAATTCGATTTTCAATTGCAGGGTTGCAAAAAAGTCGAGTTTCCCCAGTTAGTGATTCCAGTAGTCAAAGGGAGCAGCAACAGCTTTGATTTTCACTAAGAAGATTCCTTGGTTAGACGTAGAAGGTTTTGCAATAGCAAAATCAATGTCGAGTGGAAAATAAAAACACACACAAAGGAGGGAAAATTTCTCTCAGGGAACTTCGAGCCTCAAAAGTTCGATTTTTCAAGGCAGATTTGGCAGTAGCAGCTAGCAAATTTGTGCATTCCAAAAGGGAGTGTGAGTAGCAAAGGAACATCCAAGCAAATGGAAAGAGGGATTTTTCAACAAATCATAGATGACCACAGCAAGGCTTAGAGAGCAGGATAGGTTGGATGTAGCTTCCAACTACAGTATCTGGAAGGCCAGGGTGTCCTTCCTTCTAGATGAATATGGCTTGAAAGCCTACATAGATAATATGGTGGCAGTTCCCCAAGATACAGATCAGCTCAACGGATACAAAAAGGAGATGGCAAGGGCACAGTGGTTGATCTTTGATGGAATCTGAGGGACCGAGACCATATAGTCTCACATCTAGCAGATAAAGGTACAGCCAGAGAGATGTGAGTAGCTCTCTCCACACTATATCAAAGTAATTTAGAGAAACAAAAAGGCAAGGGGAGTAGAAGAAGGACCTATCTAAGGTCAGGTTCCTTAGACTTTGGCCACTACAATACCTACTGTCCTCGTAGGAAGAAGGACAAGTAAGAGAAGCAGGACCAGGTGGCAGCATATGCTGAGATAGATAGGTTATCCTCCAAGTTGGAGGAATATTTTGTGATGTTTGCAGATATACCTCCATGAGTGAGGTGGGGTGATTTGGTGTTGTAGCCCCGGAGAGCTACAAAGATTGGCAGGGTCCTTGAGAAATTCACCTCATGGATAATTACCTGGCTACGAGGGGCCCACATTATTCAATAGTTGGATGGATTAGTGACAGTTAACACAGTCAGTACCAGAGTGACAATTGTAGACTAGTAGCAGTTAGACGCTGACGAGTGAAGTACAGTGTTAACAATAGAGCAGGTGGCTCAGTGCAGAGTTAGCAGTAGCACAGAGTCTTCAATGATAGTGCAGATGCTAGTAGTAGTCAGAAACTCGTGAGACAGATGCATCATACTGAACACAGATGATTTAGTATTTTGGATGCTTCTCAATTGCAATATTTTCAGTTGTAGTAGCTACAGATGAGAGGTAGTTGCAGTGCAGATGTAGAGGTGGCAGCAATATGGAAGTTCCAACAGCAGCACAGATGTAGCATCAAAGTTGCGCAGTGGTTGGTGGGCAGTATGGCCAAACATCAACAGCGTGATAGGAGGTGAAACAGAGACAGGGTGTTGTGGTAGAATGTGCAGCACTAGAGATAACACAGTCCTCAGTAAGAAGGAGTGTTAATTTCTGTAGCATTAGATGTGTTCTAGCCACGAAATTTAGTAGAAAGACTAGAATGCATGAGATCTCCAAAACCCATAAATCATTTCTGAAAATTCCACCTAGAGATGACTTAATTAGATTATTAACCTATTTTTAAATGTTTCCTAAGTCTAAACTTAGGAAAATTGGTTAATTAATCAAAATTAATTAAGTCAAGGTGATAATTCTCTAGAAACTCACATGGATTGACTGGGAATTAATATGGGCCCTTGATTAAGATCTAATTTTGGTCGTTGGTGCTCCAAGAGAGGATTATAAGAAGAAGTCGATGGGCACTTGGAGAATATACTCGAGCAGTTTGAGTTCCTTGTCAGATCAATTTCCAGAGTGCAGTAGCAGTTGTTGAAGAGCCAGAGATCGAAGCAGAGATAGTGAGGCTAGAGGAAGATTTCCAAATCCAGCAAGTGCATTTGCAGAGAGGTCGAGATTTCTCCAAGAGGATACGTGGAGGCAGTGCAAAGCCTCAAGAAGGCAGTTTTATTTGCTGAGAGGGGAGGACGTCTTCAATTTATAGAGGCTAGGAAGGAGTCTCAGAGTGTTAGAAAAGAATTTTCCGAGCCAACAGCAGGGAAGACGGCTTGAATAGCGGTTAGTTTGGGTAGCACACAGAGCTGGCAAGTTCAAAGTGATGCAAAGCCTACGCAGGCCTAGTTGGACAACTTGCTTTTCAGAGGCAATTCAATGTTGAAATTGCCCGAAGTGAGGATAATTTCTCTCTAGTATTTTTGCCAATATTTTCTCTTCAGGATTTCTAGATTTCGGCATCTAAATTATTCTACTCAAAATTTGACATTGTTGCATAATAATAAAACCCTCATCTGCTACACCAATTTTCCCAAGTTGGGTTTTTCTAAGGACATTTGACCAAAAATAATTGTCATTCTTATTGTTTGTGCTAGAATTTTCTCAGTTTCCAGCACTATTTTCTTCTATAGTTTATTTGTGAAAATCATCTTTGCTTCCTAGAAGTAACAATAGAGCAAATACTGTATTAGGATTAATACACTCAAATATCTATGGTCCTATGCCCACAAGGGCTCTTGGTGGTGGCGAATACTTCATCACTTTTATCGATGATCACTCCAAAAAATCCTAGATCTATTTCTTAAATACAAAGGATGAGGTCTTTGATCGTTTCCAAGAGTTCAAAGCTCTTGTTGAAAATATGACAAGGAAAAAGATAAAGGTATTGCATTTAGATAACGGTGGAGAATATAAAGACAAGGATTTCACAGATTTCTACGCAAAGGAGAGCATCAAAAGAGAGTGGACAACTCCATATAATCCAGACCAAAATGGAGTGGCAGAACAGAAGAACCGAACTATTGTTGGGTCAACCAAGGCCATTTTGTATGATCAGGATCTACCTAAGTATCTATGGGCAAAAGCTTGCAACATGGCAGTGTATATTCAGACTAGAACTCCTCATAAAGCATTGGGGAAGAGAATGCCTAAAGGAGTATTCACATGGAAGAAGTCAGAAGTCAGTCATCTCAGGATATTTGGAAGCGTGGCTTATTACCACATTCCAGATAAGAAGCACACTGAACTGGATCAAACTACAGAGAAGGTTATCGCATAGGGTACAGTGAGACTTCAATGGCATATAGAATCTACATTCCAGACAGTAGGAAGATTTTCGTAAGATGAGATGCAAAGTTCATGGAAGATAAAGCTTTCAAGAAATCTCGTGAAATGTCTGTAGAAGATCAGTCAAGAGATGTTCCGTTAGTCCAAGAGTAGCAAGGGGGGAAAGAAGGACAGGTAAAAGAACATATACCTAGGACAAGTACAGTGACCAGTACCAATATTTCCTCAAAGGGAAGAAATGCAGATGCTTCTCAACAGATAGAACAACAAGGTCATGAGGAAGAATTGGTTGAGCCTCCCACCACCAATGGTAGAACGAGCAGAGAAGTGCGGCAGACACTGAGGGATGTAGAGGAGTTTGTTGGAGCTCCTACAACTGAGAAGAGATAGCGCAGACAACTAAATAGATAGCAAGCATGGTAGCTCAGGATGGAGAACCCTCTAGCTTTCAGGAAGTTGTTCAACACCAAGTGTGGGTGGATACCATGGTGGAAGAGTACAACTCCATCATGACGAGTGATTTCTGGGAAGTAGTACCTAGACCGGAAAATAGATCAGTTGTAGGTTCAAAATGGATCTACAAGATCAAGTATGCTACAGATGGCAGCATAAAGAAGTACAAGGCAAGGTTCATGGTAAAGGGGTATGCTCAGAAAGAAGGGATAGACTATGAAGAGACCTTTGCCCCAATTGCTCCTTACACCTTTATCAGATCTATTATATTCCTAGTAGCTCAAATGGGATGGGAGATTCACCAGATGGATGTCAAGACAACATTCTTGAATGGGGTGATAGAAGAAGAGGTGTATATAAAACAGCACGACGACTTTGAAACTCATGAGAAGAAGTCTCATGTTTGCAGGTTAAAGAAAGCCCTGTACGAGCTCAAGCAAGAACCTAGAGCATGGTATGGTTGAATTGATAGTTACTTGCAACAATTGGGATTTGTCAAGAGTGACGTTGATCCCAATCTCTACTATTTAATGGTAGAGAATGAGAAATTTATTTTGGTACCATATGTAGATGACCTATTTTCAACTAGATCATCTATGCTCATCTAGGACTACAAGAAGAATCTTGAAGTTGAATTCGACATGAAGGACTTGGGATTGATGCATTATTTTTTGGGGTTGGAAGTATGGTAGAAGAATGGGGAGATCTTCCTAGGTCAAGGAAGATATGCTACAGAGATTCTGAAGAGATTCAAAGTGCAGGATTGTCTACCCATAGCTACTCCCATGATCACCAACTGAAGAAAATAGATGCATCAGAGGATAAAGAAGTAGATCCCACCTTGTATAGATAGCTCATTGGGTCACTTATGTATCTAGTCAACACTAGGCTAGACATTTGTTTTACGGCCAACACTCTTAGTCAATTCATGGTGGAACCAAAAAGGGTGCATTGGGCAGTAGCTAGAAACATACTTAGTTATGTACGAGGAACAGTTAGATATGGGTTGAAGTACTCTAGAGGAGAGGATATCAGCTTGAATGGGTTCACCAATGCAAATTGGGCAGGTAATTTAGTAGACCTAAAAAGTACCTCTGGGTACTACTTCAGTGTTGGACAAGGGATGATATCCTAGTGTAGCAGGAAGCAGAAATTGGTAGCATTGAGTTCAGTAGAAGCAAAATATATTGCTGCCAGCACAGCTACGTGCGAAGCCATGTGGCTCAAAAAATTTCTTGTGAGCCTATTCAGGAAAAGGGTGGAGGTGACCAAGGTTTATGACGATAATCAGAGTTTCATCAAACTCTCTGAGAATACAATATTTCATGATGAGTCAAAACATATAGATATTCGTTGTCACTTTATTAGAGATTGTGTTTAGTGTGGGGCAGTACAACTACAGTATGTTCTGATAGGAGAGCAGGTGGCCGATATACTCACAAAGGCTCTCGAAAGAGCTAAGTTTACTCAGTTCAGAGAACAGTTGGGTATGATTGAAAATCCATTTCAGTAGCAGGAGCAGGATGCAGTGTTGGGTGGCAGGACTAGAAGCAGCATGGATGCAAAGGGAGTTGCAGTATAGATGTAGTAGTGAAAATGGCAGTGTCAAAGGCAGAAGTACAATAGTAACAGTAGCGTAGTAGTTGATGGACAACATGTTAGGCATCAACAGCACAGAGGCGATGCTTCAGAGTCTGAGCAGTATGTAGAGAGGCAATGTATTGCTAGAGCACATTCCTCGCTAAGAGGGAGTGTTGATTTTGGGTAGCATCAAATGTTCTCTAAGACTCAAATTTTGCAAGGTAGCTTGGGCACAGATATTCCAAAGAACCCAAAAATCATTTTGGGAAATTCCACCCATAAATTATTTTATTAAAATAATTAATATTTTTAATGGGTTTCCTAAGTCTAAATTGAGGAAAATTAAAATATTAATTGGTATTAATCTAATCAGGGGTGAAACTTCTAGAAAAAGTCATGAATCGAGTCAAAACAATCTAAGCCTTTGATTATGTTTTAATTAGGTTATTGATTGCCCAATAGGAATATATAAGAAGGGATTTGGCTCTTGAGGGTCATTTGGAAAATGCACCAAGCAGATACTCAATTGCCCAAGAGAAATCAATTTTCTCACTAGTCGAAATTCAATAAGAGAAAATCGATTTAGAGGGAGAGTTGCAAGTGGAGGAGAGACAGAGAGGGTTCAACATCAGTCAGGGAGACAGGGATGAAGACACAGAGCAGTAAAAGGAACAGTGCTAGGTAGATTGATGCTGGGAGAGGCAACACTGGCCTGAGTGATGCAAGTATTGCACAAGCATTGCACAGGCCAGTCCAGAGGCCTAAGAAATTGACATTGGGAAAGCCAAAGAGACACAGAGGCACAAGGAACCTCTCTCTCGAGTCAAATGCTTGTTCAGGAACATCTGTAAATATTTCTCACTTCTATATCGTTGGGTGAAATTTTGTACATGTTGATTTTTTCTGAAGAATAATAAAACAATTATCTACTACATCGATTTTTCCGCATTGGGTTCTTCCAGAGATAATTGTCCAAAAATTGTCATTGTGTTTGTATATGTGTCGGTATTTTACTTACATTTAATTTCTGCAATGTTTTAATTGTGAAGGCTGCAGTAGAATATGTTTCGATGTTTGCTGTAAGAATACAATGGATAACTTATCTCTAAAGTAATAAGTAGAAGCCATATTAATCACAGCAGTAGAATTTCCATTTTAGAAATTTTCACATGTGATATACGAAATTTTCACATATAGAACATGGCTGGGCTACCAAATGTCATGCCCAAGGTTATTGAATTTGAGTAGAGTCCATTATTGGGCATTTGGGCCTGCTGAAACTCCAATTTGACTACTGGAATTTACCAGAAAAGCTTGAATCCAACATGGGAAAAAAGGGCTGCAAATTTTGATGTTGGCTGTGCAAGGAAGGGGACATTGAGAGGGGAGAGTGCTTAAGGACTGCATAGGCAGTGAATGGACTCACTTGTGCTATTGTAACAAGTTGGGAAGGTATTTGTAGAATTCATGGAAGTCTTGGGCTCAATGGGTAGAAGGTTTTTCTGTGATTGGACTGCCTGTGAAGAATAATGGCCTCCATGCCTGTCAATTTTTCTGAGAACTAAGTTTTCCCTATGGTATCATGGCTTGGCTAGGGGGTAGCCAGCTATAGACAAAGACAGGCACAACTGAGCTTATGTTTGGGTCGAAAAGAGCTCACCCTTCTTCAGTTGCAAGAAATTGGATCATTTAATTCTCTACATATGTTTTAACAATTGTAATTTACTTGAGATGGCTATCAGAATTTGATGTTATCTACTGTGAATGAACATGTAATAATAATTTTTGTGCCATGGTTGAGTAAACTATGTTAGTGGGAATTGTTTCTAAAGATGTCATTGGAGGCTTGGACATCTTGTATGTTGAGTTCTATCTTCACTCCAAACTTCAGCAAAAGATATTAAGTTTAAGGGGTGCATTAAATTCAATTGTAGAGTGTGACAAAAGAGGCCCAAAATTTCTTCCATGTGTTCAATTTTTCAAAATTGACTTTGAATTCTCAAATTTCAAACTATGAATTTTGGGTTGTATCTATAAGTTAAAGATATTTGATTATTTACCATGTCAATGTTTGGGTTATAACTTATTCCAAAGAAATGACTTGGGAACCGAACACTCATCCCTCATAGTTTGAGTATTTAAGAGTTTGATGAAGTGAGGGCCTTTGCCTCTCCATTGTTTTGGTCTTTTGTATTAGCTATTAGTATTTTTTGATCCAAATACCTATGCATAGGCTCTGTGAAATGTAAAAAATACCAAAGGATTGGCCATTGATTTAAATAAGATTGTTGAATTAACATTTTAAGTTTCTTCTATTTGAATTTCATTGCAGTTTCTATGTGGATGTGTGTTTGCACTGTGTGACTTTGATTTGGATGCCTTTAGGGTACTGTGTCAACTATCCTTCTCTTCATGTTCAAATGGTGCTGAACATTCTTCCTCCTTGATCATTGTCTTCATGAGATGGGTCATCATCTCTATTAGCATAACAATATTATGTTTGAAATTTGAATCAAGCAAAACTCACTTCGAGGTCCCCGTCCTCTTCACGTTGCTCTTCATCAGGAAACACTTCTATCGTTCGTTGTTTAATCCTTTGCAACCCTGGCTAAATTGGCTCTCTGCTCTTTCCGCCTACCTTAGCACTTAACCATACAACCTTTATTCCAAGTAATTTTGAACCTGGCTCCATTACCTACTCAATCTGAAGTTACAAGACTGTATATTAGTGATGGAACATTTTGCAATGGCTATAAGATTTTTGCCACTGCACCAATGTACAGACTTAATCTCTGCAACGGTTTGTGCCTTCATTGAATAGTGAACAGAAGTAAACTGTAACAAAGATTGCATTCAAGACTCTTGATTATAAATAAAATGAAGATGAACGAGGATGTACATCATGCACAAAAGAACATGAGGATTCATGTGAAGAGCACAATAGCATATTATAAAAACTCCACTACCAAACAAATAATCTATTGTATTAAAAATAAACTATTAAAGAGCTCCCCCCCCCCCTCTCTCTCTCAAATTCAAGATGAATTTGGCTATAATGACTGCGTACAAATAGTAGTCTACTACGACAATGCTCTGAACTAACTCTCTATTTTATCTCTTGGCCAAGAAAAATGTTTGACAACTATTCGTCATTGGTCAGGAAGTCAGGCCCACATGAAGCCAACATTCCTTGTTGACTGGGCTTAAGTTGCCATTGTATTTGGAAATGGTCATGTTGAATGCTGACTCCCATTTTGCTAGATCCATTACTGATCATAGAAACTTAAAATTAAATATAATTTTCCTTTCCTAGGCTGTTGATTCTACACAACATGGTGGGTTAGTTTGAATGGTTGAGAACATTGTTATCATAACTAGTGGAACTGGCCAATCCAACCATTTGGGGGTCAAACCTGTCTAATTCAAGGTTAGGAACTGGAAATGGTCGGAACCGACCTTTTTTCATTGAACTAGCCAGCTTTGTACCAAACCGACCGATTCTGTACAATTTGACTAAATATGTTCAAAATGCAATTTCTTTTTAAAAAAATAAGAATTTTTGAGTGGGATAGCCTAATAATCAAGCCGATAGCCCAAGTATTTCTATACAATCCATGGTAATGTCAAATTCTTGAAGAAAAATGAAAGATAAAGGAGAATTTCACTTTTACTTAAATTTTTAACATTACCATGAAATGACTCAAAATGTTTGAGTGGTTCTAACCTCGTTGGATTTCATATGTAGAAAGTAGAATTTTAAATCTCACTCGAAATCCAACAACTTAACAATTTTTTAGGATTTCAGCATTGAGGGTATTGCAACATTTCCATTGGATTTTGTTATGTATGGGGGTATGGAACTATTATTTAATCAAAAGCACCAAAACTTCTATGTATCTTTATGTTAGTGGCATTGTTTGTCAAACTCCTCTATCATGACCCTATTAAAAATGTACCCATCACTCGAGCAAAATCTTGACTTGACATAGTACGTTTTTTCTATCTTATTTTAATGCTTAGAGGGTGATATTGATGATTTAGATTCCAATATAGGAAATAATTTTGATGACATATATGTATTTGTTGTTGCGTGATTTTTTTGGATGCTAGAAGCCATCTAGAGCCTGTTTGTTGATTTATTTTAGGTTCAGAGATGGATTGCAGTCGATGTTATTTTTGTTATGTGCACACTTACATGCTATATAAATGAGAGATTTTTTTATTTGTTTATAAATTGTTTGAATTCATATGGAAGCACATGAATATATATGTGTTTCTTTAAAAATTGAATATTTTATGTGTTTTTAGCTAACTAGTTTTTTGGTCTAGCTTGTTTCCCAATTCTGACCGATTCCCAGTTCAAAGGGTTTTTTGATTCGATCAACGATTCAGTTCCGATAACATTGGTTGAGAGTTGTGTAAACTACACTATGGGTTCTCAGGGTCAAGTCCCAGGGTTGGCTGTCATTACTTAAGTGGGCCTTGTTACCCACCAAAATGGGTAACCCCATAGGAGGAATTTTTTCTCCTACATTTGATAGCCAGTCAATTAGCCAGCAACCTTTGCTAGCTTCCATTAGACGATGATATGCCATATGCCTCCACCACTAGCCATCAACAATGTTCCTCTGATCCATCCGACACTAGCACTTGGATGAAGGTGGGCTACCACTCAAAAGTTATTTTGATCTTTTTGCAATCAGGTGCTTATACTTGTTTGTTTTAGGCATTTGATACGGATAATGTGGTGATCTAGAAGATTGATAGACTGCGATTGTATTATTGTTCTTTCATCTTAATAAGGGGGTTAATCTTTGGCCCTATTCTAGTGTGACCTCCCTTAAGACCCTTTTGTTATAGGAGGGGCACTACCTAGAAAGCCATGATTGAGATAGTGTGTTCCATCTTCCCTACATCATACTTAACACTTTCCATGCCACATTACAAGCCCCATGCCTTACCTCCATTCTTCAAGTACAACCTATCATTGGTTCTTGGGGATTTTGCATTTATATGTTCACATACCTTGAGTAGGGTTTGGAAACTTTTCCCTGGGAAATTGATGCAACGAAAAGAAAAGAAAAGAGCATATCATGGCCACAATAAAACAAAATAAAGAAAAATAATTCAAAACCTGGCCGAAACATAAAGATTAGTACGTGGACAAAAGCCTAGCATGAGCTCTTCCTACCTCATATGGCCATCACCTAGTTCCTGAGCATGATGCTCCATTACATCAAAGAAGGAACACTTGCATGTCCCAACCTTGATGAGAAATAAACTA
>Ga0181463_1000401_pt1 | contig 12034 bp, 7 predicted proteins | sample InSIn1gowninarea_FD_119071 | JGI IMG/M metagenome (GOLD analysis project Ga0181463, IMG submission 119071) | Clean room microbial communities from NASA Spacecraft Assembly Facility at Jet Propulsion Laboratory, Pasadena, California, USA -... ... | reverse complement strand
CAAACTTGTCAAAATAATTCATTTTCTATTCGCTATTAATTCAAATGAAAGAAATATTTATGTGCACTTTTTAATTCTAAAACAGAACTTTCTACGCTAATTTCACGTGCTAGTACCACGATATACTAGTATGGAAATAGTTTTGTATTAGAACATATATAAATTTATTGTGTGCAAGAAAAAAACTTTCTTGCAGTATCCCTTCCAATAATTCTTATTTCGAAGATATTGCTAGAGCCGATCATAGATTCAAGTTTGTAAACATTTTTGAAATTCAAATAACTCAATTTGTCAAAATCTAACCATAGTCTTTCAATGAAATATGTAACAACCTCTTCACCATCTCTCTACCAATTAGTCCCGTAATTCTGAGTCAAAATAAAGAAATCCAACAATCATTGGGAAACTACTGATTTTGGAAAAGAAAAACAGATTGGGATAAGTGAGGATGTATAAGAGAACCCGACGATGTATTATGTTAACTGAGATTGTATTTTTTGGTATGTCATACGCTATGATAAATATAGGACGTTTTGCTATATATAATGTAATTAAATCTAAATATGCTATATATATCAGCCGAAACGGCAACAAAAAGACATTTAATATTGTACGCAACTGGAGTGTTTCTTCCTGCAGAAATTGTATACTGTCCCTGACGTAGGAATATTATCGTAATGTTCAATCTGACTCCATTAGGTTTTGACAATATTTGCGAACTCGCACCACCATAATCAAAATGAACACTGAATGCATCTTTTTTTTTTTTAGAAATAATGGGTAACTTACGGCGTATTATTATTCGGGAAGTATAAGAAAGCACTAGTTTAGAAGTACCCACATATAACGTGTGAATGGTTCGTTGTCTTTGCCTCTCTAAGATCAAAGCTGTTCCAAAGATCTTATAAGCTGTTCCAAAAAGTGTGACATCATCATTTACTATTAACAAAAGTGTGTGCTTTACTTTCTCACGACCGAGCCGCAGTAGCTCAGTAGTAGACCGTTGGCATAGCATTCAGGAGGTCGTGGGTTCAACTTAGCGGCCGACTATCCTGACAGTTTTCTCCAGGGTTTTCCCTCAATCACAAGGAAAATGTCGGGATGGTACCTTCAACATAGACCCTGCCGACACTTTAAATCCTTTTCCCTGTCCTATCCCGGCCTGAGTCTTAGATGCCTAAAGCCTTAAACAAGGCAATATGCGGCATTGGTATCTATCACTTCCTTTCCCAACCTATGTATAATAAGTACAAATATGGGATAACACATAACTATTGATTTTAAATATAGCTACACTAGAACAAGATATTATATTGGAACAGACTAACCATTTGACTCCATGAAGATCGATTAAAATCAGAATAGATGTAATAAAAATGGAATAAATACTGTCCTCCCGGCAAACTGATTACTTCTTTATACTTTCCGAAGTAGTTACAATAATCCTGGTAGAATATTATATGTCCTGCTCCATTCAATTAATATCACTGAGATTACTAGTAACAAAGACGCAAGCATAGATTTCCGTTTTCACTCGTCCATTGCTCTTTTCGCTGTACAGAACCCAACGTAAGTTTCCTACCTTGAAGACATATTCACATTCTTGCCACTAGGTTGCGCAAACAGGTTAAACGTCAGAATGTAATTTGAACATTTTGCCTAATCTTGAATTTAGTTTAAAAAATGAATTATTTTGACAAGTTTGGTCATAACCGAAGATCATTTATTACAGTAGTAATAATCGGGTTGACTAAAGTAAGAATTTACTTTAAACCAGATGATAAAAGTATTTAGAACTTGTGAGAAAGTAAAGTGAAGCGTACAATAATAGATGTGTATGGTAACTGAGGGTGTTCAAACGAAACTAGTACGAAGTGTCGTTGTTGCCCCACTACATTGGGAATTCCCAGGCTTTATTGAAACGCTTGAGACATCAAATAAAAACACATGTAATCATTTGACAGTTATCATTTTACGCTCAGTAACACTTTAGGACGAATTGATATCACATGTGGAAATGTCATCACACAGAAATTATCTTAAAATGGAATTATTTTAAAGAGAACAAAATGCAAAGGAAATGTTATTACCTTTCCTCGTTAGCTTTAATAAAAGTCAATTCAAGGGTGGAAGTATTCCATTAGAATTAATTCAAACTATGGTGTATTATTGATGCTTCCTGCAGAGTTTCATAATGAGCTGCTGATGGAGCATATGTACCCTCAGGGATTTTACTATGAGGTTGATTACAGAGATTTCTAATATGTTCAGATCCCAAAGAATATTTGCTAAGCTCAGTTCCTTTTTGATGGGAGCCCAAGTGTGATTTTGTCAAATTACGTATTGTTTTTCTATTTCTTACTTTGTCAGCAGCATATATCGGGGAACGTGAGACTTTTGCAGCTGTAGAAAGACTTATCCTATTTTTTATTGCATGAACAGCTGAAGCCATAATCTATTCGTTCCTAGTGTCTTTCAAAGTGTTTCAGGAGTACTTACGAACCGTGTTTGGTATGGGAAATCAAGAGAAACATCTTCGTAATTTACACGAATAGAACCACATATATATTTTGTTTTGAACAAATATATTATTGTTCAATTTTTCGGAACTATCCCTTCAATGTAATGTCGGGATTACCCTAAAACAATATTAGAAATATATCAATTCTTGGAGCTTATATAATTGACTAAAGAAATTAAGACTGCCTGTGGGCACACAAGGCACAACCTTTGATAGTGTGGAAGACTTCAAACTTCGTGATCAATACTTGTTCATAAAACTTAAGAACCAAATCTTCTATTTTAGAATAGCCCCATTTTAGCCATCTTTCCTACACAAATATTCTGGTATTTCAAAAGTACAACACATAAAGTCATAAATGAGTACAGAGATTACGCAAACTACGAAATCTCTTCCTCGACTAATGCTTGTATCACGAGCTTACGATTGTGAAAACTTAAAAGTCGGAATTCATTACACTTTTTGCACATGAACCTGATAATTGGTTCCATGTTTACACTGGTAAAAGGATATGTCTGCTAAACTGTATGCTTAAGACATCATAAGAATTTAGTTGAAGTATTTAGTATGGTAAGCCGCAGTTATCATGTTGTGAAGCATTTACTTGGAAGAGCAGTAAATACTACAAGTTTAAGTAAACTTTATGCATAAAAATCCAAGTATTTACTTTAAACATCGAAGTAAAACTTTTAATTGACTTTATGCATACGGCTCAATATTTGAATGTCATTTGCCGTGAAGACGAAGTTTGAAACTCAATAACAAAAAGATCTATCGAATAAATGATATCGAAGTTCGTGTGATATATCTTCATATATTATCATTTGAATATGCAAACAGAGGAACAATACTAAAGCAAATATGAGTATGTATGTTGTTGTTTCTGCCAACAACATGCTCATTTCTAATATCAAAATAATACCCTAAATAAAAATTAATGTTCTTCGGTTAGATTATTTGTTCGTAGATGTTGACACTTCTACGGGAGTATCAAGGCATACATAGATAATTATGTTTCTATTTAGACCAAACTAAGTGGAGATAGACTTCATTATATCTGCAATGAATTGAGGTTATTCACTCAACACCACTGTTCATAGTTTTCAGGCCACGAAGTTCATTGATGAAGTACATGTAGAAGGGACATATTAAGTTCTGAAGACAATGCATTTTCGAATCACAATTTGAAGATATGTTATTTTCCGGTGTATTGTTTTATTATTGTTTCACCGTAACTGCAGATAGTTGACTGTAAAAGGGTCCTTAGGCAGGAGGCAGCACACGAGGAGCAGAATCGTAACACCAGAAGGTGATGGTAGAAACTACCCCTGGGTTAAGTTCAGCTGTTGTCCTGGAGACAACAAACTACTCTGAACGGACGATTACGATGTTGATACGTCGTTACTAGGAGGCAGGAATTCTATTATTATCGTGAGAAAGAACCCGAGAGGAATTATAATTAGGATAATGATTTCAAACATAGCAGATATCGTGAGATAGAAGAAACCAAAAAGAAAGGATCATCCTAGAACAAATGTATACATATGCAAAAGGTAACCGAACACATGCTCGTAGGGCCGGCTTCATGCGTCTAGGCACCCAAAACCCAAGACGTCCAGCGCCCCATCCTCTCACTTAAGAAACTCGCAAATTCATCGCCGTAGTAAAAAGGTTCGCCATCTGGATCTATCCTGGGCAAGATCAAGCCAGTTTTCATCACAAACACCTACTTCTTGAAGATTCCTTCTAATATTGTCCTCCCTACGATCTCCTTCCCTCCGCCTCTCCAACGAAGATTAAATATATCTTTCGTTTTTCTCCCATCCGAGCTTCATGGCCTGCCCATCTTAGTCATCGTGATATCAATATTCTTACAACATCGGGTGAGTCGTACAGTCCGTGAGGTTCTTCAATATGCAGTATTCTCCATTCATCTCGCTCATTTCAGCCCGTATATCTTTCTCAAAACCCAACTTTCGCAACCGCTAAGTATTACCGGCAGAATTTTTAATTTCTACTTTCTTTATATTAATCGCGAGGTAAAGTAGTTTCTGGACAGAATAAAACATGAATTGCCCGACACTAAATACTTTTTTATTTCACCCGTTACCTCGTTTATGCTGTTTATCCTCCCAAGTATTTAAATTAGTTAACTTTCTCTATCTTCTCATTCTTTGTTATTCAACTTCCGTTATTCCCTGTGTTTCGGCTTGTTATCATGTATTTTGTTTTATCTATGTTTACCTGTAGATATATCTCATCCCACGCTTTCACTAAGACATCGGTGTTACTTTGTAGTGCATCTATATCGTCCCCTATTAAATCTATATCATCCGCATACACGAACAGTTGATTCAAACCATTCAACGTTAGTCCTTTTTCGTCTTTTATTTTCAAAATCGCATACTCTAAAGCAAAGTCAAACAATTGTGGTGACAACACATCACCTTGTTTCAATTCGTTGCGAATCTTGAAACTATTTGACAACATATTACCTACCCGTGCTCTGCTTATGGGATCGCTGAGACGCATTTTCAAAAGTTGAAACTAGTTTCTTCGGAATTAAAAATTGTACCAGGATACTGTATAACTTTTCCCTTTTAATAGAATCATAAGCTTTCTTAAAATCAATGGATAGCTGATGAACAGTCCCGTTGGATTCCAGTTTCTTCTCTAAGATTTGTCTCAAGGCAAAAATATGGCACTATTTCCTCTAAAACCACATTGGTGATATCCCATTATTTCATCTACGTAAACACTTAGGCGAGTTAAGCAGTATATTACTAAATAATTTGTAGCATGTTGGGAGCAACGAGATTTCGCGGTGCAGTTCCTTCATTAGTGCCGTTCCTTCCCGCATTAATTAATTCTGCTGGAATATTGTCTAATCCCGGTGATTTGAAATTTTTAAATTTCTTTATCAACATTTCGACCTCGATCCCACTAGGTTTGGGTATCCACGTTTCTGCGGTATAGATTTTAAACACCTCTGTCTGTTCTCCGTTGTGTACATTAAGAAGTTTGTCGAAACATCTTTTTCACACATCGATGACTTTGGTTCGATCCCCTTGGAGATCTCTGCGTTCTTTTCTAATCATTCTTAACCTCGGCTGGTAACCTTTTGTTAAGATCCCGAAAATAATAACACCATGTTTTAAAAGTCCACCTCATAATATAATATGAGGTTGATGCCAGAGCAACCTAGAAGATGAATTCAAAATCAAGTGCTTCTGTACAAAAACTCATTAGTCTTAGCGCAGGCAGAAATGGGGAATCGTGCTAAATCTATGATGATACGCGTCTCATCCGAGGATATTACTACCACAGTGTGACTTACGTCACATCTCAGAAACCTCAATAAAAAATACGTTTCAGAGAGAGAAAAACGCCTTAGCAAAGTTGTTGCATATTTGGAAATAGAATTTTCATGAAACATGGGAAGGCGTTATGCTACACTAATAATCCTCTGTCAGATCCACTCTCGTGCAGATGCAGTACTGCCAGAACCATATAGATCGCACTAAAAGCCACTGCTTGGGGTTTACTAGCTTAGTTTAATGACTAGCCCGGTGCCCTTCTTCAAACCCTGGCGTAGTTATATTTATATACTTTTAAAAGGAAAAATAACGTTTGTATATATTATACGCATTAGAAAATTTTAAAAAATTGTGACCGTTGATAAGGTTTGATTAGAAAAGTCAGGTTAGGTATATTTTATTGCACAAGCATGTGTTAGAACCTTAGTTAACGGAATTATACTGCGGTGACCGCCTACTGAAACATGTCAGGTTCTTATGCGCATTCATTTTTGCAAACACTTGACTCGATAGGTAGACCTTTTTAATGATTCCTAACACGACCATATATCCATTTTGAGATCTGATTTTAGAGGGCCCGTGGTGAGTCTATGTTACACATTTAGGTAAATTCGATACAGTTAAACCTAAAATTTTGCATGATTCACACACGTAGTGAAAGTTTCGCTTTATGAGAGATTAATTTTGGCTTTCCTGTCTGGCTATATTGAAGGGTGGGCTGTTCTCATGGTTGCCAGCCCAGCAAGTTTAGCAGTTCTGGTGTTTTCAGAGGTTATCTGGTGGTGAACAGTTTCAAATAGCACGTTGCCACAATACTGTTTCTTCGACTGTCTTAAGACTTATTCTAAACGCCAGTACAAAAATAAAACAGCTTAAATTACAGAGTATGAAATATCTGGCGAGGACCCAACAACCACACAAGTTGTAATCTTTGTTAAGTCATACGTAGGGGCGTAGATACAATGGCGCAAAACGCCGCAATACGTGGCTGACTCCTGCAAGAGGGGTCTTTAACGTAGCTTCTCAATGGGCCGAATCGACTCATGGCGTTGGGTATTCCTTTCAAGGGAAGGGAGGGGCTTCAAATTTAGTAACACCTCTGGACATACGTGCTTCCAAAACTCTATTAGTTAGCGGACTCATTTTGTATTTTCTTTTCAGGAAATACTTTATATCCTCATATTTATTAATATATTTGTTATCTTGGGCTAGGTTAGATTATCAGGTTCTCTTTTTTTCATTACATGCGATGCTACTTACGTTTTCTCTTCTATTTCGCCGCTAATCCAGCAATGGCTCTCCAACGGTTCTCAGATATTTCCAAGGATGTTCTAATAGAGAATATGCGGTTTCACCAAGCATATGAAGCCAAACGCCACAGATTAGTCTTGCACAGTTAGCCCACTTAGTCCAATCTGAAACACTGCTTTCGGGTAACAAAAATGGCAGTAAGCTCTAGAGTTGTCTGCTAACCAATCAGGTGCGTCCTCATGGTCAATACTTTTTTTTTGTTTCACTCTTTCGCTGGGCATAAGATAGCAAATCTCCATTTGAACACCCTTGGGAATTGCATGCGGCAGACGCTCGTGCTTAAAGGCTACAGGCGTTTGTTTAATGACACGTTTAAAATATCGAAAAAATAATGCAAATGTCGCTTCTCCTTAATCAACAGTCTGGGAACACCCGATTTCCGTATCATAATTGTGACATCTCCGAAGTGTACATTAGTGCAGTCACGAAAAAAAATATATTCAAAGAACATAGCATTTAGCTTTTATTTCGCTTATATTTATGGACTAGATACCCATCTATGGCCTCAGCCTGTTCCTCAAACAGAAGCGCATCCATAATTTTCGTGAGGGTTGTAGGTCTGTGTACCTGGAGATCACGGCATTTCCCATCTAAATGTACTTTTTAAGTATAGATTTAAATATATTTCCCACTCATTAAGTTTGGACATGGAGTACAAAAGTCCTCTAAAATGTGATAGTCATGGAATTTGTCCGGAAACGAAACTTCCTTCGAAGTAACACGTAGAAATAATGTTACTGTATAAAAATATTTTAAAACCTCTTGAAGGCATTTTTTTTCACGAACCATTTGATCTGTATCCCGTCTAAGGAGAGACCTCAAGGAAACAATGTGGAATAGAAAGTTAACAGCAAATTGCATAAACAACAAATTGCGTATGGCCAATGGTAGCCGGGGCTGCGCACACCCACGGCTCACGCCGCCCAGCTACTTTGGAACGCACCGTGCCCCCCTTGTACACCTCGCTTCGCTCGGCGTGTATCTTGCCCCTGTGGGTTTATATACATCTAGCTTTTAGTAGCTAAACTCCCCGTTACCATGGTAACATTTTTGTTCACTAATTTTAGATAATCTACTAAAAATGCAAGAATGAAATTATTAACAATATATTTGATCTTAGAAAATTGTATTTTAAAAGAAAAAAAGAAAAAGATTTCACCCGACCGAAATTTGAACCTGGGACCTCTGGATCAGCTTCTACACACGATAATCACAAAAATGAACTGCCAGTTACTGAAGAAACGATTGACGGTGTTACTTATATATCGCGCTCTGCGTCTGAACGAGTTGGACTACGCCTTCTTTCCATGTTGGTTCTCTTTAGACGGTCAATGAGTTCGTGAAAAAAATTAGTTACGTGTAAAATCAGTATGCTTCGTGGTACAACGCGTATAAATGAGGTTTAGTACGGTATCCGATTCCACCCAAAACTTGACATAACGTGTGAAAATGATCTTAAAGTTCAAACCTCGTTGAAATGTTCTGCATTTACTGTTTCCATGATAACTTAGTCCAGGAGCATAGGTCAATATTTCCTAGTCTGTGGGATTTTAAGTGAAGGAATGTTGCGGGTAGGGGGAATACCTTCATTAGAAGGTACCTAATCATGTGGTTCCAGGTGGTAAGCCGAAAACCGTGTCAGGGGACCCGGAGGAGGAAACAAAATGGCCGCCGGTGAAATTCGTTTCTCTGCCTTTAAAGTGCTATAACTTCTACAAATTTTTAATTAAAACTTTCGTGGTTGTGCGAATATTTTAAGAACACTTTAGAAGTTTTAGGACAATTTGTTGGCATAGCGACGCAATATTTTTAATATGGTGTCCTTAAATCTTAAAATTAATTATTCTCGATTCCTTTTCTTTATGTTCAAAGGGAAATAACTCGTAAAGTGCCACAGGTAGGCGAAATAGTCTTGGAATAAACGTTGTAGGCCAGTTCAAGGGCTTTCCAACGAGATATGTGCCATTTCTTTATCTTTAAAAGTAACGGACCTAGATTAGTTTATGTAATGGTAGATGTATGGCTTATGGCTTTTAATGCAGGGCCAAAAAGATTGGTCTGACATCTGCATTTGTAAGTTCGTGAGTTTTGTGTGAAGGACCGTTGCAGGTAGGGGGAGTGGTACCAGATGGCAAGCCGAAAACCGTGTCAGGGGACCGGGAGGAGGAAACAAAATGGTCGCCGGTGAAATTCGTATATCTGCTTTTAAAGTGCTATAACTTCTACAAATTTTTAATGAAAACCTTTGTGGTCGTGCGAATATTTTAATAACACATTAGAAATTCCAGTTTAGGACAATTTGTTGCCATAGCGACGTCATATTTTAAATATGGCGTCCTTAAATCTCAAAATTAATTATTATCGATCCTTTTATTTTTATATTCAAAGGGAAATAACTTTTAAATTGCTACATGTAGGCGAAAGTACCCTGAAATAAATATTCTTTTACAATTCAAGACCTTTAAAATGAGAATGGTAGATGTAGTACTTTATGGTTTTCAATGAAGGGGCAGAAAGATTGGTGCAAGACGCTGTGAAAGGTGGAAATTCAGTATCACAAACTTAACCTTACTGATTTTTTATGACTCAGAGCGTCCCTTTTAGGATTGGGCGTGTAAAAGATAAATCAGAATTGGGCTATCATCATTGTCATCTTTGCTTTATTTTTTTAAACTATGCGTTTCTTGAGTGGACAGGAAAGAGGGGTGTAACGAAAGCACAACACAAACATAAACTTCACAAAAAACACAACATAAACAAGTAACTTTGGCTTTACATATACCTAATCTATCCTATATGATGCTCTGTGAGAAATATATCCTCCAGTTACACATTTTTGGATTTAAAAGAGTTACCACATACAGAAAAAAATATTTTCTTGTGAGAGTTTTTATTTAACTAATCTGTCAATACCATTGTTTATATTCCTTGGTGTTTGATTTATTTTATTTCATTTATTTACTTTTATTTCTTTATGAACCCGTTGTCTATCCGACCCAGTCGGTCACTATAAAAACCAATCAGTTCGTTAGTGGGTCTTTACTAGTTAGTTTCTCACTTGAGCATTCCTTACATTCTATTGCTGAGGTATCTCCTCTACTATGTCACACCTATGGTTTCTCACCTGAGCATTCCTTACATTCTATTTCTAAGGTTTCTCCCCTACGGTTTCTCACCTGAGCATTCCTTACATTCTATTTCTAAGGTTTCTCCCCTACGGTTTCTCACCTGAGCATTCCTTACATTCTATTTTTTAACGTTTCTCCTCTACGATGTCACACCTATGGTTTCTCACCTGAGCATTCCTTACATTCTATTTCTAAGGTTTGTCCCCTACGATGTCACACCTATGTTCTGTTTTGTTTACTATTTGATTCAGTGACCAGTATCTTATAGCATGGAGTTTTAACAACGTTTATTATAAGCATAAATTGTCACATGTACTGACACGGGTATTCACGTTTTCTCAGCTTGTTATTATTGTGAGTTCGGCGATTCTCTGTTGTTTTCCACATTATTCCTGAAAAATTTGAAACTCAGAGTCATTTGGTTTCGAAAATAATGTTCCTTTATGATAACAACAATTGATTCCTTTATTTGGGGGAACAAAGGCAATATGAAGACTAGCCATCGAGACTCGAGAGTCTCATCATTATCATCTTCTGAATCTTCCCATCGTAAGTCATAGTTTACACACTGATCTTCATCTCCGCCACAAAGACACAGCGCAAGGCAGTGTGAACATCACAGGTAAAATCTTCTTTTCATCACTAGTTTCTTCTCCCCATCCACAATCTATTGGCTTGGCAAATTTGGATGCGATTTTCCGGCACTTTTCCATACCAGTACTTGGAAGTTCACTCTTTTAATGAAAGGTGTGAGGGCCGCTCTGGTTGGAGGAAGACCTGAGCCTTGAATTATCCTTTTCATGAATAGTTTCCCAATATCTTGAATGTTAGTGCTCGGCACATAAACATTGCAAATGAACTTCTCAATGATCCTCTCGTCATCGCCATTGAACCGACTAGAACCGAGATTTCCAAGAGATTCAAGCATCACAACTCTAGCGTTGTAAAATGCTTTCCAAAATATCTTCTTTGACTTCTTTGAAAATGCCCCAGAAATGTCACAGCTGGTATAGCATGGAACCGAGTAAGGTTTCTACTCTAAGAGATCCAAGAGAAGTACAGATAGTATGAATAGCTATCATCCCTTATTAGCTCCAACTCCTGTGACAAACTTCGTATTGGCAGGTAAGTGTCTAGACCACCACACAGATAGAACAAGGACATCAGAATCTTGGGACATTATGTGCATGGTCTGTGCCCCTTGAGACGCTGCATAAACACTGTGAAGTATTATTTTTGTATCTGTTTCTTCATGAGTATTCTTTAACTCACTGATGTCCTTCCCTACTGAAGATTTCGCTTCTGTCCTCCAGCTAGCAACTAAGCGTTTTCCCAACTTGCATGAAGGATTTTTTTTTCTGAAAGATAAGCTGTGAATGCATCTTTTGTTTTTGGATGGGACAGAAGATTTCTCATAGTGACAGTTTTTATATTTGCAGTCAGATATCTTGTATTCGATTGTTGGGTTGTCTCTTGCTCTTTTCTTCCACATTGACATTTTAATTTCCATACGTATCAACAACAAGGTGAGTTTCATCGTATTTCAAGATTGTTGACACATTTCTTTTGCAGGATTCTGTAGGCAAATCGATGAATGTGTTAACATGCGCTGGCTTTTTCAACGCTTGGAGTTCCGCCATACTATCAAGAATAGCAACAGAGTAAGAAGCAGCTGATTTGTGTGTAACTCATGCTTCAGTGCTAGTAAGTACGGGTGTTGTTGAATCGATTTCTTCCAATTCTATTCTTTCGTCATC
>Ga0181463_1000256_pt3 | contig 12045 bp, 4 predicted proteins | sample InSIn1gowninarea_FD_119071 | JGI IMG/M metagenome (GOLD analysis project Ga0181463, IMG submission 119071) | Clean room microbial communities from NASA Spacecraft Assembly Facility at Jet Propulsion Laboratory, Pasadena, California, USA -... ... | reverse complement strand
AGCATCCTTAGGCTCCAGACTTGATTACAATCACACCATCTATTAGTATAAGCTAAGGATATGAGTGTTATAGGACTAACCTTTCATCTATATATGTCAATTCTATTGGTTATTTTAGACTTCTATATCAGCTGGGATTAGCTCTGCCCCTATGGTATATAGTGTGTTTTTTTCATCATCTGGTCATGGGTCTTGGTCTTACGGAAGGAGTGTTGGAATCGATGCTCCCGTTTATGCTGCCTCTCTAGCTGGGGCCCTCCCCGCTTTTCCTTCTACTGCCTTCGCTATTGATAGATTGATTGGTTTGAGAGAAACCGCTTAAGCAACTTATGGTTTTGACTCTGGGTCAATCACGGGGTATAAATGACCACTGATGCTAAAGAACCGATTGGCGTGGCTACTCCCTTAGCCCCTGTCTTCGCGGCTGCTGCCTTTCTTTACCTCTATTGTTGTTGTGTTTATCTATTGTGTGTATTCTCTCGCTTGTATCCGGCGTGTTGGCCTTAAGATTGATTGACTGACGCTTTTTACTATATGATAGGCGCGCTGTTCTTTACTGTATATTTGAGTTTTGGGACGGGGACTAAAGCTTTATAATAAGCAGTAGCATTTGACCGAGTCTACGCATATACAGAGGCGGTTGAAGAATCATAGCGCGCACCAGCACTTCGTCCAGCACCCTTTATTATTATATCGATAGCCATAACCTATTTATAAAGTGGTTGCTGATGAGTCTCCACCCTATGTGCCGATTCTGATTTAAGCTACACTATGCCGATTATTAGGAAGAACCTATGACCTTTAGTTCTTGAAGTCTACCCGGATTAGGTTTAGGCTTCTTCACCTGACTTCAGGAATTCGACCTTTAGGATTATTAGGTTCCACCCCTCTTACCTTAGAACCTTTGAAACCTATGAGCAGTCTTGAAACCAGCCAGAAGCTTGAGCATTAGGAGACTTGGGGAAGTATGCCCACATCATTAAGCATCCTTAGGCTCCAGACTTGATTACAATCACACCATCTATTAGTATAAGCTAAGGATATGAGTGTTATAGGACTAACCTTTCATCTATATATGTCAATTCTATTGGTTATTTTAGACTTCTATTTCCCTCCCTATAAGAATGCCACCAAAGAAAAGTACTCCCGGCAATGCCAACTGGCTCTAAGCAATGAAACCTATCAATGAGAATACTCCTTCACTTCAACATCGAATTAGAATAAGTTTTCATCTTGCTTGGTGAATCGTGGTTGTGTATCTAGTAAACCCATTGTATAGTAGTAGCCATAATGACACCTATCACTGCTTAGTATGGCATTACTAGTAGTACCTATTGATTAGGGTAAGATCATTACTAGTATATACTGATTACATTAGCTATAAGTATTTATTACACATGCTCTATGGGAACACTTGGAACCTATGCTTCTGACATTCCCATTAATCCTGGTATAGAGACTACCTATTGCCTATGTTTCTCTTATTCAGTGCATATGTGGCCGTGTGAATATGATGAACAAAGGTAACATACATGTGCTGTAATAAGGAACGGCATTAGTAACAGTAAGAAATATCATTCTTCTAAGTTCCTATCCCCCGGAGGGTATAGCAAGAAATTCCTAACGACACAGATACAGCTCTCTACTAGAAGCTAGTGATATAATGGTAATGATTAGTTTCTCTTATTCAAGATATTACGGGTTTTGTTTATAACATGGTTTTAGTTATGATACCTGTATTCTAATGTATGGGCTTAGTGAGCTATACCAGTGTAATGCTTATGATTACTAGTTCTGTTATCCTGTTAGCTGCATGGGATATGGATTAGCTAACTCGTACGATACTAGTATGGTATCACCTCATCATTATAGAGTATGAAGTTATAGTAATAAATACTCATAAAACAACTCAAACCAGTAGATGATACCAAAATGATTGTATATCCTCCAGGAACCAAGGCAAAGGTTCCGCAAAAACTCCAGTATATATAAGTACTTGAACTACAAATATAGAACCCGAGGTTCTACTGTCTCTTCAAGGAGTCGCAAAATTCCCTTTTCCATTTTGGCTTTGTATCCAAAGCAGAGATACCTGGCTTTGTTCATGAGGGAAGTCCTCTGATTTAGATCCCACTCTCTCTAGGCTTTCGCCAGGTCGGACACCGATGATAACACCCTTATTCTTGGTGCTCCCATATGACAGGAGCATCAAGAGGCAAGCCTATAAAAACATTGTTGAAGAGTCTAAATTCATGAAACACTTTGGGGGTTGGTATGCCCTCCACCAGGGATTCATTGTACTTGTTCGATACCATTGCAGAGGCATCGTTTCATATTTCGAGATAGTTAACACCACACCGGTAGTCATAAGAGTTCCTCCACATCGTAGCGGCGGGTTGCCTCTTCTAGGTAGTGTGACACATCATAGACCAGTGCTTCTTCAAGCCTGTGTTCTATCCATAGTTTGATCTCCACGGCCTCAGATGTTAGGAGAGCTACCTATGACTCTTTAGAGGAGCGGATAACCAATAAACTTATAAGGAGGGTTTAGATAAGATAAAACAGCGTCTATTTCTATGGGTGAATCTGTTCGATATGGAACCAGGCGAAGGCCACACGCTTTGCTGCTGCTAGCTCTGCTACTGGGTTAACTTAAACTACTGCCATAGGTGCCTCTCTATCTGGGTCTTCACCTGGAACCGGAACTTCTGCGGGCTAAAGAGATGGAACTACTGAAGCTGCTTCCTCTGCTTCTGGTTCTGTGGGATCGATTAAATAAACGGATGAAACAACCACCTCTGCCTGTGCTATACCTGTGCTATAAGAACAAGCTTTTGTGCTTACGGGTGAAACTGAAACTGAGTAAATGGCTTCTCTTGCTTCCATCCCTGCTGCTTCAGGTAGTGGATCAACAACCACTAGTCCTGTTTCTTATGTTGGTAGGTAAAGCTTTACCACCCGGCCAACTGGATCAGCTCGGGCAACTAGAGAAATGGTCTAGGATCAATTAGATATGGAACGGTTCGCAATGATGCCTAGTGAGCAGTATCGCAAGGTGCAGTTTATGAGGAGGGTTTACTCTTGGCCCACGATCCAGTGGGACACGACCTGAAAGTCCAGCCTCTGGGGGAAGTTTAGTTGCTTGTTATTTAGAAGAGAAAGCATTCTATTGTGTAGAAGAGATCTCCTTTGAAGTCAATAAGAAAGTGTAAGGGCCCCTTATACCTTCCAAGGTGGATGACTTTAAGGATCCATCATGCTAAGGCGGAATCTCCTGGCCCAGGAGTCTACGCTGGATGAGGCGAAGGCTGATTAACCCGTTGTGGATCTGGAAGGGGATCTATTTTTTCCCTTAGAGCCATCATGCTAAGGCCGAAGCTAATGGTATGGGACCTTTCCTTTTGGACCTTTCCTTTGTTACAGACTCTATAGCTAGTAATCCTCCTTGTTATGTCTCCGATCGAAAGGAGATAGAAGGGCGATGGCGGGGGTCGAGCGTTCGTTACCTCACCCTATATTCTTTAGGGGTCACTCACTATTCATATGGTGAGGGTTAATATAATTATTTAGAGGGCTAGTATCTTTCACGCGTATACGATGAAGTTTGGCGTTTATAGTGCTTCCGCTGCAACCTCCCTTTCTTTGGGCTCTGGAGTATGTGAGGCAAATGGCGTAGGTAGATGAAATTCACTTTCTTTGCTGGCTGGAAGGAGGACCCGAATAATTAGGGTAATCCAAGCCGACGAATGAATCCATCCTGAGAATGATGGATGTAGGCAACTACATACAATTAGATCTACCTATACTTACTATCTATAGTAGTGCTCCAATTCCAGTGCCACATTCGTTGGTAAGGATGCACGGATTCTTATTCGGATTGGGATTGGATTCAGCAGGTGGAACCTCTCAGAGTACAACCTCTCAGAGTAGGATCTACGTTCTGCTGTTAGTTACGGAGAAGGATAAACGGAGAAGCGGAGAAGCAACTATTATCACACTGCAGTTAATGAGGCGGGTAACTCTGAAGGAAGGCAGGAGGGAGGGTGATTTCTTTCTTCCCGGTTTGCCTGAGCATAACCAGAAGCACAAAGACATAAGCATAAGCAGCTTTTGATGTCGTTGAAGCACACGTTTATCCAGCAGGTTCAGTAGATTGAGCAGTTGACTGAGCTGATGAGCTTTACCCAGTTGCTTAAGTCGATCAAGTTGTTGATCCAGTCGGTTAAGCTTATTCAGTCGATGAAGCATAAGAACTATCATTATAAGAAGCAAAGGTGGGAGCATCAAAGCAAGCATCTTAACCAAGACCAGCAACAGCAGCAGCTTAAGCTTTACCAGCATAAGTAACGTAGGCATCATAAGCAAAGCCATAAGCAAAGGCATAAGCACCAAGGGCATAGGAAAGAGCAGGGACCAAGGTAGCTCAAGCAGAGGTAGAGGCACCACTAAAGGTTGCGTTTTATCGATCAGAGGCAACGCTATAAAACGCAGTTTGACCCGGATCAAAAAGCAAGTTCAAGCTTTGTACGGGTCATACCACTACGACGTCCTATTTTGGTATAGAACCGTCTAATCGGCCATTTGACAGGAATTCTAACGTGTTGTGCCTTCTGGATGGATACGAATAAGAAATACGTTCCCAGTGCGAAGAATGCTACGTATAAGAACATCTTTGTGTTTTTACCTCAAAATATAGGAAGAGTGATTTATAGAGTGCTTCAGCTGACCATGAAGGTCCGTACTAGCTCCGGCTCCGGGTAGCGATCCCTTCCTACCATCCCCATAAACAAAGGTCGGTTGGTCAGATTCCATTTTCCCTCCAATGAAGTCCATTTCCCCGAAACCAGACCTAGCTAATGAGTCGGTGCAAGGGGTTGCATGCCTACGAAGGAATCTCGCTCGACGAATCGGAGTGGTGGGTGGGAAATCGATACCGAGATCGCCTGACCTCTTCCCCGGCCCAGGTGCCGCTAATGAAGCAGCTGTAGGGGGAGGCCGGTCGATGCTTCTCTCCGTCCCAGGGGATGGCTCGTTAAGAAGTCCTATACCCCCAAACCTGTCCCCACCCGCCGGAACGAGACCTCATTCTTCCCGATCCGAAGGTCCGTCGCCATGGGAGGGAAAAAAGAATGGATTCGATATCCGACCGGGTTCTTAGTCCGCTAGATAAGTTCTCGGTCAATCCCTACTCCATCCGAGATAAGCCGTGTCGGAGGGGCCAACTAGCTATCCCTATAGTGACGGAAAACAATGGGATCCGCGCCAACCCCTGAATCAGATGGGAGGGGGATGAACTCTGTACCGACTGACTGAACAACCCTTACTGGCCTGGATGAATTAAGTTTGAGGGAATGAGGTGGAAGGCTCTCTGATTACGGTTTCACCCCGTAACAATCCGAATATCCACCAGCCTCTCCTGCTGTCCCTCGTCTGATGATTGATCGGGAGATGGGGTTGAGCAGTCCTCCTTTGGATCGATTCCCCTTGACCCGCTTGAGATCGATGGTTATAGGTTGAAGCCCTGGCCTGAACTCTGAGATGGAGATAGCAAGGGTGGATTCCATTACCTCGTCCCATTGATTGAACGAGCAGATTTCACTACCTGCCTTACGAAGCATAGGAATCAAGATAGCACGGTACGTCCCTTCTTCTTAGATCCATTGATTGCCTCTACTTCAATAGATCCACCAGCAGCAGTAGGAAGACTTAAACCATCAGTCCTGTTGTTCCTCATCTTCTTTGTTAGATGCCAAGGTGGGTGGGCAGCCAAATATTCAGCGAGGGGAAGGGGGCAGTAGTCCACCGACCAGCTTACCCGGTCGATATAAACATTGATTAGGAGTTGGTGGGATAGACCGATCTGGGGAAGGATAAGGTGTCTTCGAATCCACTGATTGTCTCCTGACTGGCCTTGGTTGTCTCGATAAGGGGTAGGTAGAACCTCTACACCTCTCCAATCATGGAGTTTAGAAAAACCTTGAATAATGGGGCTTTACTCTTCTAGTAGCTTTGCCCATAATGTGACGGGGCCGGCCTTGCGCTGACCAAAGCAGAGAATGCCATGTTGTTATTATATTATATATATGATATTATTCTTCTCTATTTTATTATTGTTTCTGTAGGCTGTAAAATTGATCGGTAGTTTATTAGCATTTTTGTAGGATGCGTTAAGCAGGATGCATAATCGCATATATAATACACGAGCTTAAGAGTGCTTGCAGAGCGCCTTCTTGATTGCTCAGCTGCTGCTATATTTGACTTTATTCACGGTTGATTGCTTTATATACTTGCATACCGGAGGAATAGTGAAAACCAGAAGGGGTTTACAATGGCTATGATATGAGGAGGTTCGCCCAATTAACTGATGAGGTTCGACATCAATGCCGATAGCAGTCGTCTTCAATTCACATAGCACGATTGATTCCTAGTAGAGCACGAAGAACATGCACATAGAGGAATGTAAGTCACCGATTACGAGTGATTTATATGATTTATTCACATCCTTTGGGGTGGGGCAAGGCTACGGCAACGGCAGCTACAACGACAGATACGGATACGGATACGGCAACTACGGGCGGACAACACAAAACGTAGTAGTTAGTGTGAGGTGAGGCGGTACAACGGACAGAGGATTCTGTGGCCGTGTGAGGTGCACCCATATAGAAATAACTAGAGGATGTTCCTTCCCGGGTTAGTAGCCTTCCCAGTATATGTCGCCAGAGGGTTCTGTATGCTAAGGTGGACCGAGAGAGGTATAATTACGTTTGTTGCTTGCCGGTTTCAGTGACCAGAGGTGTTGTATGCAAAGGTGTGCTGCTTGCCAGTTTCAGTGAACAATACGCCCGCAGTCTCGCTTGAGGTTCCGCTACTGAAAACACTTGCTCGGGGGGCCCCTCAGACCCCCTTATTCTGCGACTAGTCTTTAATGCTAAACTGGATAGAAGCAGCTTTGAGCTTGGTTATAGTTTTGATTCATGCCCTCAATCATATGACCCCACGAACAGAAAGAATGTGGGTTGGTTCAACGCACAAAGGACCCTTTAGGGGGCTCGACTGATAAGGACCCTTTAGGGGGCTCGACTGATAAGGATGCGCAAGCAGGCTCGACTGTTTTGGTTACTTATTTGAGAGGGGCAATAAGTAAACCCTAACCTTTAGGTGCTCGACCATAAGCCCCCCCACCCAATAAGTAAATTGAAGAGGAGAGGAAATGAAATGAATTGAAAATCGTTGATTGATCGCTATCGCTTGCCCCATGAGGCGGGTTAATGATCGCTAACGTTTGCCCACATGTGGGTGGTGGTTGTTTATCGCTAACGCTTGCCCCCATGAGGATAAAAAGGATAGCGACAGATCAATTATACGCCCCCCACATTCCCTGGCATACCTGGATCGGAAAAGGCAACAACTTCGATTACAACAGATTTCAAAAACCTCCTCATTCATGGGGATTTATCCACTCACCTGAGGTACGAAGGTTAGGAGCGGAGCCGCTCTAAAATAGTACGAGGGGGAGGGTGAGCCAGCCGAACTCTCGACAATAGGCCGCCATCATTTTAGTAAACAAAAATGCTCTTTTTAGGAGTCCGAGGCATGATAGGGTAGGGGCGCCCACCTGATTAGTTGGGGAGCAGTTAAACCCTGCTTGTTTGAGAGCCCCATCTCGAACTACTCCCCATATCCACTATGAAAACTCTGCAAAACGGGGGTGAAAGACCTCACTCACCCCCGGTTGGATAGAAAGATAGGGACCCGAGCGAGCCTTCTGACTCAGCCGAGCGGCCGTTTCATGAGTTTGATTAGGGAATGCAGCTATTAGGCAGCAGGGAGGGCCAGAAACCCCAGCTGGAAATTAATTGGTTGGGTTTGAGTGAAATGAATTTCAAGCAGTTATAGGTCTAGTGAAAGAATCTCAGTTATTAGGTAAGGAGTAAAAAAGAGTCTTTCTTTTTTGAAACTATACCTCATTTGGTAAAGTCTTATATAAATCCCGCGGGGTCTGCTCATTAGGTTTATAGGGCTATAGCTCTGAACGGGAAGAACGGTAAGTTGTATGAAATAAAAGCTCTGATCGTTGTACCTGCTTTTGGCTATTGCTAATGGCTTCCTTCCCCTTTCGCTAGTGAAATAAAAGAGAGGGTGGGTCCAAGACCCCTCAAATCGGGCTAAAAAAGAAAAACCAAACCCTCTAAAATGGGGTTACAGAGCGTTCAAATGCATGTAGGAGCCTATAAAGGAAATCATCCGGTTCTCTCAACCGCAATTTGATGGCCATAACTCCTTTCTTTCCTTGCCATAACTTCACTATCCAGGGGTAGGGTACCCGCCGCCAATATATACATATATAGATGGCCGTTTGCCCCCGCCCAACTACAATAAAAAAGAAAAAGGGGATAGGTAAGCTGGATCTTCCAAAAGGCTATGTAAACCCTTCGCTGATAGATATCCGAGACCCGACTTTCCAAGTTGACCCTCCTTCCTTATTATAAATACAGATATAAATCGTAACATGGTTTAATATAGCACGAAGGTACTGGACCTGCCAGCAAGCAAGCTAACCAGCCAGCCTAATTTGAGTGAAAAAAAGATTCCTCGCCAGCCAACCAATTACCTTCCATTCCTCCAGCCAAGCGATTCTGCCTTATGGTATACGTAATAATAGTAACTGCCCCACTCCACCCCACGATGCAGCTAGCGCTATAAATGAAAGTCAAGCAATAGCGGTAGATCGGTGTAAGGTCCTTTCCTTCAAGACTGCCCTAGGGCTGTAACTATCCTCCGCCTGCTTATCTGGGGTATAGCTGAATGCGCGGTATAAGAGTCTGAAGGCACTTTGGAGAAGCACGATGGTACTGGGTTAGCCTGCCTGCTAGCCATCCAACCAGCCGCCAGCCAGCTTGCCGAGAAGAGCTGTTTCCCCCATCCATATGGAGAGTAGTCACTTTTGCCCCAGCCATCAAATAGAAGTATTTCCCGCCATAACTTTCATATCTGGGGGGATGCCTGCCCAGCTTCTTCCATGCCCGCCTATAACCCTTTAAAGGTAGATGGCCCGCACAGCTCCCATATTGAAAGGAGGGACTGGGTAAGCTGGATCTTCCGAAAGGCTAGTTTAAGAGAAGCATAGCAGTGATAGGGTGCTAGCGATACCCCCACTTACTTAGTGAAAAGGCTTGCTTGCCTGAGAATGGGGGCTGACTCGACAACTCAAGAAAACTAATTAGGAAAGCTCATTAGGTAGTCTTTTGGTAAGGTCCAGCGCCGCACTAACTAATCTGAAGTTTATAAATCAAAATGCATGGGGTAATCTATTTGAAAAGATATGCTTTGCTAGCCAGATGAAGATGGTAGAAGAGGGAATGGATCACCAAGATCCAAGAATATGAAATGATTTTCATGCCCACCAAGATAATGAAAGGACAAGGGCTATCTAAGCTAATGGAAGAAGACAATTTGTAGGCAGTAGGCATCAACCACAGTGGAAGGTTGCATGATTGGCACTACCCTAGGGAAGGAGGAGGAATAAACTCATATTAACCCTTGCTACAACTAATCCACTTGGTAGCATGATATAGCCCATTTACTAATCACATGCCAATGCCATCAAGGAATGGAGAAAGAATAGGGAAGGTCACTCAAACTTAGGGTAATTCAGCATTGTGATATGAAAAAGAAACTAAATGGGAAAGACCCCGATAGTATATTACTCAAGTGAATGATGGAAGAATAAGTGGAATACGTGAACAAAGACATGCATTGAGGGATTTGTGATGGCCATTATGCAGTAAGGGAAACAACTTGAAAAAGATTTAGGTTTGGGTGACTCATCGTAGGATGCTCTGAATAGAGGTGAATGGAAATGCTGCCGAAAGAGATAATATACAACGTGCAAGCATGCTATGGAGCATTTGTGAATGGTTTCCCAAAGAATCAATGAATTTGGATAATGGGTACAAGTGAGGAGATAGATTGCGAGGGAGTCGGTGGATATTAGTGACCGCCAACAGTAATCGCGGATCAGCATGCCGCGGTGAAGCGGGCCCTTCCCACTTTGAGGGCGGGCGACAAATAGGAATGAATCTTAGGCGGGCGACTCGATAGGAAATGCTTGAAATACCAAGCGTCGAATGCGGAAGTTTCGATCAAGATATTCGAGGGAGGGTGGGTAACAAAAGAAGGGTAGGTTCTTCATAGGTAGGAAGGTGGTGGGTAAGAATATGTGTGATAAGAAGGTTGGTAGAAAGGTGACTGCCCCTCGTACTTGGTAACTCTTAGGGAGGAATAAAGCACTGCCTTACTCTAGACATGGTGGGCTGGTACGCTATATCGCCTAGGAGAGGCGTGGGATATCTCGCCTAGGAAAGCACTGACAACCTATAGCCATCATAAACACTGCCTAAACTTGGTTAGCCGTGTGCCTCCATCTGAACTACCTTAGGCTACCTTGCATATATTATATATGTAATTGCGCTTTAGCATCACCTAATCTTTCCATAATATCATATACAAAGAGATATCTCATTCTATCTATACCTAGCTCTTTGATTTGAGGGGAAGAAAGAGTCTTTCAGGACCTGGTATTACATTCGCTATCTCTTTGAGGGGAACAAATATGAGGCTACACGTATTGAAAGCTAGGCTACGCATATTGAAAGCTAGGCTACACGTATTAAGGTCCTGCCCTTCTTGGGAAAGCAGAGGGGCCAGGGAAGGGCTATGGCCGATGGCATTCTGGCCAGGCATATATCGGGGTTGGGATGATAAGGAGGCATGTCTGCTTGTATCAATCAGAGGGAGGGTTGCACGTGCGCCTGCCTAGCCAAGGATATAAGTGGCATGCTCATAAGTAAGAGGCAGAGTACTTAATGATTCTTGCTTGGGCACGCCTACTTCTTACCGATTGATAGGAGGGGGTCCCGTTCGTTGCCAAGCAAGCCAGAGAGGCCAGCCCGATGAGTCACTTAATGCATTTCCCCACAAACTAGACCCCCCTCCAAGCCAAGTAAGTAAACCCAGGTGCCGGGATTGCTTCTTTCTTGGAGTGAGAAGGCAGGCACACACAGGAGTGGGAAGATTCATTTGCCTACTTCGATTCATTCCCATGCCCACCCGAACACACGGAACCCCTTAAACTGAACACGATCAATAGGCCAGTCCGATCAATTTCCTCAGCCTAAGGAATGAGTTCATGGGCAGCGGCCGGCCCCTCCCTATTCTTATTATTATTGATGTTGGTTGTGCCAGGCAGGGGCTACAAATACTCAGTACGCATCCATCGCTTGCCGTACCAACCATAGTTAGTAGCCCCCGGGGAAGGAAACTGGTATGCCTGGGCTGGCTGGGAAAATACTAGTAATGGAACTAGTCATTTCATTAATTAATTAGTAAGTTTAGGGCCCATAAGAATAATAGGGCGCGCTGCTTGCCCGATCAACGCCTATTCAGAGGCCTACCTATAGATATGGATTAATGCCATGAGTGCCCCATGTACTGCGGGCAACTGCGGGAGACATGGTCCTTAGGGCCAGTATGAAGTCCCAGCAGTAGTGGATTGGCTGCCAGTCAGTCCATGGATCGCATTAGCTTGGCGAGTTGGATGAAGGCCGGTTCACGATTATAAAACAATGATCGGATTTGATGGCGGTGGTCGAGCAATTTCATTGATGGCGGCCTTATCAGTCGAGCCCCGTTGCCGGTCCTTGTGTAGTCTACTCTATCTTTATGTTCCCAGAGCACCTGACAATACACATGAACTGGTGCTTCACTCGGTTGCCACTGCCATCCCATGCCTGGGAAGCTGTTGGTGGCACATATTTAGCAAGTACGATGACATGTCAAAGGCTGGAGGAATGCCGACAGTGTGATATTTGGCCCTGGAGACGGCATCTCTCAGGGTCGCGGACAAGAAGATGGAGGACCAATTGAAGATTGTCCCAACTTTCGTCACTTGGTAGAGCAAGCGGATCCAAGCCTCTTTCAAGCCCCATAGATAAGGGTTAAAGAAACAATAGAATAAGGATACGGAATAGTTCTATCTGAGTACAG
>Ga0181463_1000399_pt1 | contig 12047 bp, 5 predicted proteins | sample InSIn1gowninarea_FD_119071 | JGI IMG/M metagenome (GOLD analysis project Ga0181463, IMG submission 119071) | Clean room microbial communities from NASA Spacecraft Assembly Facility at Jet Propulsion Laboratory, Pasadena, California, USA -... ... | reverse complement strand
CAGGTTATCCACCAAACCCTTATTTTCTTAACATTCAACATTCAACATAAAGCCCAATAACTCGTTGTCCAACATTTAACATTCAACATTCAACATAAAAAATAGCCCCTCATTACTCAACCGCGGCATAAGAAACAGTATATTCTTTCCCTTTCTCAATCGTCATTTCATATACATTGTTTCCTTTTGAAGAAATAGTGCCGTTGCTTTTGGGGGCGGACTTGCTCTTAAAGCGAAGGGTCCCCGTACCTTCCGCTCCCTGCACTTTTAGCTGGCGGGTAGTGCAATCTAACAAGACATCTCCACCAGGGGTAGGAACCGATCCGCGCATCCATTGCAATCCACCTAATGCCGGTTCGATCAGGTAAGTTTGATATCCTGGCGATGTTGGTTTTACGCCTAAATAATATCTTCCTAAAAGATAGATCGGGCTGGCGCCCCATGCATGACACAGGCTCTTGCCAAACTCCCTTCCATACATGGCATAATGTTCGGCGCCTTTTTTTGAGGGATTGTATTCTTCCCAAAAGGAGGTTGCACCAAGATCCAACATTCCGCCCCAATACGATTTCATCTCTTTGAGTACATACGGTTGTTCGCCCATCGCGCACAATGCTTCCAACTCGTAAAACCGCATATAAGGAGTAGTAATCTTCTGCACCTGATCATTCAATAAAACGTTCTTCTTGACGCCCAGTTTCTGCGCATCATTTAAATAGTTGAAAAAAATGGCAAACATGTTGGCATACCGGGTAACGTTTTCTGTGGGCACCCCATCTACCCTGGAGTGCACCAGGGCCTGTTTGCTCTCATTCCAATAGGTCGAAAATATCTTTGATTTCAGATCCGATGCGAGTTGCTGGTACTTTGCTGCACCCTGTGTATCCTCTGCAATAACCGCACTGATTGCCATAGCCTCCAGGCTGCGACAAAGCAACAGCTGTTCGAAGCTAACCTCCCCCTTTTTGCTGAGACCTTCCGCCCAGTCGATAAATACCCAATCGCCCGCCATTCCTTCCATCATACCGTTTTTATTGCGGCGTGATAAACAATATTCCATCAGGCTCTGCATACGCGGATAAAATTGTCTGATAAAGTTTTTATCACCGGTGTATTGATAGTAGTCATAAATGCCCATGAACCAGTAAAAGGTATAATCCATAATGGTATTGATATGACTGGTGACCGGATCTTTACCCCTGAGCGCCAACAGTGTTCTGCTAACTGTTGGAGAATCGAAGAAGAGGTAATAGTTCATCAGGTAGCTCTGATAGGCATCGCCACTCCACACCCACCGATCACGCTTGATGCCGTCAATAAAAAACTCCCTGGTATTCAGGTGCAGGGTGTATTTGGCTACGTCATATATTTGATTAACCTGTGCATCCGAGCAACGAAATGAGCCTCGGTCTTTCACCGGAAGGTATTCATAGAGCATGGAAACGGAGTCGAAACGGGCATCACCTTCTAATTGTATATTTACAAACCGGAATGCTTTGGATAATTCCATCGTAGTATCTGTGTTGACAGTAAGATCTACATTCACCCGGTCAAGGGTTTCACAGGTGGTTGTGGCCAGGGCCTCTTCTTTCGATTCGCCATAATAGATACCTACCTTGCCTTTGCCCCTCAAACCGTGCAACCTCAAAAAACCGAATGTCTCTTTACCGAAGTCAACCACCATTGAATTTCCATTTCTTGCTACATCGACCGGCGATTGGGGTTGAGTTTGCAACCGGCCTTTCGACGGAGGGGTAGCGGGGCTGTCAAAATTCCAGAAGCCGGCATGTAACCAGGTTGTTCCGGATTGGTCTGAGGCCTTGCCTGTTTCATCGATCCATTCTTTGTCTTCATAGGTTAACAGCCAGGACGAATCGGAAAATATCGTTTTGCCCCGGACAAAGATCGAAGGAACGTTTTCCTGGTTAAATACCTTCAAACTCAACCGGTGCTTGCCAGGCGGTATGGTAATCCTGGTGGGCGTTCCCTCGAACCCTTTCCCGTCGAGCTTCACATTGTACCTGCCCTCGACCAATACATCCACCTCTTCGGCCGATGTCAGGGTAAAGTCTTTGTGAAAATCCATCAGTACATAATGGCTGTCCATCTTCCAGAACGGTGGAAGAAAGACGGTTCGCTCGGTGCGCCTGTTTTGCATTTTGTTGGCCAGCCATACTTCAAAATCACCCGGGTACCAGATCCAGGTCGCTTTCTGTGCCAGGAGTCCAGAACAAAGAACCATCGATACCATCAATGCAAAGGCTTTCTTCGGATGGCCCAATAGAAATACCTTCGGTTGCAGTGAGCGTCGCAACCACAGACGAATAAAGTTATAAAGCCGACTACCTAAAAAAATACCAGAATTTTTTACAAGCATACTAACATTATTAATTTTAAGTAACTTTTTATAGACGATTTTTTTGCTGCCATCCGATGTTTTTTATAGCAGCGTTTGTTGCGACGCTCCGTTCAACAGTCTTCAAAATGGCATCTTTGAAAACCTGCTATGGTTAATTGAACTGACACCCGGTCTGATAAAGTTTTGTAATAGGTTGAATCACCGGCTCAGATTGTTACTTGACCTAATGACCATTGAAAATGATATAAAGGGCAACCATTACCAATACCAGTCCCGACCATGCAATCTTTACCCGACGGGTAGTCGCGGGAAGATCTTTTGCGTTGGCATCACCGGCATCGTGTCTTACCGGACTAGGGTCGGCCAGGGAGATGACTACAGCGATCAGGAGAAGTGCGAGAAAAACATAGAATGACAATAACAGGTAATGGGGCCAGAAATCATATTTAGAAGATGGCAGGATCCATAGATAGACGATACCGGTACCAAGGCTCAATGCTGACCCCGCAGTTAAGATAGTATTGACGGCCTTTCTCGTAGTACGTTTCCAGAATACGGTCAGCAGGAATACGACTGATAATGGCGGAGCAATAAAGCCCAATACGGACTGAAAGACATCAAAAAGATTCAGTCCCTTTATACTGTCTATAGCGAGTGCCATCATAATTGCAAAAACACATCCGGCTACTACTGTCATTCGCCCAACTCTTACAATCTGCCGATTAGAAGCGTTGGGATTGATTTTCTGGACGTATACATCCATGGTAAAGACGGTGCTTAAAGAGTTGAGCGAAGAGCCGATCGTGCCGACGAGTACAGCGATCAGTACAACGATGACCAGGCCATTCATCCCGGGGGGGAATAGATTGGTGACCATTGTCATATATGCCTCGGCCGGATCTTTCAAGCCGGGAAACAACACTGCGCAAAGCACACCCGTAATTATAAACAAGGGTAACGATAAGATCTTTAACCAACCGATGAAGTTCACCCCCAATTGTCCCTGTTCCAGACTTTTTGCTCCCAATACGGACTGGACCATTGCCTGGTCTGTACAAAAAAAAGCGACCGCCGCAACCGGATATCCAAACAGGATAGCAGGCCAGGGATAGTTTGGATCGCTGGCAGGATGAATGAGATTCCAGAAACCAGCCGGCGCGCGCCGGTATAGTTGGGTAACACCACCTACCCTAATCAGGCCCATAATTGTCAATGTAAGCGAGACCCCTATTAGCAGTAGCATCTGGAATATGTTGACTCGTGCAATGGCCTTGAGACCGCCCGCAAATGCAAACAGGCCGGCAAACAATACCAGTACAATCACGGACTCCCACATTGGAATTCCTAATATTTGCCTTACAAGGAAACCGCCAGCAAATAGTCCTAAAGACAACCATGAAATCAACATTTTGACAAGAGCATACCAGGCAAGGATCGTTTGAGTTGAACCTCCGTACCGGTTTCCCATAAATTCCGGCATCGTCATCACTTTCGCTGCCAGGTATCGCGGTGCAAAGACCATGGCAAGCAACATCAGGAAAACAAATGCGTACCAGTCAAAATTGACCGCTACAATACCAGTGCTATAGCCAATACTTGCAAATGCAAGCAACATGGACGGACCGACATTGGTTCCCCACATATTGAAACCAATACTTGCCCAGCCCAAAGATTTATTCGCAAGAAAAAGTGATTCGCCGCTGTCCTTTTTCTTACCAAAGCTTGCCCTGTACCCAATAAACATTAAAATGACCAGGTAGGCAATTACGATGGCGTAATCTAATGTTGTGAGACGTTCTACTATGTTAGGCATGCTACGTTATGTTGAATTGTGAATCAATGTCGTTGACTTAAGCCCCGGAGTCGTCATTGCGAGGAGGTACGACGAAGCAATCTCCTGATGTGAGCGACAAACCTTTCGATTTAAAGAGGGATTGCTTCGTTCCTCGCAATGACGAATACCTAGTGTACAACTTCTAAATAATCCTTAAGTCAACGACATTGAATTGTGAATGTTTATTTTGAATGTGGAATGTTGATCTATGAGGGTTTATATTGAATGTTAAATGTTGAATGTTGCATTATGAGTCAATGTCATCAAGTTAAGAAAATAAGGGTTTGGTGGATAACCTGGCAGGGTATAAAAGTTCTTTGACAATATAAAATAATCCGGTATTCGTCTTTTATTAATTCCAATTAATAATTCAAAAATTAATCTGATGCTTAATTGGCAAAAGCAGTAATAACCAAATTTCAAAGCTCAAGCCGCAGGGCTTCGTTCTTGCAACGGGACTCTACCCGTTTGTTTTCGAAACTGCTACGCATGTTTCGAAATGCCTTCGCCTTCGCTCGGCACCCAACCGGCTAATGTCCCTTTTGCAAGAACTGTTGTCAAAAAGCGAATGCAAGTTTTACACCGGCTGCACAGTATACTGCCTGTAAAGAAAGCCTAAAAACAAATGCCGAAGCCACAGTAGCACTTAAGCTTATTCAGTGAACGAAGAAAGGAATGGGCTGGGGTCCTTTCTTGAATTTTCTTTAGTTACTTTCTTTTTTCAAGTCTTATAGTAGTTGTAAACTACAAACCGGTTAAAGTAACAAATCTTAAAACGTTGGTTTTGAACGCCTTCTAATTTTGTTACTTAAGAGAAAAAGAAAGTAACAAGCCATGCATTTAAAAAGGCTTAGGATTAAATAGCGTGTTTACAATAGCTTAAATAAAAAACATCGATTTACCATTCACTATTCATTTAAAAAATATCATCCAACATTCAACATATTGTTTTCGTCTCACAGGCCGTATTCTTTCAAAATATCGTTCACTTTTACCGGAGCACCTGTTTGTAATGACTTGTCCATCGCCTGCAATAATGCAATGGTTCCGATGCCTTCTTTTATGTCCGGATACGCAGTGGTTTCATTTTCTATGCTGTCCGCGAAATATTCAAGGTAGTTCTGGTATTCGCCCGCGTGATGACTCTGTCCTTCGAACCTGAAATAGTATTTCAATGTCTTGTCTCCCCAATGAATGGTTTTTTCCTCGCCGGTATTCGTGGTAACAGAATACCGCAATTCATGGTAATCTGCCTGGCTCGCTCCTTCAGTTCCGCGCAGTACACAACTCATTCCACTATCCCTATTTGCCGGCTGGGTTGGCCCTGTATACGCTCCACTTACCCGGGCAATTCTTCCGTCAGAAGACTTCAGGATAAAATGCATCGTGTCTTCATTTTTGAGTCCCGCTTTTTTCCCGTTGCTGCTGATCATCCCATATCCCATCACTTCCTCGATCTCCGGCAGGTACCACCTCAAGAAATCCACGGGGTGGCTAAGGCCACCATACAGCCATTTAAAGGTTTGCTGCAAAGCCCACCCTTTTTCCAGAAACCAGCGATGGTCGGCATGATAATAGGCTTCTATTGTTATCAGTTCCCCTATCATTCCTGCTTCGTAGTCTACCCGTTGTCTTTTCATTGGTTCGAAGAAACGGGAACTCTGGCCTACAAATACCTTTTTTTGCCTGCTTTCTGCAAGCACAAGCAATTCCTTTGCTTTAGATAAATCATCAATAAATGGTTTTGTACAAACTACATGTTTATCATGAAGCAAGGCTTTTTTCACATGTTCGGCATGCAGGTGATCAGGGGTGTAAATGGCAATTGCATCGATCTGCGGATCATCGAGCATTTCCTGGTAGTCCGTGGTGTGATTGTGAAAATCAAATTCTTTGGCCCGTTGCAAACACAATTCCCAATTTACGTCACACACCTTTCTAAGTTCGATCTTCTTGCTTTGCAATGCAGCCGACATGGTGCTTCTTCCTTCACCTAGTCCTAATATTCCTAGTCGTAACATGGTGTATTGATTATGTTGAATGTTGTATGTTGTATGTTAAATGTTGAGTGTTGAATGTGGTATGTTGAATGTTGAATATTGAATGTTGTATGTTGAATGTTGAATGCTGAATGTTGTATGACTAGTTTGATTTAGGAATAATGTGTAATGCATTAGCAATTTTGAGTCACGATTTATGAATCACTTCTTTGCTGCACTTTGCGGGTTTTTCTTTGTGCTCTTTGCGGTTAGATTTTTTGAGTGCGAAGAGTTTTTTATTTTGAATGTTGAATTTTAAATGTTGAATGTGTGGATTGCTTCGTTCCTCGCAATAACGAATTAGTCGTGTTGCGGCTTTTTGTGGGTTTTTCTTTGTGCTCTTTGTTGTTAGATTTTCTGGACGCGAAGAGTTTTTTATTTTGAATGTTGTATTTTAAATGTTGAATTTGTGGATTGCTTCGTTCCTCGCAATGAAGACGGCAAAGTGCGCGAAACATGGATTCACGTTTTACATTTCACGTTTCACTATTCATTTAACATTTAACATTCAACATAAAATTTCTTCATCATTCAACACCTTTTACTCTGTTCAAAAACACCCAGACCTCGCCCGGCTTTGTTCCGGGTATACCTTCCTGGTATTTTTTCATCAAACTATTCCACTGCCCGACACGCGGATTGTTTTCTGTTGTTTTTGGATTCAATTTGTCAAGGCTTTCTCCCTTTGGAATGCTGATCACCAACATCAGTTGCCTGCCGTTTTTATAACCGAGTAACTGCTGAAAGTTAGCATTGCAGAAACCTTTTGCCACTTCAGGCCATTTTTCAAATTGGCTACTATGATAATCCAGATATTCTTTTTGCAAAGAGGGGTTCGCAATCAGGTTAGCCGTTAGTATCACATGGTCCCATTCGGCCGCTACCTGTTTATTTTCGCACTTCGTCCTGTTAAACTCATAATACAGATCGTAGTAAACTTTTACCTGCACATCCGGAAAGGCCTTTTTGATATTCCCCTCCAATACCGACACGTCCTGCACCTTATCGAATATCACGTAATGATTTTGCCATTGATATATTGCTTCCGGGCTGACCTTATTCTTTACCAATATTGTCCTTAATTTCTGGAGATCCAATGGTTCAGTGTCGTTCCCTATCAGTTCCACAATCAACGGTATTTCATGCACGACCGGCCAGTTTTTGTTGCTGCTGACTTTTTCCGATAGCAGGTGATGAAACGCACGTTGCAGTCCCGCGCTTTCTTTGATATCCCTGTTTACGCCAGGCCCATTGTTGACCCAGGTGTTTCCGGGTCCGTTTGCGTTCTGTAAGTACTTTTCAGAGGGGGTCCAGTTGTCTTGTAACGTCATGTATGAACTGCCTTCATCGGTGTAGATGTAGAACCAGTGACTGGGCAGGTGTGCATAAGGAGCTTTGTATGGGCTGTCAATATAATTTTGGCTAATAACTGTTCCGGGTTGAGCACTGAGGGTATATATTCCCGCCACATCGTACATATGTTTTGCATAATGCGTGATCTTGTTCGCAGTGACTTTATTATTACGCATCACATTTACGGTTCTGGTCCAGCCCCAACCGAGTGAAATACCGGTGTATGAAACATCGTCAATTTCATTGTTCGAAATGGTGCAATCCCTGACATACCCCGCACCGATTCCAACACATCCCCAGTCCTCATTTGTCACATTATTAATAAGATTGTTGCTGATGACCATATCGGAGCAGACTTCCCTTTCATCGGTAGGTGAATACGGTAGATGAATCTCAGTGGCTTCGTCAGAATAAACCCCGGCAAATATGGCTGTTCCCCCAATATCTGAAAAATGGTTGCCTGATACATTATTATTATGCACCGCTTTTTTGTAATCAACTCCCGTTGAAGCAAGGTGTTCGAACCGACAGTTTTCAAAACCGGTATGATCGGCAAAGGAGACTTGAACTGCAGCAACCGGCCGTGTTACCCATGCCTGGTTTTCCAGTGTTTTTTTATCAGCCGTTCCCGGTACTTTCAATTTATAGGCATCGAGCATAATCAAACCTGCCTGATGTGGAACATGTCCCGCCTGGGAAGGACGAATAAAACCAGTATGTTGAAATGAAATGCCCTTGAAAGACAGATGCGAAACCGGATGATCGATATTGCCCTGTATTTCTACCAGGGTTTCCAATGAAGGAGCTACCGCCATCGCGGTTTCCATATTTTCATTTTCCCTTGGCCAATAATATACTTTGCCGTTTTTCCTGTCCAGGAACCATTCCCCGGGGGTGTCGAGAAACTGAATAGCATTCATTAAATAAAACGCGGAGTTTCCCGTCTCTGTTGAGATCCAGGGTGCAGGCCATGGATGCTCTGACTGAATTCGGCTCTCCGGTTGGTGAAAGCGCAAACGCATGCTATCTCCCTGCACCTCAATCGATTTTACCCGTAAGATGGCTATTGCCCACCACTGATGAATAAACATTTCAAGCCCCTCTGCCGGCGGAATTTCTCCTATAGCCGGTTTTGGTATCCAACAACTCTGATCGCGATGATCCCAGGATCGAATTCTCGACATACTATCGGCATTTCTTTCTCTTGCCCGGATGGCTTTTACATTGTTGATCCAGAGTTGCCGGAATTCCAGTTGCCTTCCTCCTACCATTGGTGCATCTACTACCCAGACTTTGCCTGCGGCTTCTTTTGGCAACCCATTCAGTCTTCCATTGACTTTACGCCACCCTGTAAGCTGTACTCCTCCACTCAATACTGGCTCCTCCCCGGCCACTTTTTCGATGGTAGTAGGACTCGATTCGGTGCCGGAGTCCTCCGGGCGAATAAACACCGGTTCATCCAGCCAATAGGTCCCGCCGGCCAATTTTATGCTTATGCCATGGGTTATGGAAAGATCGTTTAGCCGCCTTAGTTCGCGGGCTTTTCGCAAAGCCATTGCGAGGGTTGCCAAGGGACTGTCTTTTGTTCCCACATTGCCATCTGTACCCTTTACGGAGACCCAGATTTCTTTTTGGGCCGTTGCTTTCAAAGACTGTCCACCGCTAGCTGCCCATGTTTTTTTATGAGAAAAGGCTGGTGAGATAGTGACGAATAAGGCAGTAAATATGAGAAGGTATACCGACGGTCGTTTCATTTAAATAAAATAGGGTTGCTGAAAAGAATAATGAATAAAGAATACTGAATAGTGAATTGAATGGTCCCTAGCGCGTTTGCAACCACTCAAACGGCAGGAGCCGCTTATGCTGGCGTCCTCGCCAGCATATTGCCAGAACGTAAGCGCTTATGCTGGCGTCCTCGCCAGCAGATTAAAACCCTTAAGTACAGGTTCCGCACTCACACTTTTAGAACATTGATCGAATGAGAAAATAGTTTTTTTGATTAGCGGGAAAGGTTGTCTGTATTCATAATATTTCAATTGGTATCGAATCAAACTTTGTTGTAGCAAAGCATTACCGTCCTTCATCGTTGACTATTGAACATCCAGAGCGTTGATACTGATGCCAGCAGCATCTGCAGATTGTAGCCTGATTGTATAGTGACCGGCGTTGATCATGCCACCCGTAGAGCTGCTGATGTAATTTGATTTTCCTGGCTTTGTAGGCGTAAACTCAACCCGCTCTTCTTTTAATATCGTTCCGTCGGCCATCAGCAGCTGCAGTTTCCCTTTGACCGTTGCGCCTGGGTTATTGTATGAAATCGTGAGTGAATACATGTCTGCGACTCCCACCTCAATGTGCCATTCAAGCAGATTTGCCGGTGACGATTTTTCAAATACCACCCGGTCTTTCCCATCTACCTTTCGCTTTGCAATACCGTCTCCCTTTGTCATTGCGTCAAAGGCTTTATAAGAAGTTATATTTTTCAGATCGTAGGCAGGCTCAATGGTGCTGGCGGGAGACGCAGATACCATATACATAGCTTTACCGTCTACATCGTTCCCAAGGTAGACGGTACTCCCACCGGCCACTTTCTTTCGGAACACAATGAACGACTTTCCTTCACTATTTTTCACCACTGATTTCATGTCGTCGAAATCCTTCAACCATTCAGGCTTTTGCCCCTGGCCGCTTATTGCAACGAAAACAAATGCATCTTCGCTTACCTTAAACTGTGCCACGTTTTTTTTACCATTTGTGTTGATAATGGCCGGCGTTTGAATGTATTCATTTCCAAATAATGATGGCGGAAGTGCACTGAAACTAGCCGTTGAGTCCGAATATTGCCTGTCACCAGTATTCAGCCACTCTTTTACCGACCAAAGACTTGATTTGTTTTCATCCTGAAAATGAAGGTCTGTGATCAAAGGTTGGGGCGAAGCAGCAGCCTTCACCTGTTTATCGGTTGAAGCAATAGCTATTGCAGATATCAGTGCCTGACCGGAAGCAATCCTGGGAAATGAGATTACTAGCTTCCCGCCGGTTACTTTCGCCCGGATCAGCTTCTTCAATACAGCATCATGCCCTACCTCTTTCCAAATATCTACATCCTTTAATACGGTAGTGCGATTGACAGCTACGTCAAAGAGTCGCCATCCTTCACAATTCATGCCTCCACCCGTTCCCAGCCAGGGTTCAATAAAATAAAGTTCAATCACATATTCACCATCCTTAATCGGAAATTCATACCTAAGTTTATCTCTGCCGTACCTGAATGTTTGAAACAATTTCCAGTCAGTGGTACCCTTAATAGGATCGTTAGTCTGTCGTTGGCTGGCAAAATAGTTCGGCATTCCGGGAAAGCGCTTTGTCCAGGAAACTGAGCCCCAGGTATTTTCGCTTGTTTTGCTTCGATCCGCCATCCATGTGTGGCCGTTTCCGTCGGTATACTCTCCACCGCCACAATTTACCCTGTAGATATAATTCAAATCCGGCAAAGAGGTAACCGCCTTAGCGCCTTTTGTCAAATCCTTGAAATCGGGCGACTGCGGAAGATGATGGAGAACGATGCAGTCCCCGGCCACTTCTTTGCCATCAACATACCCTACCGCAGACAAAACATTGTACCGGATATCAACCTTGTCCCATTGAAAATGGGTCCCCCTGCCCTGACTTTTCTTTCTGCCGAGGGACTGGCCGTTTACTCCATTAAAGAGTTCTACTTCATCGCAATTAGAATAGACTGAGATACTATCTTTTATTCCCGGTTGAGTCCACCGGTCGGGCCAGGTGTGTGACACAATATACACCATCGGTTCCTTGTGTTTGGAAGCATAATTGGCTCTGAACATATAAAAGACATCCAAGGGTTCTTCCCATGGGGTCAATAATCCTTTATAATTGACTGGTCCTATTTTATCCAATTCGCGAAATCCTTCTCCGCCCTGTACCCTACCCGGATTATCGTGCGAGCTGAACAGCCACATAAAATGACCGGCAACGCTGTCCCGAACCCTTTCTGCCAGCCGTATTTTCTTTTCCAGCAATTGGCTGATCCGTTCTTCGCTGTATTCGCCGGCAGCCTTAAAATTGCCTTCGGTATGGAGGTCTAATGTTCTCCAGGCCCCATACTCGCCTACCAATACCTGCCGCTTCAAGTCCTCATCATATGTATTTGGGTCGCCTCCGTACGTACCTGTCCAATTCTGTGGTACATCCCAATCGGTACCCGTTCCTCCATTGCAAGTAGTAACAAGCCGTTGACCAGGAGAAGTGGGATCGAGCTCCCTGATGAGTTGTGTACACTCCGCAGCGAATTCAGTCGGCAGTTTACTTTCATTTTGCAGTCCCCATAAGACGGGGCGCATATATGGTACGACACTCCTGAATTCAAAGCCAACTTTAAGAAACTGTTGACAGAGTGGGTGAAGGAACGGCGCAACAGCCCGTCTCTCGTCTTATGGGG
>Ga0181463_1000395_pt1 | contig 12100 bp, 23 predicted proteins | sample InSIn1gowninarea_FD_119071 | JGI IMG/M metagenome (GOLD analysis project Ga0181463, IMG submission 119071) | Clean room microbial communities from NASA Spacecraft Assembly Facility at Jet Propulsion Laboratory, Pasadena, California, USA -... ... | reverse complement strand
CTCTTCTCTCCATCCACCCTCCTCTCCTCTCTCCCTTAAAGTCTAGAAGAAAGAAAGGAGACGCACCATAAAATCCTCATCCGGATCAAACTCCCCCTCCTTCCTACTCGCCTCCCACTGATCCTGTTCCCATTCTTCCGTCCCTTGCGTACCGTGGATGGTGTCGTAAGAACGGGAACGGGTGTCGGAGAGTCGCTGACGGGTGAGGAGGAGTTTGTCGTTTTTCTGTCGAGCGAGGCGAGTGCGAGTGAGCGAGATGAGGTTTTCGAGGGAAGGGAGAGGAGGAGGAAAAGACGAACGGCTTTGTTAGCGATCTCTCGATTCTTGCGGTGTTCTTCCTTCTCCCATTCGATCCGTTGGACTTCGTGGTCGACTTGTCGTTCAGTTTTGGTTTTGCTGTTCGCGGTTGATGTCAAGTCGGCGAAGGGGGGAGGAGAGGGAGGTCAGCTCTTGTTCGAGTTGGACGATGAGGAGTAGGTGGCGATAAAGCAGGAAGAGAAGAGAAGGGAGAGGAGGACGCACTTCAACCGGTTCACAATCGCGTTCACCCTCTCTTCGACCCTAAACCGCTTCACCGTCTTGTCGTTGTGGAAGTCGACGGCGCCGGTAGCGTAGTCACCTAATCAATCGTGCGAGGGCGTGAGACTGGGTCGGGGAGGAGAAGAAGGGAAGAAAGGAAAGAAGAGGAGGACGAACCTTTCTTTCGAAGATTTGTAACGGGAGTGACAATAATCGTTACTGGCACTTTGTTTCCCTGCTCACCCACCTCGTCATTAGCTCATCCTCCCCCTGCAGAAAGAGAAAGAAGAGAAGCGCACCTGAATCGACCCAGCCTTCACCAGTTGGCCCGCATCAATCAACACCTTTTCCGGGATTTGGTCCCATTCCCAAGTCTCGGACTCGGGGCGTCGGATGTAGATGTGGGGGGAGGAGAGTCTGCGAGTGAGGCGGCGTGAGCGGGAGGGAGGGGAGGGGGTGGAGGGAAGAAAAGAAGAAAAAGGGAGGGGAAGGAAGAAGGGGACGCACTTGTCGACGTGCACCCACACGTCCCGCTGAGGGTGAGCGTAACGGATGAGGTCTTCGTCTGCTCGTTTGCGTTCGGGAGAGAGCGAAGGAGGTGGGAAAACGGAGAAAGTCGAAAGTTTGTGAGGACGGAGAGTCAGACGTTGTTGCGGCCGGACGCTCGTAAGGCGAGGAGAAGGCGCGTACTCTCGAACTGTGTGCGCAAGCGTCAGTTCTCTCTCTACCACAACAGATCCTTCAACCAAAATCAATCTCCCTCCCCTTCCGCCCTCACATTCCCTCCCGGCGCATCAAAAGGATGAGATAACGTACCTTATCTTTCCCAGCATAGATCGTAACGGGCTTGTCAGGTCCTAGCGCGAGCGAGGTGTAGAAGAGGACCATCTGGGCGATGAGATCTTTGAGGGGGGAGTGGATGTGAGAGAGGCCGTGGGGGAGAGTGGGAGTGCAGTTAGGAATGTCAGGGAGGCGGTGGGAAGGGTTTGCAGGGGGTTCGAGGGGCGGCGGGGAGAACGAGGGGACGGGGTCGAGGGAGAAGAGGAAAGAGGAGAGGGAGGAGACGAAGCCGGCTCTGCGAGCGTAAGAGTGGCGCGAGCGGGAGAGGCGTCGATTAGAAGGAATTCCTGACCCAGAAGACCGGGAAGAAGCAGTGGAGGGAGAACGAGGAGCTCTCGGAGAAGGAGAAAAAGAGGAAAAGCGACAGCGACGAGATTCTCCTTTCTCGACGCCGCCTGCCTTCGCCCGCTCAGCGTACACAGATTCGAAGTCATGGCTCGAGGGGAGCTATGCGAGCCTGAAGGGGGGTTACGGCGAGAAAGCAAGAAAAGTCGCTTCTTCCTTCGCGAGAAAACGACTGACGAAGTGCCGACACGGAAGCTACGACCCGCCGGACGTCCCTAGCGTGAGAGTATGGCTTCGTTGAGAATTAGGGTGGTAAAGCTCTCCCGACCGCTCGTCGCAGGCAAGGGAAACAAGTGACAGGCAAAGGAGGGAGGGGGAAAGAGCACTTGAGAGGCGTGGGAGAACGGAGGAAAGCCTCGACGCCGAAGAGGCGACAGATAGGATATGTAAGGATTGACGCGATGCTGTGCTGGAGGCGAAAGAGCGTCGATATAAGGCTTGATTCGTCGAAAGCTTGAAGGAGGAGGGAGGAAAGACGACGAACGAGCTACGTTCGGAGTACTGGACTCGAAATACCAGCACTGAGCGTCCCTGCTGTAGTCCTGAAGCGGTTTGCGCCGGTTCAGAGCTGCTGCTCGTCGTGCAAAGCGACCTTCATCGTCTCCTCGTCGAGAAAAACCGAATTCAACGGACAAACAGGAAGGTTCGACCGGCTTCTTCCCGCTCCGTCCTTCGATGACGCCCTGAGGAGACCGCAAGAGTCATTCGTTGACTCTGGAGAGAGGGTAGGCGGTAATTGAGCGATGAGGGGAGGGAAGTGAAGAGGAGAGGGAGGGGGAAAAGGAGGAGAGTCAAGGGGAGCGAGCCTCGGTTCGCTTGAGTAGTGGAAGAGGGTGGAATGGTCGTAGTTGACTCTGAGAGAGGAGGTTGAGAGCAAGAGTCGTTCGCCGATTTGTTCCTTCTCCTCCTCGACTTTCGCTCTCTCCGCCACTTCCAATTGTTGAGATTCAGTAACTGCGGTCACTAGACTCAGTAACTCACTGCAACTGAGCACAACTCGATCCCACTGGCCCAACTGGCCCTCCTCTCCCTCCTCACTTGATCAACCTCCGCTCCTCTTGAAGAATGCAATCCGCTCCTCTCCGCCACCAAACAGACAACGGGACTGAGTTCCCATTCACTCCCTCTCCCTCTCAATCTCCCAGGCAACCCATCACCCGTTCAAGAACCTCGTTCGCTTCTCCCCTCGCCGCCAACAAGCAACAACTCAGCGGGGACAAGTTGCTCGCACTCTTCAAGGGGGACGAGGAGCTGGCTAAGAAGCACGAGATGGAACAGAAGGGCTACGGAGAGAAGCGCGAGCAGTACGTCTTCAATTCCTTCTCTCCTTCTCCTCCCTTCCCGCTGCCCGAAGCACGGGACCTTCACTAAACTAACCTTCCCTTTTTGAACAGGCTCATCACGGCGCTCGATGAGACGACTGGTCTTGTTAAGGGACTCGCTGCGTTCAACCAGAACAAGTGTAAGTCGACCGTCGATGCTTTTCGATTTCCCTCGATTTTTCGGGATCGAGCGGGTCGTCCAACTTCGACCGAAAGCTGTACTAACGCTCTTTCCACCCACAGGGACCGTCCACTACCCTCACTCCCTCGGCGTCAACACGGCCGAACAACCTGCTTCTCTTCGTTCCGCCTCCTCTCCTCCTCACACCCCTCTCCGTTCCGCCTTCCCCGACCAACGCCAGTCCGCCCTCCGCCGCTCCGCTACGATGTACGGCGAGGAGACCGTTGTCGAGTCGCCCTCCGAAGCTCCTCGTCCGTCTCCCGTTCGTTCGAAGACGATGGTTCCCGAAGCGTCGAGCATGGAGGAGAAGGACAACACTCCCGTCACTCCCGCCCACCCTCTCTCCATCCTCTCCCTCGACTTGAGGCAGGGTCACGGTTCCGCCGCTGCGACCGCCTCCCTCCCCGCTCTCCTTCCTTCCCTCACCCTTCAGACCCTCTCGCAACTCCTTTCCCGCCGCCTCACCGCTTCCCTCTCCCACATCTCCTCCCTCCGTACCCGCGTCAACGACCACTCCTCCCGCATCCTCGTCACTGGTGACCTCAACGCCGGAAAGTCGACGTTCGTCAACGCCCTTCTTCGTCGTCAGGTCATGCCTTGGGACCAGCAGCCCTGCACGAGCGTCTTCACGGAGGTCAGTGACGCCGATGTCAACGGCGGTAAGGAGGAGCTTCACGCTATCCGTGACGCGAAGACGTACGACGCTGCCGACCCGATGACGTTCGACGCTTACGAGCTCGACGAGATCTACGACGTTCAGGAGAACGCGGCGGACGAGTACTACATCGTCAAGGCGTACGTCAAGGACAACCGTGCGCCGGCGACGGAGGACGCTCAGAACCACTCCCTCCTCCAGAACGACCTCGTCGACATCTCGCTCATCGACGGACCCGGTCTCAACTCGGACAACAAGTCGACTACGGCGCTCTTCGCTCGTCAGCCCGAGATTGACGTCGTCGTCTTTGTCGTTTCGGCGGAGAACCACTTCACCCTCTCGGCGCAGGAGTTCCTCAAGGAGGCGAGGCAGGAGAAGGCCCACATCTTCATTGTCGTCAACAAGTGGCAGGGGATTAGGGACAAGGCGAGGTGTATGAGGATGGTCTCGGAGCAAATCAAGGAACTCTCGCCGACGACGTGGGAGCTTCGCAAGGAACTCGTTCATTTCGTCGATGCGGCGGACTACGTCGACCCGGAAGGAGCCGCCGCGAAGGCGTCGGTGGAAGGAACGGAGGACCCTTCGTCCTTCGACCACCTCGAACAGTCCCTTCGCGCTTTCGTCTGCCTCAACCGTACCAAGTCGAAACTCGCCCCGGCGAAACACTACCTCCTCAACCTCCTCGCGGACCTCTCAACCCTCGCCTCGACCAACACCATCGCCGCTTCGGACGAACTCTCTTCCGCTCTTCTCGACCTCGAACGGATCCGTCCCATCCATGACCGTCTCTCTGCCCAACGAGACGAGGTCGAAGAAAGAGTCGACAAAGTCGAAGAATCCGTCGTCGAAACTGTCAAGAACGCCGCCTGGTCGCGTCTCGAACGCGCCCTCAACTACATCTCCGAAGGTTCCGTCGTCCCTCCCCAACCCCCCTCTTCCGCAGACGCCGACCGTCCTTCGTTCGACATCCGTGACTCGTTCGAGGGCCCGGAGGAACTGCCGGCGTACCCCGGTGTGTGGGGGATCTGGGAGTGGGCGGGAGATGTGAAGAAGGTTTTGGTGAGGGCGCTTGAGGCGGAGGTTAGGGCTGCAGAGGACGAAGCGAGGGTTGAGACGGCCGAGGGAGTTCATAAGGTCGTCAATGAGTTGGGGAACAAGTACCTCCCGGAGGAGGAAGTCGCCGCCGTCGTCCCCGAAGCTTCTTCGGAGCAAGTCGACGAGAACGGTAACCCCCTCCCCTCGACTTCGACCGTCCCCCGCAACTTCCGCCCCGAAGTCATGTTCGCCAAACGTCGTCGCGGCGTCGGACGTCTCGCCGCTCGTGGTCTCTCCCCCGGACTCGGACTCGGCGCCGCCGGACAGGGGATCAACTGGTCCGCTACCAACTTTGACGTTTCTTTCCTCGACCTCTTCGATCTCGACCGTCTTTCGGCGCATACCTCCGCCTTCACTGGGAACTCGAAGGGAGGGGCGAAGAAACAGAAGACGATCGAGGAGGAGGTCGTCGAGACGGGAACGATTGTTGGACTTGGGTTGGGGAGCTTGGGGATGGTAGGAAGTAGGGTGATTGGGATTAAGGGAACGATGCAGAGTTTGAGTAGGGTGGTCGACTTGCTCGGGAGTAAGTCGGCGAGGAAATGGGCGGGACCGGCGATTGGAGTGCTTAGTGCGTTCTTTTCCTTTCCTTTCCTTCTTTTTCTCCATCTTCGAAACTGACACCCTTTCCTTCCCTTGCAGCCGTCGGACTCGTCGTCTACGTCATCATCGACCTCCCGCGTGCCATCCCCCGCAACATCGGTCGCAAACTCGCCCTCTCCCTCTCTTCCTCCTCCGACTCCTCCCTCACCTCTTCTTCCTCCTCCTCCGGCCCCACCCAAATCATCACCTTCTCGACCGCCCACTCCGACCGCATCGCCAAGGAAACCCGTAAAGTCCTCCGTCTCGCGGGATGGGACCTTCGTGAACGGTTCAGGGCGGCGCTCGAGAAGGCGGGCAATGAGAGGAGGGAGGTTGAGGGGGTTGTGGAGAGGGCTGAAGGGGCGTTGAAGTTCTTGAAGGAGTTTGAGGAGAGGTGTGAGAGGGAGGAGGAGACGGTGAGGGCGGTGGAGGTTTGAGGTGGCGCGTTGGTGGAGTTGTTTTCATTAGATTTTCTCGTTTTCCCCTTTTTCCCTTCCCTTTCCTTCCCTCTGCTCGATCTCAATTCCGTTCTTGTTACCCGTCAGTACCCCCCTCCCCCCCTTCACTCGTTTTACCCATCCCCCAGCCTCGCTTCCGCCTCGTATATCACCGCTCTTCTTCTCCCTCTTTTTGTTATCCTCTCCCTTCTCGAACCCGTACATGATCTCTCTCGTAACGACACCAAGTTTTGCACAGCTTCGTCGCGTTGCTTGTTCGGCGTCTTTGCAGCCTAAGAAAGCGGGAAGAAGACGAAAAGAGGAGGGGAGGAAAACGAGGAGGACGGAAGGGACGACACTGAGCCGGTACGGCGGGGCGGTGGAGGAATACGAGCTCGACGCTGCGTCCGATCTGCACGAAGCCTTGGGCGGGAGGGCGTCGCGGAAAACGAAGAAAAGCGGAAAAGTCAGAGCAAAGGACGAGTCGAAGGGGAGAACGCCCGGCGCTCGTCGCGGATGAAGCGCAGGCGACCGCATTTGTCTGCACGAGAAGCAGCACGCCTCTCGCGATGATTTTGGCGCTCCTGCTCCCCTCGGGCCACCTCTCGTCGCCCTCGAGCCGATTCAAGCGGTCCGCTGCACGCCATCTCTGCCCGAGCGCTGCTTCCTATCCTCCCGCTTGTCCTCGACACCTTTCCGCCATCCCACGAGCCGTCGAAGTCGCGAGAAGTCGGGTCGAAGATGAGAAGGAGGAGGGAGGTGGAGCAGATGAGGGAAGGGGTGGAGGGGCTGATGGTGAGAACGCAGCGACTTAGGGACCGACGTACGATAGACTGGTAAGAAGCAGTAATCCTTAGCGATTTGAGGGAGTTGTGGGAGAACGAGAGAGTTGCTCGCCTGCTGCTCTCGCTCCCACCCCTCGCTGCTCACTCGCTGGAAGGGTCGGAAGTGCTGGAGTAGGGCCACCAGTACGTTCTTCACACCTCAGTTGAAGCTCCACCCTCGCTGACCTCTTTGTTGTCTCTCCTCGTACACAGCCTTCCCCTGGCCCGTTTCAAGGAAATTCAGTCGTCGTTTCCGCGATGTAGGCGTCAAAAAGACTACCAGGAGGAGCGGAAAGGTCGCTACTACCAGCTCGGCACGCGCTCGCGTCACTTCCTCCGCCGTCACCTCGAAACCGCTTCAGCTCCCCTTCCTCCCCTCCCTCAACTCGCCAATTCTCCTCCACCTCGTCTACTCCTTCGATAGCATCCTTTCTTTCTCGATCACCACTCCCAAAACGACTCGACCACATCCTCCGACGACCTCCTCCTCTCTCCGCCGGCGTCCCCCTCCCAACCACTCTACCCTCCGACGTCGAATTCAACGCAATGCTCCCTGCCGACCAAATCCGTTACGCCCTCAACTGTCCCGTACCGAAGACTTTTCCGCCTCTCAACGACCCTCGAGTCTCAGCGGTCCTCTTCGGCGGATCAGCGATGCGAATCCTGAGCGAAGAAGAAGAGAAGACGTACTACTCGGCCTTTCACCCACAACGGCTCGAGTTCGCTGGCGACCGGTTATGGCACTCCATCATCGTCGAGGTGCTCTTCGTTCTCGCACCGATTCAGCCTCTCGTTCCGCCCGGCGAGCCTTTTCTCAGCGGTTACAACTACGAGGTCAGTCTTTCCTCCCCCTTGTGTCGGCCGAAGCGCGATGTACAGCGAGATGACTGACTATTTGATCCCCTTCTTCTCTTTTCGATCGCAAATCCTCCTCTCCTCATTCACCTCACGCAGTTCTCCCGCCTTTCTCGCAACGAGATGGCCGCTGAGCTGGCCAAGCGTGTTCATCTGAACTTCGGCATGCAGGATAGCATCAGCAAGAGGAAGGACATTGCGGACCGCTTTGAGGCTTTTCTCTTTGCGCTCTACACCGTCAACGGCAGAAGGGCGCTTCTCGAGTTTCTCGTTCCTCTGATCCGGCACGAGTACCTCACTCCACGGCTCAACACTCTTCCACCAACCACTACCATTGCTAACAGCAGTACGTTCAGACCCCCTCTTTGCATTGCAACGTACTAACATATCTTTCGCGTCTTCTTCCTCCCGCGTCTTCCCCCACGCTCTCCCACCCTCCCTGTTTCCTATCTCCTCAGCCATGAAGCCCGAGGCTCATCAGATCGTTCCTCCTGCACCTCTATCCTCTTCCGTCGCATTGGCCAAGCGAGATGGCAAGGCCTCAAGCGAGTCCTCCGTCGTTTGTACCGCGTCCTCTTCCTCAAGCCAAGACCCGCTCGCCGGTGTTCCCGACTATTCGCTCAAGAGTTCTGTGTTGAAGCGGATGACAGAATGCAGTACGTCGCAAATTTTTCTTTCCTCCCTTTGATTTCGTTTGTTGATCATCGTTTCGCAGAATTCGCGCCTGTACATCTCGTCGATGACGAGAATGGCAACCTCGTCGAGCTTCTTCGCATCCTCTCCACGCAAAACATCCCGTTCCTCTGTCGTACCGATGATGGATCTTGCGTCCTCGCCGTCGCGGGTCAAATGCCCATCGTCGTCTCGTTGTCGAAGAGGAAGCGAAAGCGCAGTGACCGCTTCTACGCCGAGCGGACGCTAGGTGCGGCGGTTACAGCCCGCGGTCTCATCGTTCAGAAGTACGCTGACTTCTCCCCTTTTCGATGTCTTCGTACTGACTTCCTCTGCTTCTGTAGACCGCAGCTCGCCTTGGTACCGGTAACCGCTTCACCGACGATCTCTTCACCGACTGCAGCGCAGTCGGAAACGTCCACTTCGAGTCCTTCGCCGACTTCAGCACCTTCGGAGACATCCATCAACCCCCCTGCATCCCCTCTCGCATCTTCTCCCACCACATCGCAACCTAGAGATCAACGGCATCTTCAACAAGCTCTCCGTCTGACGCCGTCAAAGATCCGAAGAGCTCGACCCCTTCTTCAAGCCCTCTCAAGCCCATCAACTTGACTCCGAAGCGGGCTTCTCCTCATCCCAGTACGCCTCGTCCCTCTTTTTCCTCTGCTCATCCGTCGCTAATCTCGAGGTCAACCCGGAACAGACGCCATCCATTTCCCTTCGAAACGGACCGCCGGCAAGAAACTGAAGGACGAACTCGCTCAACGCAGCTTTACCTGGAAATTCACCAAAGGCGAGGAGTCGACAACGCTCTCCGTGAAGGAGTGGGGTGTCTCGCACACTATTTCGGTCAAGAAGTACCCAAAGCAGAAAGGCGAAGCGTCGCTCATGGCGCTTTTCGTCGATAACTGCATCAAGCGACGCTTCATCGTGATCGATCCGTCAGTACCCCCTTCTTCTCCCCCTTACTCTTTTCAGGATTGACTCTCCCTGTTCCGCAGTCCATCCTCGTCTAAGGCCGTCGCATCCCCAACACTGCACAAGCGCACCTTCCTGGACGCCCTCTATACCAAGTCGCCGCATTCGACTCCTCCGATCACGTCCTCTTCCCCCCCTTCTCCAATCTCGTCGTCTCCGTCTTCCTCCCCTCCCTCCTCTCCTCCCTCTTCCCTTGCTTCCGCCCCTTCTTCCGCCCCTCTTCCTCCTTCCTCCCCCTCACCCACCACTTCTTCCCCCAAACCCTCTGCACCGGATCGTACAACTCCGCCTGTCCCTCCCAACCCTGCGCCGCCACCTTCCTCGACTACCCCCTCTTCATCCCATCCTCCGCCCCCTCCCTCCGCTGCCTCCGACACCGCCAAGCGCAATGCACAGCGGCCGGATTACTTCAACCTCATCGAACAACTCTACGCCGAGTCCGACTCCATCATCTCAACGCCGCTCATCCCGCTCGACCTTGACGAATCGCCGCCTTCGTCGAAGTCGCCGGACGCAATCGCCGCATCGACCGTCAGCAATCCTCCTTCCACTACCGGCGCTTCTCCCGCAACTCCTCCTGTCGTCAGCGTCGACAACGATTCTTCCCCTCCTTCACCCTCTTCGCCTCCTTCACCTCTTCCTTCGCCTCCTCCCTCTTCTACTCTCTCCCCTCCTCCCATCGTCAGCCCTCCTCCCGTAACGTCCTCCACCGTCGACGAAGTACCCGCTCAGACCATCGAACTTGTTGGCACTCTCCACCATAAACCCCCTCTCCCCTCCCTCACTCCCGCATCAACCAGACTCGATTCCCCTGTTCGCGACGCATCTCCTCCTCCAGCGTCCCATGTCCCTCCGACTTCCAACACCTCTTCCGTCCCCGTCGAAGCGCTCACTCCGATCTCGGAGGAGGTCGTGGACGACGCAGCGGGGCGAGTCGAGTCAAGTAAGACGGGCACAGAAGCGGGAAAGGAGGAAACCGCCGCGCCGGGGTCGAGCTTCAAGCTCATTCCCGAGCAAAAGCTCATGTTCAAGCTGGGACAGGAGCAGAAGAAGAGGGGTTAGCGTCAGTGAGGTAGTTATCGAAGCATTAGGCGTCTTTCCTTCTCTTCCTCGTTATTCGGATTGTTGTTGTTTGTTTCTTGCTGTAGAGCTTCTCTCGTCGCAACCCGTCTCATTCGCCTTTCCACCGGTTTCAAATACAGCTGACAAGAGAGCGAGAAAAGAAAAAGAAGAGGAAAAGCGATGAAAAGCGAAACGAAGCGAACAAGCGGTGGGGGGACGTTTTACGGCGATAGCAGGCAGTCCGCTCGACCTGCTCGAGTTGCTCCAGCGATCCAGTACGTTGCCGTTGTCGGAGTAAATGAGGAGAAAGTCGAAATATAGCGACAACTCGCTGTCAGAAGTACAAACCGCTTCGAAGGAGGTCAGTAAAGCCTTTTACGCGTACTGTACGACGTTCTTATGCCCCAACAACCGCACAACGGGGCGCCATCGCCGCTTTGAGATCCCTCTCCCTTCCGTCGCTCTGCACGACTCCCTCGCCAGTTTAAGAGCTTCTTTCTCCCCCAGAGGTGTTTCCGACCGCGCCTTAACTTATCCTGCGCTGTCGACATGTACCCTGAGAGCCTCGTTGTCGCCGTGTTGCCAAAAGTTGATGAAGGAGGAGGGAAAGTGGGAGAAACGAGGAGAGACTGGTGGCAGGGCTGGGAGTGTTGCGAGGGTCGATGGGGGTGTACTAAGTAGCCTTACGAGGTAAGCACGAGCAGCAAGGGGAGTAGACGAGGTCAAAGAGGCGATTCGCCCTTCTCTCTCCTCCCATCCACTCGCCTCCGCTTCCGGCTCCCCAAGACTCCCTTGGCAGTGACAGGCGCAGTACGCTCTATCCGAGGCAACGCAGCACAACCCTGCCAAACTTCCGCTCGACCTTCCTCGCCGAACCTCCCTTCGAGAGGGGATGACGGCGTCTTCGTCTCCAAAAGCACTAGTACGATTAAGAGTATGAAGGGGGAGGTCGGAGAAGGGCGACAAGCAAGATGCAGGACAATCGACTTCAGCCGGAAAGGCCCTCGTTGGCGCCCAAGGTTTCGAGGGTGACGGACGGTGCGACTTCTTCTCGCTCGACGAGGGAGCCCGTCGACTGCTCCTTCCCCTTCCTTTCCGCTCTACAGCTTCTCTACGACTTGAAAACGACAACGATGGAGCACCTCGCATCCCCTTCCCCTTCTCCCGCCAGCACCGTTATCGACGTGTCCCGAACGAGCAGCCAGTCGACGTTCGTCCACCCTTCCTACACTCAGGAGAAGGCTCTTCCACCGCTACCGACGAAGGTGGTTCGTCGACGGTCGAGTAGGGACTTTGGAGGGGGAAAACCGGAGGAGGAACGGCGGGAACGGACGCAAGGAGACGAGAAGAAGAAGAGCGGCAACGGCAAGAAAGGGGATAAGAAGAAGGACAATGAGAAGGACGAGGAGGAGGAGGGGGAGAACATCGTCAACTGGAAGAAGGACGACCCGGAGAATCCACGGAACTGGCCAAGTGCGTTTTTGCTTCCTTCTCCACTTTCTCCTCCCCCTCTTCATCACCTTCCTTACACCGTTCTGACCTTCCTTCCTCCCTCTGTTAGACTGGAAGAAGTGGATGATCATCATCTCCATCCTTCCCGCCGACATCGCGATCTCCTTCGCCGGAACGGGTTACTCGCCAGCGGCGGAGAAGTTTGCGGAGGATATGGGTGTGTCGGCGCTCAAGGCGGTTCTGCCGCTTTCGATGTATGTGCTGGGGTATGGACTGGGACC
>Ga0181463_1000288_pt2 | contig 12122 bp, 9 predicted proteins | sample InSIn1gowninarea_FD_119071 | JGI IMG/M metagenome (GOLD analysis project Ga0181463, IMG submission 119071) | Clean room microbial communities from NASA Spacecraft Assembly Facility at Jet Propulsion Laboratory, Pasadena, California, USA -... ... | reverse complement strand
AACAACCATCCCAACAACAACAACAATAATCTCAACAACAACAACTCATGCTTCCATTTCAACAACAAAAATCAAATCAAATCCCTTCTCAGCCAGTACCAAACCCCAACAATAAGAATCCTCATAATGCCTATATGGTAGAAGGACAATAGTTTCCTACCCATATGATTGTTCCTCTCAATGAAGTACAACTCATATCAGGTAAAGTTTTGGATAAACCTTCTACAAGTGCCCAAAATCAAAACATTCTTGAGGAAGAATCTCTAGAAGCAAATAAAGGTTCTGAAGCATCGTTTCAAAACTCAGAAAAGCAAAAAGAAAAAGAAATAACACCTACAACTCCCATAGTTGAGCAACCCACATCTTCATCCACTCCCCCTTTTCCAGAGAGATTGCAAATTGATAGGGGGTGGAAAAACAAATTTGGTTGCCTGACTATGACTTCCTAGATGAATTGAAGAATGTCTGTATCAAGATTCCCTTGTTACAAGCCATAAAATAAATTCCTATTCTAGCGAAGACAATAAAGGAGTTGAGTTTGAAGAAAACAGGAAAGAAAACCAGAGATACCCAAAGAATCCATCTGGTTGGAAAGATTGCAGACATTATGATGGGTAAGATTACCATGCAAAAGTATGTGGATACCGGTAGTCCTATTGTCAAAACTCATATTAATGGGGTTGAAATCCCAAATACTTTGATTGACTTAGGAGCCGCAATCAACATCATGAGTAGACAGACCATGGATCAGTTAAAACTTCCTAACCTTCTCTTTACACCTACTTTACTGCAACTTGCAGATCGATCAATCATTAAACCGGATGGTGTATTGGAAGACATTCCAGTCTCTCTAGACTCTTGGGAATATCCAGTTGATTTCATGATTTTGACTCCCAAGAACAATCTAGGAGGACATCCTCTTATCTTAGGAAGGCCTTGGCTAGCAACAACTGATGCTTTTATCAGTTGTAGGTCTGGAGACATGTATATATCAGATGGTAATTCAACCAAGAAATTCAACTTGTATCCCCCAGCAAGAGCAATAACAGAAATAGGAGAAGATGAGTGGGTCGATGATGAGGATAATATACAACCTATTCTAACCATCTCTGAGATCAGTGAAGACAATCAAATTCTGAATACATTAGAAAACTTTGAAATCTCTTCAGGATATGATTCTACACGATTTCAGTTAGATGCAGATATTGAAAATCTCTCCTCTAGACAAATGTTTCTCTTCTCAATGGAAGAGTTTGGTAGTTCTACAGTTGAAATCCTTCCAGGAAAAACATTGAACATTAATAGAAACTTGGAAGAACCACAACAAGAAAAAGTAACCAAACTTTTGCAAAAAAATTCTACTGCATTTGCATGGGAATACACTGACATGAAAGGCATCGATCCTAAGACTTGTATTCATCACATCTATATTGAAGAAAACAAAATACCTATTAGGCAGCCACAAAGAAGGATGAATCCAAACCTTAGGGAGATCGTGAAAGAAGAACTTCAGAAACTGCTCAAGGTAAACTTCATTTACCCTATTTCAGATAGCCAATGGGTTTCTCCCTTGGTTATAGTGCCTAAAAAGAATGGTAAATGGAGAGTTTTCATTGACTATCGAGAATTGAACAAGGCAACCTTAAAGGATCATTTTCCTCTACCTTTTATTGATCAGGTCCTAGACACTTTAGCAGGTAAGAAATATTTCTCATTCTTGGATGGTTTTAGTGGGTATAATCAAATTCAGGTAGCACCTGAAGATCAGGACAAGACCACATTCACCTGTCCATGGGGAACTTTTGCCCACCGAGTACTTCCTTTTGGATTGTGCAATGCACCTGCTACTTTTCAAAGGGCTGTATTAGGTATCTTTTCAGATCTAATCCATGACTGTGTAGAGGTCTATATGGATGATTTTACAGTATATGGTAATACATTTGAAGAAGCTTTGGAAGCTTTGGAAAAAGTACTCATAAGATGTAAGGAAACAAATATTTCTCTAAGTCATGAAAAGTGTTTTATGATGTTTACTGAAGGGATTGTTTTAGGACATCATATTTCAGGAGATGGGATTAAGGTTGATAGATCCAAAGTAGAGGTCATCTCCAAGTTACCTATTCCAAACTGCCAAAAGGATGTTAGAAGTTTTCTTGGGTTTACTGGGTATTATAGAAGATTTATTGAAAACTTCACCAAAATAGCATCCCCGCTCTTCAAACTACTCACAAAGGATTGTGAATTTAAATGGGATCCTGAATGCCAATCTGCATTTGAAGCTTTAAAAGCTAGGATATCTGAAGCACCCATTCTAAGAGGGCCAAGTTGGAAACTTCCTTTCCATATTTCCACCGATGCTTCAGATACAGCTTTAGGAGCTGTTTTGGGACAAAAAGATTTGATCCCTTATGCCATTTATTACACCAGTAAAAATTTGATTCCCCCTGAGTTAAATTATAATGTGACAGAAAAAGAGTTCCTAGCTGTGGTACATGCGATCAACAAGTTTAGACACTATATAACCGGCTATGAAAATTTTGTACATACTGACCATTCTGCCATAAGATATTTAATGAACAAACCTGTTACTAACGGCAGAGTCACCAGATGGCTCTTACTCTTGCAAGAATTCAATATTACTGTGTTAGATAGACTAGGAAAACAGAATACAGTAGCTGATTTCTTGTCTAGAATCCAAAATTCTAACGAAGATTCTCCTGTAGAGGATAAGTTTCCTGATGAGTATTTGTTTGCAATAACTACTAAAACCCCTTGGTATGCAGATATTGCTAATTATTTAGTTACAGGGAAACTACCTCCACATCTTTCTCCTAATGAGAGAAGAAAGATTATTCAGCAGAGTTCAAGTTATTCATGGATTTCTAATGAATTGTTCAAAACAGGGCTAGACTGTGTGATTAGAAGATGTGTTCGGGAAGATGAGATGCCTGACATCCTGAAGGCATGCCATGACGAGCCATGCGGTGGACACTTCACTGACAAGAGGACAACCTATAAAATCCTTTCTTTGGGATATTATTGGCCTTCTCTATTTAAAGATGCCAAACATTATGTCAAGAGGTGTGACAGCTGCCAAAGAATTGGGAGACCAACTCTTTCAAGTGAGATGCCATTGCAGCCACAGGTACTCATCGAACCTTTTGAGAAATGGGCTTTAGATTTCATTGGACCTATTAATCCTCCATCTAAGCAAAAGAAATATATATTGGTTTGTACTGACTATGTTACTAAGTGGGTAGAAGCAAAAGCTTTGTCTTCTGCCACTGAAAATTCAGTTGTTCAATTTCTTTTTGAGGATATTTTCACTCGTTTTGGTGTTCCAAGAGAAATTGTAACAGATCAGGGAAGCCAATTCACATCTAAATTGATGGAGAAGCTGATGGAGGAATACAAGATCAAGCATAGAACATCCACTCCCTACCATCCGCAAGCTAATGGCCAAGTGGAATCTACAAATAAAGTCCTTGAGAATATCATCACCAAGACTGTGCATCTGCATAGAAGAGATTGGGCCCAAGGTTGTTGCCAAGGATTCCAATTTGGCTGGTTTTGAAAATTCATAGAGTTATTAAACCCTTGATTCTGTTGTCCTTGCCAAGGTCTCCTTGCAACAAAACAAAGAGATTCAAGTGTAGTTGGGTCTTCTTGAAAGACTGATTTAAGGCCAGGGATTGAAGGACAATCCTTGGTCTCATGATTTTCAGAGCAGATTACACATGTCTCTACAACCTTTGCATCCAAGGGGCATTCCCTTAGAGCATGTTTCTTTCGGCATTTTGGGCAAAAGATAGCCAAAGCCTCAGCTTCTGCTTTCTGTTTATTTTGTATCTTAAGAGTGTCTATTTGTTCACTAAGACTCCCTAAGATGTCAATTTTAAATTCATCTAGCATATTGCCTATTTCCGCCCTGCTAATTGAACCAGTTGCAGATTTATTTGCTCGAATGAGAGAAGGATCTCTAAGCCCTGTTTTGGCTTGAGAGATGAATACATAGGTCAGCTATATCATTGAGTGGAAGTTGAGAGATATCTCCCTTTCCCATCATATTCAAAATGTCTACCCATTCATCTCTGATGGCTTTTAGTAAAATGGCTTTTAAGGTTTCCTGATCTACATCACTCATTTTTGCTCTTTTTAGATTGTATTGGAATCTTTCAAGTAGTTCTTCTAGATTTTCATCTTCTCTCTGGACCATTTTGAATACCTCATCTTTGTGATTGGTGGGCATACAATAGTCTAGGTACCTATCTAGAAATGTATGTTTCATCTCATCCCATGTCCTGATGGATTGGGGGACTAACCCCATGAACCATTTCAAAGCTGCTCCTTTCAATGTTGAAGGAAATAGTTTGAGCTTTTGAGAATCCTCTAGATAATCATATGTTCGACATACGACCTCAAACTCAAATAGAAATGTTTTAGGGTCCTCATTTCTTTCCCCATGAAAATGTGGAAGAACAGAGGATGAAATGTTTTTCATGGTTGCTCGAGATTCTTCATCAACTATAGGGAATCCAAAGGAATTGTTTCCTTCAGTATTTCCTCCTCTACCACCTCCATTGTTTCCTCTTCCACCTCCTCTACCTCCTATACCATGTCCATTAGTTCGTTCTTCAGTCATGATGATTCTCCTAAAGGTTTCAAGTTCCTCAGGTTCTTCTACAAATGGCGAACGAGGAGAAATTCCTCCTTCCTCTTCCTCAGGTGTTTCTACTTCTTCAATTATAATTGGTCCTCCTGAAGAAGGAAGAAAAGGATCTCCACCTAACTCAGACTCGATAGATAGTGAAGGTGAGTCAATTATTGTTTCTGGAAGTCCAGAGACTCTAGGACTAGGAGTATGGGTTGGAGATGAAGGTGATTCTTGCCTTACTCTCGAAGTAGATGGACTTGTGAAAATGGAACTCTTAGCTCCAGCTAGAAACCTTCACCTGGAATCTCTAGCTCTATGCATGTCATTTTTATTTCTTCAAGTCAAGTTAATAGTTCTTTTTCTGATCTTCCAGGTCACTCTAGGTGCAAGAAGAGAGCATACTCAAGAAACTACTAGGTCAATAACTTTCTCTTTTCTGATCCTCCAGATCACTTTGAAGTGCAAGAGGAGAGCATACTTCAATAGGTTATCAACTTCTCTTCTTGAAATTTTATGTTTTATTTTTTTTTTTCTAAGAAATTGGCTACTTAATTTTCACTTCCCCAGCAACGGCGCCAAAATGTTTGGTCAATTTAGTGTTCCTAAATTGATGTCATTAATTGTCAACTCGGGGCTCGTAAGCTGATGAAGTGAAGGGTACTATATGTACTTAAGCAACCTTCTTAGGTATTTTTGTCGTTTGGGGGTGTTGTTTGCGGTCAGTTTATCTTCCTAAGATGGAATGGAGATTTATAAACAAGTGAGTGAGAGTGTGTGCAAAGTGATTCTAAGTGTGTAAGTGTGTGGTATTGGTGATTCCTATCTATCTTCTACAATTGCAAAGAAAGAACTTGAAAGAAATGACTTGAAATAAAATGGAAAGCAAAGTATAAAAACCACTTTCTAATAGCACTAGTCACTACTCATGTTGCTATAAAAATCACTTTAAAGACCAATGATAATGTTTATCTCTTCCTGACGACTCTGCCCTCGACATCTATTATGTGGAGCACGATCAAGAAGTAGCTAAAGATAAGTCTAGAAAGTAATCAAGCTTGTAAAATTCACTTTTAAAGACCAATTATAATGTTATCTCTTCCCAGCGACTCTGCTCTCAACATCCATTATGTGGAGCACGATCAGGAAGTAGCTTAAGATAAGTCCAAAAAGTAGTTAAGCTCTAAAAATGACAAATTGTAACACTACTTTTAGCCTTTCCCCACATTCCGATTTCTACATACATTGTAATGTGTCACGAGGGAAGAAAGAGTTAGTATCACAATTCAAATGCTACTTAAAACAAGCTGTAATTCATTAGTATTCTGATCTCTGAAAGATAAACAATTCATGATAAAGAGACCATAAATAGGTTAGTACACAACTTGCAAAACTAAACTAGTCACTAAGCTAGGAAAACAGTAAAGGCAGCAACTTGTGAGTATGACAACTTAAAATACTATTAGATATGAAAGCAAATACATGACACACACACACAATCCCGGGTAAACCTGCAAAAAGCAACTCTTATCAGATGAAGTAAAGTGCTGAAATGAAATTGCAGTTAAAGGAAATTTGTACATGTATTAAGAAAGGAAAAGCTTGCTGAATTAGAAATAAAGAAAAGAAAAAACATGAAGAGAAATTACTATACAAGGTTCAGCATGAACGGGGGCCCTCCATCCATCAAACCCACAGAGAAATCAACTGCTGGAAAGAGTCAAAACAGCTCTGTCTTTAATTACTCATGTGCAGAAAATACATAGAAAAGTGTTGTAGAAACAGCTCCAAAAACAGAGTTTTCGTTCACACTAAATTTGCAATGAGTACAGAAGTATATCAACTGAAGACTAACTAGTATGCGTACGTAGACGCTTCTTTTTATAGGCGTTCTAACACCTACCTAATGCATAAGGAAAAAAACGGAAAATTAAATGTCTAACAGGCTTAATAAATGGCAGCAACACGTCATTTGACTCAGGGGTGAGCTGGAGTTGTTCTGTCGACTTGGGGCATGAATCCAATGAAGGATATTGTCGTCCATCACTCGCACAACATGGAGGAACCACCATTTGGCCGACGTGACCTAGCAGCTTACGCAACGCTGTTAAAGCTGATGGGTTTGACCGAAAGTTGCTCCTCGTTGACCGGAGGTGTTGGTGACGTGGATAGTCGAACTAATAGCACAGTAACCTTCAGCACCCTATTTCCCATGTGCCCATATGACTGGTTTTGAAAAACGACACGTGGAACATAGAGATCAAAGAGATGGCTGTGGAATGTCTAGATGGCTGCGGAATCGCTGAATGGCTGCGGAATTGCCAGACAGCTGCAGAATCTCTGTGTATTTGTCAAAATCTAAACAAAACAATCACACATTAGCAAATCTAACTAATTATGCTTGAAGATATGTTCTGTAATGATCTGGGTGAGTTTATGAGGAAATGATAGAAAAAAGAGAGTGAAAAGTGAGGAAAAACTGTAGGCAAAGGTAGGTAATCATGTGCAAGTTAGAGGCTCTACATCTACCATCATGGGTTCATAAAAATATTTATTGAAGACCAGTTGAAGATAACTAAGGATACTTGGGAGAAATTTTTGACAAGAAACCACTTCCAAGAGCCGTCTGAGGCCTCTAGAAGCAGTCCCCCAAAAATTCCAAGGAAAAGTAGGAGGAAAGAAAAGAATATTACAGTCCAAGACTCCCCTACAATAGAAATTCAAAAAATTGTTCAAAAAGAAGAAGAAGATAGAGCTAAAAACAAGAAACAGAAGAAGGACAAAGGCAAAAGAACCATTCAAGAAATCTATCCATCCCCTGAAAAATCCATAGAAGAAGATTCTCAAACTTTGTCAGAAAGATTAGTACATCTTCAAGCTGTCGCCATAGCAAAGAAAAAACAAAAAGGAAAACAGAGTGCACAGGAAAAAATTACTAGTCCATACGTAAGGAGGAACAGTAGGCTAAAAGGAAAGAAGAATATAACCCAAGAAAAGCAGTCCCACTTTATTGATTTAGGTGAAGAGACACCTAAGAAAGCTCTATCTCAGCCAGACATTGCATCAAGTCCTCCACGTGATTAAAGCCCTTTACGGCCAGAAAGAGAGGGCAGTCTTCCTCCTCCACCAGATTTTGAGCCTAGCCCGAGAAAAACACCTGAGGTAGATCCTAATTAGCAAGAGGTATATAACTACCTAGAATCCTTAGAACAATCAGTTGCAAGACCGAGTACCACTCTGCCACTTGATGCACAAGTTCAGTCTTTGAAATAGGAAGTATTTGAATTGGAAGTCCTAAATAGGCACATCAAACAGGAAAATGAAGCACTCAAAGAGCAGAGTAAGATAGAAAAGATTGTCCATGATAACACTATGCTCCATTTAGGACTGTGGCAAAAGAAGAACAGGAAGCTGAAGAAAAAGTGCAAAAAGTTAAGCAGGGCATTGATTAATCTCAAGTTCAAAAGTCTAGTCAGGAAACCAAGGACCATTTTAGCATCAAAGAAAAAGAGAAGAGGGCTAGATGTTCTTGCAGAAGCCTCAGAGCATATGGATTAGAGGAAAATAACTAAATTTTGGTTGCATGAGGACATGCAACACCTTCACATTGGGGGTATGTTGAGCCTCAAACCTGCACCTTCCTATACGCCCTCTCAGCCTTCCTTTTCCACTCACTTCATCCACCAAGTTGATTAAATCATTGTATTATAGCCTAAAAAGAGCTTTTGACATGGTTTTCTAACTATGCTGATGACTATTGTTTGGTTTAGATTTTTTTTCAAACAGCTGCGGAAACTTGTCAGTTTCTGCAGCCAACACAGGTTTCCGCAGCCATCACAGGATTCCGCAGCCATTTTGTTAAACGTCATGCTACATGTTTCCTATGAAGAAACGAGCCACTTGGGCAAGCTACAGGAGTCAATCACATGGAACGTGTCCCTTCAGAATAACCAGATCATCCATAAAAGGTCGCGGTCAAACAGGGGTCAAAGGAAAGTCAATCGAAGTGTTCAGCGGTGGCACGGCTCTGTTTTGAGCACGTGAAGCTACGTGGCACAGTCCTTAGCCCACGAAGACATCCCGGTAGCATGAATCCAACAGCCACCACCTCGAAGATTTAATAAACATGATGACAGTTACGCTAGATCCCGGCTGAGAAAGATCTACGTGTCTCTGGTAGCGTAGATTCAGTTAATTAGTTTAGAACTCTTTCATTATAAGTAATGCGTCCATGAACGTTGTAGAAAGGCTCTCTTTTGTGATGTAATTTCTGAGCTATTGTATCTCCCCACTGTACTTTTGCTTTACGTTACTACCTTAATATATGAGAAGACTGGTTTGCTGAAACTCAAGCTTGTAGTTGTTCGTTGATCGGCTGAAGTGGCATAGGGCCCCTGCACACTAAAGCCTTGTATAGTTCTCATTTAAATTTTGCATTTAATTTTATGCTTCTGTACATTAGTTGTATAGTTGTCTTTTAATGTTGCATTTAATTTCGTTATGATTTTGTATATTAGTTGTACATAACACGTTGTTTTGATTACTGTTGTTTCACATTTCCATTGCTGCTTTCTTATGGTTATAGCTGATCAGTGTTTTTCTACAAGTTTTCTTAGGCAGCCCAGGAAAATTTTCACCTTTTTTATAACTATTGACATATGAGATCATCTTGTCCTTCTTGTTGATTGTCTTTTTCTGAAGTTTGATTTCCAGCACTGTTATTTCCTAAGTTGTACATTTATTTTATACTCTTAGATATCATGTTATTCATCTGTTAATGGTTTCTCTCTATAGTCAAGTGACTCTATTAGGAATCAGAATATCACTCATTATAGCTTGATTTAGTTTGCTTTAGATCTCACATTGCTTAACTTGTTCATGATTGTTTCTCACAGGGTAAATTAAGCTGAAAGGCAAAGGATCAAAAGAGTTAAAGTAGTGTGATTAGTTTCTTTTATGCAGTTTAACTTCTTTTAGATTTCGCATTGCTTAACATTTCATGATATCTTTTCACAAGGAAGATTGAGCTGAAGAGTTGAAGTAGTGTGGATTAGTTTTTTTTACTTTTAGTTGGATTTAGTGTAGATTTTACTTTCGTTTTCATTCAGCAACAATGATACTGGGCCATTGTCATTAGTTCATTGTTTGATGTATTTATTTCTTCTTAAGAATTGATTTCATTGCAATTGTTTTAAAGCTTTCTTTCAGAACACTTTTAAGTTTTGGAAAACCACGTAGAGATCACCATTATCATCCATATTTCACTTTCCTTATCGCCTTTTCACCATCTCACATTAGGGGAAGATAAATTCAAAAACAAACTTAAAAAAAAAACTAAAAACGACAAAAGACTAAGGAAATGGTTATCTTGTACATATAGTAAACTTCACTTCGTCAGCTTATGAATCCCGGATTGACATTTTAAATAGAAATTTAGAACTCACTAAACTGACCAAACACTCTACTTATGGTTTTAGGACTTAAGATATTAACAATTATCTCACAACAGTAGTGGCACTCTCTTCTCCTTGATAACGTAATGCCATGGAAATTCATGAGTGATATCATCATCATACCCTTTTAACAATTCAAATAAACCCAACCATTGATGTCTTCTGAAGATGTTCACTACAGGAGGGTGTTGGTGAAACCTCTTGGTTTTTGTGGGTTTTTGTCTATTAGATCCTCCCCTCATTTCTTCTACTCCCTTTTTTTGGTATTATTTAGGTGTGGAATTCAACTTTATTCAAAGAAATCTCAATGGTAAAAGCAATATTAAACCTCCTTATTGTTAGTGAGGGATAAGGATGCTATAATTTATATCAAAACAAATTATTTTTCTTTTCCCCTCTCTTGCATTTACACAAGTGATTTCCCTCAATACCAACTTCTCAATTTTCTATTACAGGCTACCAACTTTAGGCGGAGTTTCTCATGCAATTGTGTGGAAATCAAGGAGGAAGGAAACCACTTACTCCTTTTTTTAAATATATTTGGATATGCATGAGGGTTTTAATACAATTTTGGGTCAATGTGGCCTTCTCTCACCCTTCAATTCCTCTTTTAGCTTCTTCTCAGGCCTCCTATAGCAAATCATACCACCCTGTAGCTTCCTCCTGTAGCACCTGCAAAAAGAATTTGAAATACTTCGGTGGCACCCTAGGCAATTTGATAACACTATCTCATCCTTCTTCCAACTATTTTTTAGAAATGAGTGATTGTGCAAATGAAGTTGAGCCCAGTAAATAATATTCTCTTTGTGGTAAAGGCTTGGAGCGCTTTGGTGTCTTGGCATATACACAAGTTTCCTTTTATGAATCATTTTCCCCTCTGTTTGCAATCATTTCCCCTCTCCTCCTAATTACACCCCACTCCTCATGAACACCACCTCACTTTTAGTCGAAATATCCATGTTGCATGGGTGACTAATGCAAACTTAAGTTTACTAGCTAAGGGTGTCCAAGTTTATTGGCCACCTCCAGCCTATTAAAACTCCTTTCTCGACCATTAACACATTTTATCATTTTATGCATAGGGAAGAGGTGAGGGTTGTCATACCTGGGCGTACCTATGGATAAAATTACTGGAGATGGTTGAATGCTAGATTTGGACCTCATAACATCATGAGCTTGAGGGAGTTTATTTCTTTTGCTTTTTTATGTTCATGTCTTCCGATAGTTGATGATATTCTGACTGATAACTTAATTATGTGTAGGTATCTTCCATGTGTCCAAGTTGTTGATGGTGGAGTAGATGGATGCCTTTCTAAGGATGATGTTCCTCCCTTTGTTGCATAATTGGTTCCATGATGCTCTTTGTGGGTGAAAAAAATAATTTCATGGAGTTCTTATTGTGTCTATATAGGCTGCTACAGGAGGAGTCTCCTTCCTATAGCAGTTAGTTAATCCTCCCTTAAAATCTCCATTTTTCATTACAGGTTTAGGGAAAGTGATGAAAGGCATGAAGGTAGGCTTAAGATCATGAGTAAGTGGTGTAGGTGATAGAATATAAGAAAAAAGGATTTTCTGTGTTTTTTTTATAGATGCATGACAAAGTGGAATTTTTTAGCAGATTTTTTGCTAAATGGAGTGGATAGATGATGGGGTTGGCATTGAAGGACCCCTCTTAGAATTTCCTAGAGACAGCATGGACTATTGGTTTCTTTTTCCCATTATATCCTCATCGTGTAGCCTTACAAGCTCCTCCTGTAACATTACAGGACCTCCTATAGCATCACATGTTTCCCATCTAGCATCACAGTGAGGAGGAAAAATTGGAGTCTTTTATTGATTGGATTATGGAGAGAGGTGGGTATGTGAGTGGAGAGTGTCGAAATGAAATATATAGGTGGAAGAGTGGAGTAATACACTTGTATATTTTGATCTATAACCATGATTATTTCATTGTTTGGAGTCCTGCAAAAAGAAAATGCTAGCATAAATGGTGCAATAACTCCTTCCTTGTATTTCTA
>Ga0181463_1000391_pt1 | contig 12142 bp, 9 predicted proteins | sample InSIn1gowninarea_FD_119071 | JGI IMG/M metagenome (GOLD analysis project Ga0181463, IMG submission 119071) | Clean room microbial communities from NASA Spacecraft Assembly Facility at Jet Propulsion Laboratory, Pasadena, California, USA -... ... | reverse complement strand
GGACATTGTATAAATGGAAGCAATTATTTAAGAAAACGATTTGTCTTTGGTTTTCAGATGATAGATAGCTCAAATGCCAGACTTACTATTCCCGATTTAGATATATATCAAGCTGTTGGGATAATTGATAGAAAAGAAGAAGGAGAAGGTGCAGATTATGCATTAGTAAGATTAAACCGTCCAGTCCGCGGTCATAAAATAGCAAAGCTAAGTAGAAGTGGAAGAATAGCGGATGATGAAGAACTTTATGTTATCGGGCATCCTGCAGGTTTGCCAAAAAAATTTGCTGATGGAGCAATAATTAGAGATAATACACCTTCTACTCACTTTGTTTCAAATCTTGATACTTATGGAGGAAATTCTGGTTCTCCGGTCTTTAACTCTCGCACTCATGAGGTAGAAGGTATATTGGTTAGAGGAGAAAACGACTTTATTATGGTAGGCACATGTGCAAGATCGATGGTTTGTCCTACAACAGGTTGTAGAGGAGAAGATGTTACGAGGGTAAGTCAGTTCGTGACAGAAGTTCCAAAGAGTACAGAATTAGCAACGACTTTGGAAGAAAGAGTTGCGGGTATAGAAACAACAATAAGTTCCTTTAAAAAAGATTTTGAAGAATTAAAGGGACTAGTGATTTCTAAGCTTCCTATATAGTAAAAGCTATTTTGATATTTTCAAGCAAAACGTAAGAAGAAAAAATATGAATATTAGAAAGCTTGAACGACTTATTAAATGCGTGAAAAAAACAGGCTTTTCTTCTTCTAATGTTAAAATCAATTTTTATGAATGATAATCAAAATACCGTAGGAATGATTTCTCGAATTCGTCGGCGGCGACAACTCAATATAATTTTTGATAATGGATTGTCGGTAAATAAGACATTGAAGGGGACTGAAGACAGTTCGTCAAATTCTAAAGAAGATGTTACAATTCCCCCTGAATTTACCCCACATCAATATGCCATTTTTTTGCTGCATGTAGCGGCTGAATTAGAACATGTTCTCATGGTTCAATATCTCTATGCCGGGTACTCACTTGGAGGACACGATGTTCCGCTAGAACACCAAAACGATGTTTCTCAATGGCGTGAAATAATTTTAGGAATAGCTAAAGAGGAAATGGGGCATTTGATGACTATACAGAACCTTTTAAGGTGCCTTGGGGGTCCCTTAAATCTGGATCGGGAAGATTACCCTTGGGATTCAGAGTTTTATCCTTTCCCTTTCACGCTTGAGCCCTTAAGCCGCGAGTCTTTAGCAAAATACATCGTAGCTGAATCTCCTGCTGACTGGGACAATGATGAGGCAGCCGAAATTAGATAGATAGCGAGTCAGGGTACTGCGGGAGCAGTAATAAGTCGTGTTGGTAAATTACTTGATACGATTTAAAACTTATTTATAAGGGAAGATTATTTAAAAGATTTTCATTTCAGAAGTTCTACTTATCCTTTTCAAGCAACCTGGGATGAATGGGGGCGAGGGTATAAGGGGGGAGCCAGAGGAAAGACGATTAGTAGAGATATCGCTATGCCTGGTACTCCTGACGTTATTTTGAGAGCTGTTACTTCTCGCACTGATTCGCTGGAAGCACTTAGAGCTGTTGCTACTCAGGGAGAAGCGAACCCTAGTGCGGATGAGACGGCGCCATCTCACTTTGCTAGATTTTTAAGGATATTTCGAGAATGGCCAAAAGATGATAGTTGGTCACCCAGTAGAAAAGTACCGGAGAACCCTGTAGTAATACCGGGGTTTGTGAAGAGCGGATGGATAGGCACTCCGATTACTTACCCTGAGAGTCAGTTTTGGGCTCATCTTTCTAATTTGAGATATCATCTACTACTAATTAATCTCCTTCATACTTTTGATTATCCCAATAATCTTACAGATTCAAGTCAAAAGTCTCCACGAGGGCTTTTAATACATGCAACTTTCGGCGAGATGTATAACCTGCGCTCAATTTCAGAAATTCTGGTTCAATTGCCGCTGGATAAAGATGAGACTGAAAAAAAAGCAGCACCTACATTTCAGATGCCTTACACTCTAAAACTTCCACATGACCCTAATGATCGTTGGCGACTACATATAGATTTACTACAAGCTTCAGCAGCATTGATATCTGAGCTTCTTTTTATAATAGAAGATACCGGAAGTAAGATCTATCTAAATTCCTTGAGGAATATTGATTGTGAGACAATTAAAAGCATTGAGAGTATTCTTAATCAAAAATAGATGAATATCCTATTAAGCATTATTCAAAACAAATCATATGGCAATTTTAGGATTACGCATTTTACCGCCCTTTGCGATCGGCCGTTTTGGCTCCTCTGATATTCCTTTGGAAGCTTATGAGTTGAAAATTTCAGAAGAAGACCCGTTGGATTACCGTCGCATTGTGGGTCAGCCAACATTAATTGTTGATAATACTTCAGGAGCCATTGTAAAAAGTTATATTCCGGAGGGAAACGAAATTAAGTTTAAAGATGACGACCATATACGTCCTGTTGCTCCTTTTTTGGAAGTGTTTGCGCAAACAGACGATAATATTTTGGAGCCTTTGACTTTGAGTTTGCTAGAGTCTGAAGGTCTTAGCCTAAAAGACATTTGCTGGCGTGTTACCGTAGCAAACCTCAAGGTCTTTCGTCAAACAGGTAAAGATGAAGATAAAGTGATTGCGAGAGTTGAAAGTTTCAATGATCATTCAACACAAGAGCTACGGGGATATTGCGCAAACTTTTTAGAAGGGAAATATATATCTTTCGGCCATGTCCGCTTCATACAGCCAACTGAAGAATTTCCAGAAATCAGGTTGAGATTTACCCCAGCCCAAGGATTAGTATATGGCACAAGCAAAACCCGCTTTAATTTGGATAAGCAAAAGGATGAAACGGATCCAGTATTTCAGAATAATCCCGATAGAATTGTTTATGATTCAACAAAGGGGACTTGGTTGAAATTCCAAGCGAATAGTGCAAGTGTAACACTTCCAAATCCAAGTGATATTTACCAGGGATATTGGCCGTCGGATCAGCCCTTGCCAATCGGCTGGGGTTATCTTGATGATGTGTGTGATGGTTCAGTGAATGTTGAATTAAAATTAACAAATAGCACCGTGCTTTCTGCTCACTCTTGGATTAGTTCATGTATGCCGGCATTTGCTCCAGACTCACAACCTATGCGTACTGTTGCAGATGAGTTGGAGCAGCTAATACTGGGCCCTGAGATTTCAGATGAAGAGGTGACGATTGAAGCAGCCGCCGAGATTGTCCGGCGTGCTTTGGAGACAATCCGCTTAATGAATACCAGAGTAATGAATGCAAATATTATTGATGGACGGGCAAATATCGCTTCTACCTTATACAGGCAGGATTCGAATGATTACGGTCGTTACTATGCTCCAGGTATGGCTTCCTCAATTGTAGATAATTTAGCAGTTCGTGCCCTACATGAGCGAATCTACACTGCACTAATAAGTGGCTCTGCACCTTGGTTTGGTGAAGTTCTTAGAAAGCCTGAAGAAGTTGGTGATTTGTCCGACACAGCACGTCGAAAAATGCCTCCCATGCTCCGTGGAGCTGATGGGAGAGCTCTTACTCTTACTCGGCGACAAATTAGTAAGATTATTAAAGCCGCTACTCTTAATATTTTTAAATAAAAAGACTAAATAATATGGATCGTAAAATCACCCCTCAAAATAAAATGGCTCAGCTTCATTTTCGTTCGACAGGTAACCCAATATCGACTTTGCCCAGTTCTGCTATCTCAAATTGCTTTCCTGGTCTAGAATATGACTTTAAAAATTTCTGGCGGAGAGTATTTGTTGGTATTGTATTGCTTGAATGGGATAATTATGTAATCAGCATTGAGGATGAAAAATATAAGGGGCTTCTTAATCATCGCTTATTAAAAGTTGACGGTAGACCAGTAGTTACAGAAGTTTCAGGGCCAAGTATTGTAGGAGGCGATAGCAATTCACTGCCTCGTGGTAAGGCGGATGTAGTAACTATGGAATGGTCAAATGCATTGGCCTTTATTTCGAATAAGCATGGAAAAAAAGTAAAATGTCTTTTTACCAGAGAAAAGGCTGAATTAAGGAGCCCAATTCCAGATGATATTACACAAATGATTGAAGTAGACTTAACTGTAAGAGAAATTTTTGATAGAGATTCTATTTCCCCATCAGCTGATTTTCTTAAACCTGGAGAATTGACCCAAGGGTTATGTTCCCCATGGCAGCACGATTACCGTGAATGCTCATGTTACTATTGGCCGGCTAGTCGACCTGATTATGTAAATATTGAACCAACATCAGAAGGAACAAGTACCGGAGATAATTGGTTATCTAAAGGAGCTCGACCTGGAGAATATATTCTTGATGATCGTAAGGATGGTAGGTTAGTTTCATACGACGATCTTTTTATTAGATGGGAAGAGGAGTTACGTTTTCAAATAAGAGGCCGTGATATAGGTCAATAAAAAAAACATGATTAAAAACTAAATTACTAAAATGGATTTGACATTAAATACGTCTTTTAAATCTGCTGACGATATCTTCATCTCCTCAAAGCCAAAATCAAAACATGCATATTGGCAACAAGTGGGAGATCAAGGACAGCTCTTTGTTGTAAATGGAAGCCGATTATTTATCGTTGGATTAGACCTACTTGCCGAATTTGAGCACGCATCAATATACGGCGACCCAGGAGTTGAAAAGTTGTTAAGCAATTTAGGTCTAAGTGCTCCCAGTTTTATAGATGATACGCCTATTCAATCCCCTCCTTTGCATGCAATTTCACTTGCAGTTGCACAAAAATGTAATTTGGGTTGTACCTATTGCTATGCAGATCATGGAAAGTTTGGCGGTAATGCCAAAAATATGTCATCGAAAACAGCGGAACAGTCTGTGAGACTACTGATGAATGGAGCCCAACCTGGAAGCAAGGTTAACATTGCCTTTCTTGGTGGTGAACCATTGGCAAATCGTCTTGTACTACGTTCTGCAACAGAATACGCACAGAAATTGGCTGAAGAACATAATGTTCAAGTAACCTTTTCAATTACTACCAATGGAAGTTTACTAACCGAAGAGGATGCTATATTTTTTGAACAATACGGCTTTGCTGTAACTGTAAGCTTAGATGGTATTGGACAGCAACATGATCAACAACGACCATTCAAGAATGGAAGAGGCAGCTTTGATAATATTATGACTCGTGTTAAACCTCTTATAGATATTCAAAAGAAAATGCAGGTTTCTGTTAGAGCTACTATCACCCCCCAAAATCTTAAATTACTTGAAACACTCGATTATTTCCTAAAGTTCGGCTTCCACAGTGTAGGATTTTCCCCTCTTCTACGATCACCAAATGGCCAGGGGGAGATGGAGCCACATGACTTAGCGAAGATGCTCACTGCAATGGTAGAATGTGGGACGGAATTTGAACGTAGAGTGGAACTTGGTGAAAGATATTCGTTTAGCAACATGGTGAATGCCCTTCGAGAACTTCACAGGGGAACACACAGACCTTACCCGTGCGGAGCCGGTGCAGGCTACCTTGGGGTGTCCGCGGATGGTGAACTTGCAGCATGTCATCGTTTTGTTGGTGACATTGAAGGTGCCATGGGTAACTTAACCGACGGTATCGACCATCACGCTCAAGATCGTTGGCTGACCGAACGTCACGTGCATAAACAATCCCCTTGTGATGAATGTTGGGCCCGGTACTTATGCTCAGGTGGATGTCATCATGAAGTTATAGCACGCGGACGCCCAGCCTGCGACTACATCCGCGGTTGGTTACACTACTGCCTTCAGGCATATGCCCGATTAATGAAAGAAGTGCCAGATTATTTTAGCGGTGAAAGCTGTGAGGCAATTTAATAATGCTATTACTACTTGCCAGACACCTAATCCATGGGTTTTGAACTTTTTCAAAGTTATTATTCGCAATTCTTTTCTAGCGTAAAAGATCAAAACAATTAGTAAGTGTACTGGCACGAGACTACCTGTCGGTGTTTTCAAGATAATACGAAAAATATGGCATCAAGAATTGAGAAAGTATGGATGTGCCCTCCATTAGCTTTTGCGAGAGTTGGGTCTGCAAAGGAACCTTTAGAGGCGTATTTTTGGGGACCAAATGATACAACTCCCAGAGGTACTGATAAAACAACGATTGTTCCAATGGAAACGTTGTACATGGATACCTTAGGAGAAATAACATCCAGAATTCCCGATTTTATTTCATTTCGTGTCTTTGAAAACAATAAAGAAAGATTTAAGCCTGTTTGTCCTTGGTATGAACTCCATGGAATTGTAATAAGAGAAAATGAAAAGTATGAAGGGCCTATTACAGAGGCAATTTTAATAGAATGCGGCTTTACACTTAACGACATTAGCTGGAACATTAAGACTGCTAATAAGAAAGCCTTTTATATGACTTTAGAAGAGTCTGATATCATTTCCGGTGAATTGATAATTGAAGGTAATGATACTTTGAAAAAGGAGTTAAAGGGAATATCAGTAAAAACTGCAAAGTTTAATTCTTTAGTACCGGAAGATGCCAATATTTCTCTTGGACATGTACAAGTTGCAAAACCTAATAAAGACTTTCCAGAAATACGAATTAGAATTTTTGCTCCAAAGGGAGCAGTATATGGACCTAAAAACGTAAAGACAAAAATTACTGATTTAATTAAAAGATACGGGGTTGGAGATATCGGGTCTGAAGATTCTGAAGACAAGTGGAATTTTTTAAATATTGAGACGGAGAATTTGATTCTTAATGACGATGCAGCATGGTGCACATTGACTTTAGAAAATGGAGATTCTCGCACAATACCAGTCGCACAATTTGCCTACCAAAAAGGACCAATGAATGTATTAAATTCATTAGGACTGATTGACGATTTTTCTGAAGGAACATTAACCTGTCGCTTGAAAAATAATGGAGTTGAACTTTTGGCTGAAGCGAGAGTTGTAGTTTCTCCAGCGGATTTTGTTCCAGATAGAAGACACGTTGTAACCTTAGCTGATGTATTTAAAGATCGGTCCGAACGGAAAGATTTGCAAGGGCTTTATGATAATCTGCCTATAATTCAAATGTCTCAAGACGTTTTAGATATATTCGAGAGGATTTGGGAAACAGCGGGTTTAATGAACATAGATGCGATGAATACCAAATTTCAGGAGCCAGGAACTAATAATCCTCCTTTTGATAAAATTCCCTTTTTAGACAGGTTCACTCTTCCACTAACAGAAAGGGCGCGAGAAATTCATCGGCGATTAAAAACTTTGGAAGTTCTTGAGGATTATTTTAGAGAAATAAAAGAAAGAGTAGAAATAGCGTCCGAGCCAGGATTTGCAAGTCCTGTTTCAATAATGGATCGGATCAATAGGCCTCCAAATGAGGACGGAACAACTCCCCAATCTAATTCCTATAAGAAAATGCCAGCGGTAATGAGAGGATCCGATGGAAATCCAATGTACATAACAAGAAGGCAATACGAATTGCTAATGTTATGGGCAAATAAATTGAGAGAAGATGACTAAAATTTATAAAAAATTATAAATGTATCAATCGGAAGATTTTACCTCAAACTACAAGTTATTTCAAACCACATTCAGTAATCATTTGTTTGTGACAAATGGAAGCCAGGTTTATGATATAGATGACACTGTAGTATCGAAAATTTTGGAAGTTGAAAAATCTGGAAACCAATTTAAAGAAGATAGCACTCTTTATCAGTTCCTTCGAAAGTTTCAAGGTACGAAATACATAAGTAAGGATATTGACAATGTTATTTTGCCAAGTGTTAATTCTATTTCTATAAATATTGCACAAGCCTGCAACATGTCTTGCAGTTATTGCTATGCTGACGAAGGTAAGTTTAGAGGTTTAGCAAAAACAATGCGATCGGTGGAGGCTTTCCGCACGGTAGATTTTTTATTTGAAACATCAGATCAAACAGCTGACATTGTTTTGGGTTTTATAGGCGGTGAGCCACTCCTGTCGAGAGAACTGTTGCATGCAACTACAAGATATGCATGGAGTAAAGCTAAAGCAGAAGGAAGAACAATCCGTTTTTCAATCACCACTAATGGAACTCTCATTAAAACTGAAGATGTGAAGTTGTTTCATGAATATCCTTTTTCTGTTACTATTAGCATTGATGGGGATCAGGAAATGAATGCACAATCAAGAAAGCTTAAAAATGGAAAAGATGCCTATAGCTCAATCAGAGAGGCTTTGAATTTATTCCAAAAAGAGGGTAGACCAAATCAATTATCTGCAAGGGCGACGGTTACGCCTAAATCAGGTAATCTATTAGTCGCATTAGATCACTTAATCAACTTAGGTTTTGATGATGTTGGTTTTTCTCCGGTATTAGTTTCTCCGGACAAATCATTAGAATTTACTGAACAGGATTTTGACAACTTTTTATCAAATATGGTACAGTGCGGTGAAAAAGCACTACGTGAGATAAAGTTAGGAAGAGATTACCCATTTGGTAATTTAGAAACTGCCTTGCAGGAAATTCACAAAGGTACCCATCGGCCTTATCCTTGTGGTGCTGGTGCCGGCTATTTAAGTGTTAATACTAAAGGCAACCTTTTTGCCTGTCATCGTTTCATTGATGATAAAGATTATGCTATGGGTGATATTTTTAAGGGTACCAATAACGAAAGAAGGTTATCGCATTTAAAGCAAAGCCACGTGGACCTAATGGAGCCCTGTAAAACATGCTGGGCCAGATATTTATGCGGCGGAGGGTGTTATCATGAAGTGAAGTTACGAGGTAGGAAAGCATGCAATTATATAAGAGAATGGTTATTGTTTTGTTTGAAAGCATATGTAGAACTTTCAGAAGGAGAACTAAATAGATAACGATCAATGCTATAATAATATACAATGGAACAAGATAATCCAAATAGATTTAAAATCTTTCCGAGAAATCTAACTGCAAATGCAGCATATATAGTAAAAGGCAATCCGGTTAGTAGTCGGCCAGAAGATACAGTTGGAAATACAATTCCTGGATTGGAGATTGACGAAAGGAACATTGAAGATACTTTTTTTCCAGGGCTAAAATTTGAATTTCAAAGGGGATCTTTTACTAGTAAAGCATTAATAGGTTCTGACAGGCCATTACTTAGAAGAGTAGTGGAAAACAATAGCTACAAACCCTTCCAATTAGGACTTAAAGATGATGATGCTAAGTATCCCCTTAATAACGTAGCTCAATTTATTTGTCTTTGGGCAGTTAAAACTGCAGATAAAAGATTGAACTTTTATGAGCCCAAATATGATAATGCAGGAGTTGAATTAAACGTTTGGCGGGCAATTAGAGATTTACCGCAAGGAGAAGTTAAAATACTTATTGCTTCAATAGAAACAAGGAAAAATATAGAGCTTTTCACTCAAGTTTTAGAATATTTTAATGGTGATAACGTAGATAAACTTGTAAGGGATAATTCCACTTTTAGATGGGCAGTAATAACCGGTGAAAGTCAAAAAATTTTGAGTGAGGAGGGAGTAATAAATACAGAGTTGATTGAACCTGGAGAACTTCAAAAAACGATGTGTAACCCTTGGCAGTACGACTTCCGAGACTGTAAGTGCTATTATTGGGCTGCGAATAGACCAGACATCGCAGCGGGAAGCGATGGAAAAGAAAAGTATAAGAAGTTCATGCGAAAAGAAAGAGACCAAAAAACCATTTTAACGGATGATCACTCGGCATGGCTACAAGGCCGGAAAAACCATGTAGACGTTATCAATAATTGGGAAGATTTTCCTGTAGTATTAGGTGATACCGAAATATTTTTCTTTCAAGAGGACGTACGAAAACAGTTTAACTTTTTGGCAACAGTTGAACATGCGTTAGCAGTTGAGTACCTATTTGCCTATTATTCAGTAGACATATCTAAAAAAGATGTTGCGACTGCTGCCACAGAGATTTTTAATATTGCCGTTGATGAAATGCGACATTTTAGATGGGTAAATGAAATATTATCCATATTAGGGGAGAGGCCAAGGTTGGGAAGAGCAAAAGATTATGGCGAGAATTTTGATAATCGGCCATTTGAACTTACCCAGTTGACAAGGGAGAAATTACAATGGTTTATTAATGTAGAAAAGCCGAGTCAATCATTAGATATGCCTGGTCAGATAGATGGCATGTATGTTCATCTTCACAAAATTATCTCGAGCAACAGAAGTGAGTTTCCTCAATCTGATCGAATCTTAAATTTGATAAAGCTATTAATTGATGAAGGAGAAGGGCATTATCAAAGATTTATGAAAGCTCAGAGACTACTTAGTAAATACAAGCAGGATGACTATTTATACAAGATAGATACAAGTCGGTTGAATGAGGAGGAGAGCATGTGGAATGATATGAGTAATTACGCATATGAAGCATTATTAATATCCTTGAATATTGCTTTTTCTATGGGAGATAAAGCTAAAGGCAAAGAGATCCAAAAGGCAGTAAGAAGTATGCAAACAATGGACAAATTAAATAGGATGAACGCAATCAATAGAAGACCGCCGCAATTTAATTTACCTAAAGAGTTCGATAGAGATGAACCGATAGATATTAAGAAAATGGTGGAGTCGTCAAAAACAAAAATAAATAAGGCTTTATCGTTTATTGACAACTTTCCCGAGTTGACAGAACCCATTCATGAACAAGCTCAAATTGCAAAGAAAAGTATGGAGGCGAGCAAAGAAGTTTTGGATGAACTTGGAGAACTAATACAATAACCTTAGATGAAAAGACCAAAGATCATAATAATTGGAGATGGCATTGTTGGACTTACAACTGGTAAACTGCTCTCAAACTATGCTGGTAAGATTGATATAGTTAAAAAGCTCGAAAATCCAGTGCAACCTGTCGTTATGAACGAAATTACATTTAAAATACTAGCAGATATATGGGGTAGTGGAAGCTGGTTGGATCTTTTGAAATTTATAAGTGGGGGTTTAGTAAACTGGGGCGACAAGCCTGTTAAGGTAGTAAAGTCCTTCTTTGCTGTAGATCTTAGTCTCTTTAAAGATTATTTGGTGCAGTATTTATGTAAAATTAAAAAAATAAATTTTATATACAATGTTCCTGATAGTATAGACGATTATGATTTTGTTATTGATGCTTCGGGAAAGAAAAGCTATTTTACCACACTATGCTCATCTTATACAAAATATGCATTTGGTAAAAGAAAGATGATTGTTGGTATAAGTCCAATGATTAGTAAAGTGAATTTATCGATAATTGAAGCATTAGATGATTGTTGGATTTATGCTGCTCCTATTAATAGTGAAAAAGCACTAATTCAATTAATGCATCCTGACACAGCAAAATTTGATGATGAAAAGTTCAGACAAAGTATTAGCAAAACGGAGTACATAAAAAATATAGTCGAGAACAACGTAGCGGAATTAAAAGAATTTAACGCTTTCCCATCTGTATTAAATGATATATTTTCTAATAACAGAGTTTCCTTAGGGGATTCAGCTTCATCGTTTGATCCGATTTGTGGAGATGGATTAGGAAATGGTTTGCGATCAGCAATTTTAGTATCAGCAATAATTAAAGCTATCAGGTCTGGAGAACCTACGGAAAAATGTCAGATACATTACAAGAGGAAACTATATAACACATTTAGTGATCATTTAAAAAATTGCATGTTGTATTACACCAACTGTAAAAGTTTTAAAGGAAAATATTGGAAAGAGGAAATGAAGTTAATAAACAAAGCATTGCCTGTTGAACTAGAGGAAATAGCTAGGGCTTCTCCTAATAATTATATTCTTCATAATTTTCGTCTAACAGCCTCAAACAAAGTTTAGTCAAAGTGTGATTGGCTGTGAAATAAGAGAAGGTAGTGGTACTATAGTGTATATTCCGGAGAAACTGACCATGTGATTCCGTGGCAAAGTGACCAGGGATTTAACTGGCGAACGGAAGTAGTAAATGCTGTAGAAGTATTGTCAAAAGTAGTTGTTTAAAAGTATTTTATTCATAGGTTTTATCCTGCTCCTGGGATTTTCTTTTTTTTCTCATAGACTCCCCTTTAAGTTCGATGCGGTGAGCATCGTGAACAATACGGTCAAGGATGGCATCAGCAATTGTTTTTTCACCGATGA